>Ga0209360_1001525_pt1 | contig 15184 bp, 14 predicted proteins | sample SaaInlV_130m_DNA_3_FD_184651 | JGI IMG/M metagenome (GOLD analysis project Ga0209360, IMG submission 184651) | Marine microbial communities from expanding oxygen minimum zones in the Saanich Inlet - SI037_S3LV_130m_DNA (SPAdes) (version 2) | ecosystem: Environmental > Aquatic > Marine >... | reverse complement strand
GAGCCGATTAAGTAGAAGCATGGTAAATTTATGAATAAAATAGAGACATTTATCCCTACACCTTCAACTATCAAAGGAATGCAACGAGAAGATGGCGAGATATTGCGGTTAGTGCTGTTTTTTTGATAAACAACAACCACAAAATTCTAATAATTAAATTTCGCCATATCGGTGATGTGCTGCTGACTGCACCTCTGATATCTACGCTTAAACAAAGTAGCCCTACTAACCGAATATATACTGTCGTCAAACAGGGGACAGAGGCGATGCTAGAGGGGCATCCTGACCTTGAACAGCTCTATATTTTACCCTCAAGAGATAAGGGAGAATCTAAACTCACCTTTCTAAAACGCTATACTCAATGGCTCTGGCGACTGCGTAAAGAGCGTTTTTCTATTGCTATCAACACCACATCAGGAGACCGAGGCATTATTCTCTCTTTTCTGATAGGCGCTAAAACACGCATTGGTATCCTTAAAAAAAACGATGAGAAGTGGTGGCGGCGCTGGATGATAACCCACCCTGCCAAATCGATCAACGGTAGACACCACACCGTTATTGGCAACCTCTCTCTTGCAGACTATGTTCTTTCCACCCCTAACAACACCTGTTACGAAGTGAAGCTTACATTCACGCCGAACGATCTTACTACTGTAAAAGAGGTACTATCTGCCGATTCATCAAACTACCAAACTAGTAGAGGTCTGATCCATATCCATCCTACATCGCGCTGGCTCTTTAAATGTTGGCGTGATGATGCGGTGGCAGAGGTAATTGATTGGTTGCAAAAGAACGATTATTGCGTAGTTCTCACTGCCGCGCCGATAGATGAAGAGCTTGCTAGAATAGATAGTATTTTAAAACAGTGCCACACTAAACCTATTAATTTGGCTGGCAAGTTAACCCTAAAACAGCTTGCCGCTCTCTCCTCCATAAGTGATCTATTCTTTGGTGTAGATTCTGCTCCCATGCATATTGCTGCCTCACAGAATACCCCAGCCATTGGGATATTTGGCCCCTCCGGCACCTTTGACTGGGGACCGTGGCCTAACAGATGGCATCCTGAGAGTACCGCCGATACCCAAACCCCCTACTCAAAACAAAATGGCGTTCAATACTCAACACCTCACACTGTTATTCAGCAGAAATGGGAGTGTGCTCCGTGCGGACAAGATGGGTGCGACGGAAGCAAACAAAGCCGCTGCTTAGATGAACTCTCTACAGAAACCGTTATCTCCATACTCAAACAGCATCTATCTGAAATATAACCATGGAAAAAACCCTCCGTATCGCCATCATCCGTCAACGCTACACCCCCTTTGGTGGTGCTGAACGCTTTGTAGAGAACGCCCTTAATGCACTACAGCATGAGCGCAGCATTGAACTCACTCTAATTACCCGTAAGTGGAAAGGTGCTGACAACCCAAATATAAAAAAGATCATCTGCAACCCTTTCTATCTTGGCCGTCTCTGGCGTGACTGGTCATTTGCTCGTACTGCTTGTCGTGCCGTTAATAAAGAAAATTTTGATCTAGTGCAATCTCATGAGCGAGTTCCGTGTGGAGATATATATAGAGCTGGAGATGGTGTACATCGGGAGTGGTTAAAACAGTGGTTTCGTCTACTACCTCTATGGCGGCAACTTACGATCAAGCTCTCACCTTACCATAACTATCTACTCTGGCAAGAGAGGAGAGTATTTGAGAGCCCACATCTTAAAACCATTATTGTCAATTCAACCCAGATAGGTAATGAGATTAAAGTTAATTTTCCTAAATCTAGAGCCAAGGTAGAGCTTATCTATAATGGTGTTGACAATGAGAAGTTTACTCTAGTCAGCGACCCTCATGAACAAAAAAAGATTCGCAATACCTTACGCACTAAATTAGACATCCCAACAAACTCCACAGTCCTGCTCTTTGTTGGCTCTGGCTTTGAGCGCAAGGGGGTACCGCTCCTACTTCAGCTAATGAAAGAGTTACCACTAAATATCCATTTAGTTATTATAGGAAAAGATAGAAGAGTGCGCAGACTGCAACTAGAATGCATTCAGGACGGAACTTCTGATCGAATACATTTTTTAGGCGCACAGCAGAACCTACCAAACTTCTATCAAGCCGCAGATCTATTCCTCTTTCCTACGCTATATGACCCACTTCCCAATGTCGTATTAGAAGCTATGGCAAGTGGACTGCCTGCGCTTGTCAGCAATAGTTGCGGCGCAAGAGAAGTCGTGACTGAAGATATTGATGGAACCATTCAAGATCCGTTAGATCTTAATCTTTGGAGAGATGCTTTATTGAATATACTAGATAGTCAAGAGGGAAAAAAATTAACAAAAATGGGTCACAAAGCTCGAGAAAAAGCGTTACAATTCAGCGTTAATAATATGGTTGATAAATTAAGTACTTTATACAGAGAATCATGAATAGTAAACAGGTATACATCAGACTATTAGGATATGTTAAGCCGTACTGGAAAACATTGGCTTTCTCTGTACTACTGCTCTCTTTATTGGCAGCAACAGAGCCGCTATTTCCCATGATGATGAAGCCATTGCTCGATGAAGGCTTCACCAATAAAGATGCCACCTTCATGCAGTGGATACCTATATTTGTTGTTGGGCTATTCTTAGTGCGTGGTATATTAACTTTCACCTCCTCGTACGCTTCAAGCTGGGTAGCCAATAGATTAGTTACAGATCTACGAAACCTAATGTTCAACCAACTAACCTATCTCCCAACCACCTACTTTGACCACCATTCTAGCGGATCTCTTACCTCAAAAATTGCTTATGATGTTAATAATGTTACTGGGGCAGCAACACAAGCGTTAACTACTATTGTAAGGGATACGCTATCATTAGTAGCACTGCTTGGGTGGTTATTTTGGCTTGATTGGAAGTTAACAATCGTTACATTGGCGCTTATTCCATTTATCACAATCATTACTCGCTATTTCAATAAGAGATTACGCAATATAAGTGGGAAATCTCAAAGTTCTATGGCTGATTTAACGCATAGGATTGAAGAAGCTAGTTCAGGTCATAAAATCATCAAAATATTTAATGCCCAAAAATATGAGCAGAAACGCTTTCAACTTCGTAATGAACAACAGAGAGGTTTAGCGATGCGCTCAACTGTTGCTGCATCTGCTCTTGTGCCTCTTGTACAAATCCTAGCTTCTTTTGCTATTGCCTTAATTATCTGGATGGCTCTTAATCAAGATGGTGGCGGTACAGCAACTGCTGGTGGCTTTGTCTCTTATTTAACAGCAATGCTCATGCTGCTTCCTCCATTAAAAAGACTAACAGGAATTACTGCAACGATTCAAAGAGGACTTGCCGCAGCAGAAAGTGTTTTTGAGATATTAGATGAACCAGAAGAGAAGAGTGCAAAACATCAACAGATACGCCAGTTAAATGGATGCATTCAATTCAATAATATCTCATTCATTTACCCGCACACTGAACAAGTTATACTTGATAATTTTTCATTAGAAATAAAATGCGGTGATACCGTTGCCTTGGTTGGCCCATCTGGAAGTGGAAAAACCACAGTATCTAATTTATTAGCACGATTTTACAATACTAAATCTGGATCTATTACAATAGACGAACAATCTATAAGTGATATTTCATTGACTACTTTGCGAGAGAGCATCTCACTGGTATCTCAAGATATACGATTATTCAACGATACCATAGCAGCTAATGTTGCTTACGCTGAAGTTAACCCTGATATAAATAAGGTTAAATCCGCACTAATCGCTGCTAATGCATGGGAATTTGTAACTAATCTTCCTAATAAATTAAATACCATGAGCGGCCAGAATGGCGTCAGGCTCTCTGGTGGTCAACGACAGAGAATTGCAATTGCTCGTGCATTTTATAAAGATGCTCCCATTCTAATTCTTGACGAGGCTACCTCAGCTTTGGATACTGAGTCAGAGCGCAGCATACAATCTTCATTAGAGCAGTTAATGAAAAATAGAACTACTCTTGTCATTGCTCACAGGCTATCTACAATAGAACATGCAGACAATATTGTGGTTATGAAAGATGGTAGTATTGTTGAGCAGGGAAAGCATGCTCAACTTATAAAGAAAAGTGGTCTCTATAAACACTATTATAAATTGCAGTTTAAAAGTTAACGGGAAGGCACTAAATTGAAAATAATTCATACAGAAGCATCACTAGGATGGGGTGGACAAGAAATTAGAATCCTCTCTGAGTCGGTCGGAATGATAAAACAAGGTCATCATATCGAGCTTTGGGCTGCACCAGACTCTAATATACTACATGAAGCTGCCGACCTAAATATAATAACAAAAGCACTTCCTATTGACAAAAAAAGTATTCGCAATATATTGAAAATCAGAGCAAAGATAAAGAAGTCTCAGCCAGACATAATCAATACTCACAGTTCCACAGACACTTGGTTAGTTGCGCTTGCTAATACTACTATATCAAATCCTCCACCACTTATGCGTACACGTCATATTTCCGCACCTGTACCAAAAAACTTCACTAGCCGTTGGCTCTACACAAAAGCCACAAAACATATCGTAACAACGGGTAGCGCCCTGAAAAAACAGTTAGTAGAAGAAAATAAATTTCCCGAAAGGATGATTACATCCGTACCCACAGGGATAGATACTAAGCGCTTTCATCCAGGAGATAGTTTAGAGGCGAAAAAGAACCTAGGCCTACCCACTGAAAATAAATATATTGGAATTCTTGCAACGCTTAGAAGCTGGAAAGGTCATCTCTATCTTATAGAAGCATTTTCAAAACTTGAACTCCCTGAATGGAAGCTGCTTATTGTCGGAGATGGTCCAATGAAAAAAACTATCGAAGAGAAAATTAAAGCGCTAAATCTTGGCGATTCTGTAATAATGGTTGGACAACAAAAAAACCCTGAAGAGTGGCTCAGAGCAATGGACATCTTCTGTCTGCCCTCCTATGCAAACGAGGGAGTTCCACAATCTATCCTTCAAGCTATGCTAACTAAACTACCTATTATCACAACTTCTGTTGGCGCCATACTCGATGCTGTAACAGATAATGAATCAGCACTTATTGTAGAACCAAAAAACCACCTTAAAATTCAAGAAGCTATTATAAAAATAATAAACAATGTTGAATTAGCTGATATTATTTCAAATAATAGTCAAAAAAAAGCGGTTACTAAATTTTCTTTTGAGATTATGATGAGCTCTATGTTGGATGTATTTAACCACTTGACTGGAAAGACATCATGAAAAAAAAAGGTATCCTATTACATTGGACAAGACTAAAACGCTCACTGAGCAAACATTATCATGAACTAAGACTCCCTAGTGGCTACAAAAGATTAGGTACTAAATATGGAGGATGGTGGATAGACACCAAACTACTTTCGTCTGACCCTCTTTTGATAGACTGCGGTCTTGGAGAGGATATTAGCTTTCCTATAGAATTTTCCAAACTATTTCCTTTCTCACAAATCATTGGAATAGAACCCAACCCTAGAAGCCTCAAATATTGCTACAACAATATTCCATCTAATATGAAAATTATTGAGAAAGCTTTTTGGTACAAAAATAATCAAGACATAATCTTTCACTTACCTCGTTCACAAGAAGATCTTCCTGATGGAGCTGATGGGGTATCTGGTAGCATACACCAATCTCATGAATATGTTATTGAAGGAGAAAATTTACAAGTCAAAACTATCGACCTTGATAGGATTCTTTTAAAAATAAAACGAACAAAATGTGATATTCTTAAAATGGACATTGAAGGAGCTGAGTATGAAGTTTTAAAAGAACTAACACAACATTGCAACCTAAAAAAAGTACGACAACTCTTAATTGAATTTCATCATCACGCAACTCATCACACTATAAATGATACCGAGAAATCTATAGCACTAATTAAATCATGTGGGTACAAACTAATACATATAGAAGATAGGAACTATACTTTTACTCTGTACAAAAAAAAATGAAGAAGATATTAATAATAAATGTATCCAGAATAGGCGACACTCTGCTCGCCACCCCTGCAATACATGCGATTGCAAACAAATATTCAAATCAAAACATTGATTGCTTAGCCCACCCAAATCGTTATACTGTATTAAAAAACATACCATTTATCAATAAAATTAGCAGCATATCCAAACGAAGTGCGCTGTTTTATGGATGGTTAAATTTATTATATAAAAAACCATACGAGATTGCCTTTGTTTATGGTTACGATCTCCCGTTAATTAAATATGCTTTACGAGTATCAAATAAGGTCATCGCTTTCAAACAATCAAATGAAAAAATCAATCATAAATTATATAAAGCAGTTACCCCCCCTAAATTTCAGGAAAAACATGCTGTGTATTTAGCAATGCTATTACCATTAAGCCTAAATATTAAATTAATTACCCCAAGAATATCTTATTTTGTCTCTAAGCAAGAAAGAGAATGGGCAATAAAAATTAAGCCGACATCCAAACATCTAATAGGAATACAAACAACCAGCTTTCCAACAAAGTCTTACCGTGATTGGCCAATTGAAAACTTTATTGAATTATGTGAAAAAATATCCACTCAATTCCCTAGCACTCATTTTATTATATTTGGAGGAAAGCATACTGAAGAAAGGAATCGCACCAATAAATTAATCCACTCTCTACAAAAAAATGCATCTAACTATTCAGGATCCTTAACATTAAGAGAAACGGCTGCTTTAATGGAACAGATAGACCTGTTTATTGGCGTAGATACAGGACCAACACATCTCATGAGTTCATTTAATATACCTATGATAGGGCTCTATCACTGTTTCTCTCCTAGCTGGCTCATTGGTCCATTGGAACATCCTTATGCACATTCAATAGATCACCCTAAATCAAAAGAAAACTGCACAATAGAGACAAATATGTCAGATATTACTGTAAATAGTGTATTTAACAAAGCACATACAATCTTGCACCAATAATTAAAAATATGAAAAAAATAAACATTTTACACCTCATTACTCGTCTACCTATTGGTGGGGCAGAAAGAATGTTGCTGGGCGTACTTCATAATTTAGACAGTAACCAATTTAATTCTGTAGTTTGTTGCATTCAAGATAGAGGCGAACTAGCAGATGAGGTTGAATCTATAGGTGTTCCCGTAATATCATTAGGCCTTATGAAAAAAGGAAGGTATGATCGTAGTATAGTCCCCATACTACGTAACATCATGAATGAACACCATATTAATGTGATTCACACACATCTTTATCATGCAAACTTATATGGAAGAATTGCTGCTAACAAAGAGTCTATTCCCACAATAGCTAGCGTGCATAATACCTATGCAAAAAGAAAGTGGCATAGGCATTTGATCAACTGGTTTCTTGCTAAACGTACATTTCGTATTACAGCTGGATCAGCCGCTGTTAAAGACGACTTGCTTAAAGTAGATCATATTAAAAATAATAAAGTTGCTATCCTACCAAATGCTATAGACTTACAGCGCGTTCAATCTAACTTATCAAATAAAGAGGCAAAATACGCCCTTGGTATAGAGAGTACAGACATTTTAATTGGTACTGTAGGTAGAGTAGAGGAACAAAAAGGACATAAATATCTATTAGAAGCCATTTCACATTTGAAAAACAATAGGGACATTCAAAATATAAAACTATTGATTGTTGGAGATGGACGGCTTTTGCCATCACTTAAACTGATGGCAAAAAATCTTGATATAAATGATATCTCTCTATTTCCTGGAAACATTTCTAACCTTGGAGACATTTACCGTGCTATAGATATTTTTGTAATGCCGTCACTATGGGAAGGGTTATCTTTATCAATGTTAGAGGCTATGGCGGCAAAACTACCTATAATTGCAACTGATGTTGGTGGAGTACGAGATGTATTAGGAGATAATAAGTATGGAAAAATAGTAAATCCTAGCAATCATATAGAAATATCTTCAGCTATCAAAAGCTTAATTCAGAACTATGAATTAAGCAATAAAATGGCAATTTTAGGTGAAAAAAAAGTACGCAGTGAATATAGCGTAAAAGCCATGACAAAACAGCTCGAAACTCTCTACATTGACGCTCTAAACTAGTGACATAAAAAAATCTATGAAAAAAACAACTCTTATTAAATCCACTCAATCTATCGCTATAATTGGTGCAGGTGGCTTTTTAGGCAGGCATCTCACAAAAAGTTTGTCATCACAAATACATGATTTACGTTGTTTTGATCACAACTTAACTAGAATTAATAAAGAAAAACACATTAAATGGGTCGAAGGAGATATATCTAGTCCATCATTAATAGAAGCAATAAATGGGTGCAGTACTGTCATACATTTAGCGAGCACATCCACTCCATCCACTGCAGATAAAAATATATCTGAAGATGCAAAAGAGAACATTCAATCATCGCTCCACCTTTTTGATCAATGCACTGCGTCTGGAGTAAAAAGAATAATATTTATCTCATCTGGTGGAACAGTTTACGGCTCACCAGATATTATACCAACCCCCGAGTCAGCACCTACATATCCAATAACAGCATATGGAGTCACCAAATTAACCATAGAAAAATATCTTGATATCTATTTGAGGCAAAAAAATATTGACTATAGAGTATTGCGTGTCTCTAATATTTATGGACCACTACAAACAGCACAAAATGGACAAGGTGTCATTGCCTCCTTCTTATCTAAAATAATAAATAATCAACCAATAGAAATATGGGGAGATGGAAGTATTACTAGAGACTATATTTTTGTAGATGATGTGATTGATGCTATTATTTCCTGCATTGAAGATGATGGAGCACATAAAATATTTAATATTGGCCGTGGGAAAGGTACTAGTCTAAATAAAATAATACAGTTGATAGAAACTACTATAGGAGTAAAGGTGCAAAAAAAATTAAAGCCTGGAAGAAAAGTTGATGTTAAAACTAACATTTTAGACTGCACTCTAGCCTATGAACAACTTAAATGGCATCATAAAATTTCTCTTGCAGATGGATTAAAACTAACACATGAATGGATGAATAATCATGAAAAGAATATCTAGAACCAAACGCCGTATTAACAAATTAAAATGGGCCTTTGGGTTAGTATCAGATTACTCTGATAATTATGGTATAAAATTACCAACTAAGCACCCATTAATATCTAAAAGTATTCAAAAACAGATATTTTTCTCAGAATATGAAGCTAAAGAAGTATACATCATACACAACCGTATATCTCCAGATGATATTATTATGGAAGTAGGATCAGGAATAGGTTATTTATCTGCCTTATGCGCAACCATTGTTGGAGAAAATAATGTTTTCACCTATGAGGCAAATCCTGAGCTCATAGATGTTATAAAAATAACTTATCAAGAAAATAATATTCATCCTAAAGTTATTAACGCACTCTTAGCAAAAGGGAACGGTACTCATACATTTTATGTAGAGAAAGATTATTGGGCTTCATCCTCAATTGAAATTTCTAAAAATGCAAGAAAGATATCTGTTCCGCAAAAAGACCTCAATTCAGAGCTTAATAAGATTTCTCCAACATTTCTTATTGTTGATATCGAAGGTGGTGAAAAAGATTTTTTTAAGGAGGCTGATTTAAGTACTGTTAATAAAATATACATAGAAACACACCCGGAAATATTATCTAATGAACAAATCTCATCCATATTTAAAAAATTATTTTCTTATGGATTTCACCTAGACTTCTCTATTACTAGAAAAAATGTATTTTTTCTGTATAGGTAGTTATGAAAAAACATAGAATTTTAATAAACCACAGTGCCTTTCTTCCATCCATAGCTGATGCATTTAAAAAAAATGATTACGCATTAGACTGGGATAACTGGAACCCGCCAAAAAATAAATTAGAACAAACTCAAGCCTGTTTTATATGGTTTTACGATATATTAAGACATCCATTTAAAGTATATCGATTAAAAATGAAGTTAAGTAATTATAATATCCCACTTATTGCATGGAACAGAGATGCGCCACACTATCTAAATCGTAAATCTTGGCGACTTAATCTTTTTAATCATATTCATTTATTAGACATCTACGCAACCCATACACTGATTGATTCAAAGCGAACATTTGCCAAAAGTGTACTCTATCTCCCAAACGGGGCCAATATTACACAATACAACCTGCATGGGAATGAAAATGAAATATTTTCCAAATTAAGGAAAGAGGATCATTACAAATATGATGTCTCTTTTTTTGGTGGAATGGATGGGAATCGATATAAAGAAGACAAAGAAAGAGAGGTTTTCTTTAGTGCGTTAGCAGTCGAGCTTGATCAGAGAGAAATAAGTTATCAATTTATTGAAACAGGCAATGAAATAATGCCACTTTCACAACAAATAGCCTTAATTCAGACCTCTAAGATAAATTTAAACTATGGGGCTCGCTGTGAATATAATGCGCCCATTGCTTCTGGACTACCCGAACGATGCTTTGGAATACCAGCTGTTGGTGGTTTTCTGCTTTGCGATAAACGCACCCATACTAAAGACCACTTTACTGTTGGTGAACATATGGATGAATTCAGCTCAATTGATGAATGTTTATTAAAAATAGAGCAACACCTTGCGAAATTTAGAAATCTTAGAAATATTGCTGAGCAAGGTTATCATCATGTTATGCGGCATCACACCTATACTAACCGCACAATGACTTTACTTAATTCAATTCAGGCATGGCATGATGGAGAGAGAGGTTCATTACAATGAGAGAGAACTTAGATACCCTATCTATTGTGCTTCCAGTATATAATGTTGCTAAGTGGTTAGAAAAGTGTCTTGACTCTATTTTTCAACAAACTTGGCCTGCTGATGAAATTATAGCAGTGGATGATGGCTCTACCGATAACTCTTATAAAATTCTTTCTCGATACGCCAAAATACACCCCCAATTAAAAATAATTCGGCAGAGTAATGGCGGTCTCTCAGTTGCTAGAAATACTGGAATAGCAGCTGCCACAGGAACTTACCTTATATTTATAGACTCTGATGATTTTATTGATGAAAATATGTATTCCATAATGATGAATATGGTTACATCTAATAATTTGGACATGGCAATTTGCAATGGATGGTTTTACTTTGAAAACAGAGAACCTAACAAGCTGATCAATCATATTGGAAATTCTATCGTCATGCCAGGGAAAGAGTGGCTTAAAGAAAGGTTACGCAGTAAAAAAATTATACACATGGTATGGATGCATATATATAAAACTAGATTCATTAAAAAGGAGAAGTTTGAATTTATTCCAGGACAAGTGCATGAAGATGTAATATGGACCAACCAAATATTAATCGCCGCAAAAACAATGCAATACATTGATAAACCACTATATTATTACCGCATCCGTCAAAACCGCTCTGGTGCAGACCAAATACGGCGCTCTATTGAGTATGTTATCCCTTGCAGTGTAACTAACACCAATATACTTATCGACATAGCAAATAACATAAAACAAGACAGTGAACTTGCACAACTAATGCGATGGCAGGCTGTGGATAGTGGATTTGCAGTTTTTCATTTAATTGAAAAACTATCAAATAAAAAATCACGTATAGAACAATTAAATACACTATGGAATAGTAATTTTTTTCGTCTCATGTGGAACAATAGCACTTCTATTAATCATAAAAGAAAAGTAATAAGGCTTACTATAAAAAAGTTTTTACGATTAATATAAAAATCCTCCTATCCAACAAGTTATGTGTTTGAACCATAAACAGTCCGTTGTGAATTATTTCAACTTGTGTATAATTACATCTACACTTTTTGAGAGGTAGCCCCCTGTGTCAGCATATCTGCCCTCTTATTTAAACAAGTAAAATAGCGCATTGGACATAAGACAAACTCAAGAATATAATATCTCAACAAATCAAGAAAACAAAACAATTCTTATTTCGAAACTGAAAAGAATACTGAAGAATGAAAAAATTAGCACAACCTATAAAATATCTACTATTACTACTCATAACATGTATTGTACTACTCTACCCAGTTCCTGAAACAGGGTCAAATCGTAACATATTATTCTTAGCGATCTTACTACTGCTACTGATTTGGAAGTTTTTGCCTCAAGTTAAGCATAGTTATTTTATGCCACCTTTAGCCGAGCAAAGGTATCCACTACTATTGCTCTTTACCATTACTGCATGGATGTTTATCCAAACCACGCTGTTTGCTGTTGATCGAGCAGAATCATTTAATAATTTAATTGAGGAGTGGATGATAGGAGGGCTAATATTTGGGTGGCTAACTTGGAATTTAGCCAAGATTACTAACGATAACACTGAGCATTCTCCTGATGGTAGTGGTTTAGCCAATATAGGTAGCCTACTGATCACAGGGATAACGCTTGCTGCTTTTGCTCATGCGTTATGGCTCTTTTACCATCAGATTCCAATTTGGCAAAATGGAGGAGCGTATCCTTATGGCTCTACCCCTTATGCACAGCGAGACTTTCTATCCTTTCCAATCAACCTGGCATTTATAGTATTCATTGCTGATATAGCTGGATATATTTCATTAAAAAAACGAATCTTACGGATACCACTATCACTTTCGACACTGTTTATAATTATCTCTACAGCCGCAATAATAGCAGTTCATACTAGGAATGGCGTACTCTCTGCTGTAGCTGCTTTAATAATACTCGCTGCAGCAACGGGTCATTATTTATGGTATAACCGTCAAAAAAAAATGGCGGTAATGATGGTGGCAGCACCACTTTTAATGATCAATATATTTGCTATTAGTACTATCAATACAGATAGTCGCTGGGCAGGTTTTTGGGATACTGTAGAAGTTGCTACAGACATTGAAAATAATAGGGCTTGGTTAGATTCGAGCAAACATCCATATCCAAAGACAAAAAATGGAGATCCTGTTGATGCTTCTGCTTATCTGCGTATCGCTTGGATAACGCTCACAATAGAAGGCATTGAAAAACATCCTCTTGGCTATGGATATGGTTTGGGTGCTGCTGGAAAATATATTGAAGAAGAGTATGAGAGAAAAGGCTTTGTGAGTAGTCATAGCGGAATCCTTGATTTCACTCTTGCTAATGGTGTTCCTGGACTAATTTTATGGATACTCTTCTCCGCTATGCTACTTTGGAGTGGTTGGTCAGTTTTCATGAAAGGAAATCCATATGGACTGCTTCTCATCTTAATGCTAGCAAATTTCTTTACCCGAACCGTACTAGATGGTCACTTTGGTGGATTCCGTTTTAAAATGTTCGCCCTATTTATGGGAGCTATCTTCTATCTTGCCACCCACTATCATTATAGCAGTAAAAAATATGCTAACACAGATTAACCTGCAAACTCACTTTGGCGGAGGGGAAGTCTATACAGGTTTTCTGTGCCGTGCGCTAGACCAACTAAACATTCCAACTAAGATATTGGTCCATCCCAGTGCCTCTTTTTGGCATGAGTTATCTTTACCCTCCAACACCACTTTAACACCTATGACTACAACTGATATTAACCAATCACTTACAAAACAGGATAAGTGGATTATGGGTCATGGTGCACTCCCTATAGATATCAGAAAAACAGAAGGTAGAATTAAGAGTGCTATTGCCCATATGCCAATTCAGGATCGTAGTGCAGAACCATACTTTGATCATGATATGATTTTCCCTGTTTCAGCATGGGTTCGAGAAGGTTTGATGGATGAAAAACTACCTAGTTGGTCTGATCCTCTCTATGGAGTAGCTGACTTAGAACAACGCCAACATGAATCTGTTTTGACCAAAAAAAGTAGGTATGACTGGGATCTACGCAAAGGTCGTGATTTTCTACTGAGCAAGCTAGAACCATATATTGAGCCATTCATAGCTCATCCCCAATTTAAGAAAAAATCGGGTATTACATTAGGGCTTGTCTCAAGGCTAACCCCTATTAAACAGTTTCCACTACTTTTTTCAATCATCTCTCCAATTTTAGCTAAATATCCAGAGTTTAATCTTGAGATATTCGGTAGTGGTGGTTACGCCTCTGTACGAGATTTAAACCAAGCATTAACACCTCTAAAGGGTCGGGTTCGATACTGGGGGCATCAATCTGATGTGACTACTATCTATAAGGAGATAGATTACTTGATGACTGGCTTACCTGAAAAAGAGGCCCTTGGGTTGAATGTCATTGAGTCACAAGCCTGTGGCACCCCAGTATTGGCGCCTAATGCTGCACCATTTAATGAAACAGTCATAGATAATATTACAGGCTATCTATATTGTGATCCCCGTATTGATAGTGGTGATAGTTTTGAGGAGCTATTAAAACAAATTTCCTCCTTACAGAAACCTATTGATCCATTACTTGCAACTGAACACCTAAATAATTTCTCATTAGATTCATTTGTAAAGCGGCTTGAACCCATTGTTGAATGGGCAAATAAAAGAATATAATATATGAATATACTTGTCGTTGGTGGTGCTGGCTACATTGGTTCGCATATGGTAAAACTTCTAATTGAAGAAAAGCACGATGTGACTGTAATAGATAATCTTAGTAATGGACACAGAGATGCGATTTCCAAAGATGCTGTCTTTATATTAGGGGATATTAATAACCGGTCACTGCTAGACAAAATATTATCAGAAAACTTTAATGCAGTTATTCACTTTGCATCTTTTATACAGGTAGGAGAGTCAATAGACAAGCCAAGTAAATACTACAACAACAATGTCACTAACAGTCTTAATTTACTAGATGCAATGATTCAATCAAACTGCAAAACTTTAATTTTCTCCTCAACCGCCGCTCTCTTTGGTGAACCAGAGTATATTCCAATTGATGAACAGCATCCCTGCAAACCTATTAACCCATATGGTCAAAGCAAATTAATGGTTGAGAGGATTCTAAATGATTATGGAAAAGCTTACAAATTAAAACATATTTCATTGCGCTATTTCAATGCTTCCGGGGCAGCAGGTGACGCTACCTTAGGTGAACGACACTCTCCAGAAACACATCTAATTCCTCTTATTTTACAGGTTGCCGCTAAACAACGTACAGAAATAACTGTATTTGGTGATGATTATGAAACACCTGATGGAACCTGTATTAGAGACTATATTCATGTAACTGACCTATGTAGTGCACATCTACTTGCCTTAAAAAAACTAATTAAAG
>Ga0209360_1001490_pt1 | contig 15441 bp, 16 predicted proteins | sample SaaInlV_130m_DNA_3_FD_184651 | JGI IMG/M metagenome (GOLD analysis project Ga0209360, IMG submission 184651) | Marine microbial communities from expanding oxygen minimum zones in the Saanich Inlet - SI037_S3LV_130m_DNA (SPAdes) (version 2) | ecosystem: Environmental > Aquatic > Marine >... | reverse complement strand
TCTATATTAATGGTTGATTTCATTAATTATTTGCAACAATCCTTGTCCCAAATCAACATGCATAGGTGGAATGTATTTTCTTCCTAGCTTTGGCTGATAAGCGTAAGGAGTCCTTATATAATGCCCAGCATATTTGTCTTCACTAAATTTTACTGATTCCGGTGGTAAACCCAATATCTCTGATAATATTTTTAACATATCAATAACTTTCATTGGCTCTTGCCCTGTTAACACTACACTTTCATTAATAAACTCATCATTTAGAGCTTTAATACTAGCACGAGCAGCATCTTCTACATGAATATACTCACGCATTGCATCAATATCTCCCTCATAGCTAACAACACCATTTTTTAAGGCTGATTGCACCACTCGATAGAGGCCATTGGTTTTATCTGCTCTTGGACCATAGAGCGAACCATACCTCAAAATAGTATAATCCAATCCATATATATCATGATATTCTTCAACATAGGCCTCTGATGCTTGTTTGCTACAACGATAAAACCCTCCCTCTCTGCTATGAACATAGACAGTACTAGCATATATGAAGCGTTTTACTTTATTTGCACGACATGCTTCCAGTACGTTAAGATTGCCTACGATATTGATATTAATAGTCTTTAGAGGTTGTTCTAATGCCTGATTAATATCAGCTAAAGCGGCAAAATTATAGACAACCTCTGCATCAACAATAGCTTGATTTAGCTTTTCACTATCCTCTACATCACCAATAATAATTTCTTGATCATTACGTAGCCATTGCGATTTGGTTTTGTCGTAGATAATTACCTGATAACCTGCGTCACTAAGATGGTCTGCCACATGCGAGCCAATAAAACCACTTCCACCAACTACCACTGCTTTTTTAATCACAACCCCTCTCTTTGTACTGTGTATTCTTCTTCTGGAACCATGCCCTCTAACTGTTGACTAGTTAAAAAACGAATTACTTCTTCGGTCGCCTCAATCTCCATTTTTGTGCGGCAATCAACTGACATAGATCCCATATGTGCAGTAAGAATACAGCGCTGTATCTCGCGCAAATTTCCATTATAAGGTTCCATATCAAATACATCAATTGCTGCACCATTTAAGTGCCCTGCCTTCATTACCTCATATAAATCTTGTTCATTAATAATGCCGCCTCTAGCTGTGTTGATAATAATTGCATCCTCTTTCATACTTAGCAACTGTTCTTTTCTAATCATATTTTTTGTCTGGGCATTTAATGGAGTATGAATAGTGATTATATCTGCTTGTAGATAAATAGTTTCCTTGTCTACCCACTCTACATCTAGAACATCACCATGACGAATATCATTAACCAATATCTTTGGCAAACCAAACCCTCGTAAATGACGTAATACTCCAGTACCAATCCTCCCAATACCGATAATACCGATTGTTACTTCTGATAACCTTCTGCCAAAAAAACGATGCCACTTGCCATAATGCATCTCTAAATTAGAAAGTTGTACTGATCGTAACAAGGTCAGCATCAGACCTATTGTTAATTCAGCTACTGCTGGAGCTGGTGCATCTGGCGTGTAAGAAACTACAATACCATGTTTTTCTGCCTCCAATAAATCAACACTATCTAAGCCAATCCCTACTCGTGAAATCATTTTTAAATTAGAGGCAGCATCCATCACTTTTTTAGTAATTAATTCTGTTCCTGCAATTATACAGTCAAAATTATCTATCATTTCTACCAACTCATTTTCAGTCAACTTCTTGTTAAGTGGGTTTATTAAGTACTCAATATTGTTATCTTTAAGAATATCTAATGGCAACCTACTCTTATCGCCAAAAGGAACTGTAGTTATTAATACTTTAGACATATTTAATTAAGTATTCGCTCTATTTTAAAAGCTTCTGCTGCATTAATTCCCATTGTTGAGCCTCGATGATAAGCTAAAATTGATACAGATTTTACTGAACGACTATGTGGGAAATTTCGCATTTCATCATTATAGGCCTCAAGTGCATGTAATTTACGATCTAATGTTGTGGTAATATCTACGAACCTATTTGGTATAAAAAATGATTCGGGTGATGGGGATGACCATTCGGTACTAGACAAAACTTCAAAACTATAAATTTCACGAACTGTGCAATTGGGTTGAGGTCGTACTGCTGTCATCACTGCCTTATGAGTAATTTGATGATCTATATTTAGATCTCCCAAATGATGTGTATAAATCACTGTAGGTTTTATACTACTTATAACTTTTTCAACTTTTTGTACTATATCAAGAAGTGGAATTGTATCCATTCTATTATCTGGTAAATTAAGAAATTTCGGAGGCTCGGCTCCTAGACAAGCACTAGCAATAATACCTGATTGAATACGAGGTAATTTAGCTGACTCATCGTTTCCATTAATGCGTGATGTTGATCCATCAGCTAAAAATAAAATAAACACCTTATCACCATTATCAACATGCTTTGCTATCGTGCCACCACAACCCAAAACTTCATCATCAGGATGTGCAGCAATAACTAAAATATTATTTATCATGAAAAATTTCTATTTATTAAAATTTACAACCGAGTGATAAAAATTATTCATTAGACTAGTATAATTCTCATTTCCATACACATAATGCCTTATTAAACTACTAGTATTTTTTTGGTCCACCATCTGATATATTTCATCTTTTGAATGTTTGAAAATATTCATTAAATCGTTCAAACTATTAGACAAGATACATGCATTATTTTCTTCAAATATTGTAGTATTCAAATGAATATATTTTGGCATAATTAGTAATACATTATCCTGTAATAACTGAAAAGCTATGCTACTTCCATATACAATTCCTACATCTGCCCATGTTGATAATTCTAGCGAGCTTATTTTACTTGCATCATAACCGTTAAGACTTTTAGAATCAATCCTCCTCAGACCATTCCTTGTATGTGGCTTATATACAAAATTAATATCGTCACATGATGCCAGAGATTTAATTGTCTTCATTAGCTCTTTCACAAGTACATTATATTGAGGATGACTCATAAACAGTACAACGTTTATTTTATTCCTATCCCCAAAAATAAACTTACCTGAACGGATCACATTTTTTCTATATTTATCAATCCATTCAGATGTAAAGCGTGGCACGCCAACTTCTAGAACCTTATATAAATATTTCTGATCAAAGTTTGCCACATGCGATGAACTATAAAGCGTATCCCTTTGCTCGTTGCCCACTACATACCTATCAAAATATGATCTTTTCATTACGGGCTTGGAAAGCTTCAAAATAAATGACTTTATAGGGCCCAATAGAACCCTATCCTTTTCTAAAGAATTAAGATTAGTATATATTCCAAAACCATGCAAATACCCTATTGTTGTAATAGACTTATCTTGTGCATACTTTACAAAAGCCCTACCAAATAAGCCAAGCTCTTTACCAAAATCCATCATTATTACATCAATATCCATATATTTTTGAACTCTATTAACCTCCTGTTGTGTCAAATATATAGCTAATGGCCTCAAGCGTGAAAAAAATATCAAAAAAGGCAATAAGTATGGGTTTTGTTTTGCTTTATTCGCAAAATTATAGAAACTCCAATAAAGGCCCATAAGAACTACGTAGTGACGTCTAAAGTTTTGATCATATTCAGCTGGAATTAAATCATATTCCTCTCTAAGGTACCGCAAATGATCTTCACAATTACTTAAATTACTCGTCTTTATTTTATATAAGACAATTCTTGCCTTCTTATTTGATAAAACATAATCAATAAAGGGGAGTATGTGATCTAAATCATTATACGAATCTACAAAAATAGCAATATTTTTCATTCTATTTATCTAAACAATTATTTAGATTTTATCCTTAACTAGATCAATAATATCACTTATAACACTTGTCTCAATGATCTCATTATGAGTGAATTTTATCTCTAATTGGCTTTCTAATTCCATAAAAAGAGTAAGTTGACCTAATGAGTCCCATCTATCAAAATCATTTATTTTAGAATTCTTATCAACCTTATGTTGAAATATCTTACCCGCTATATTTAATACTTTATTGTCTATCACTCAATCTCCTTTGTAAAAACTTGACGGCCTGTCTTTAAAAACCCCGCCTCTTGATAAAAATTTTCTACAATACTATTCTTTTTAGTTGGACAATAGGTACCAACTACTACATCAAAATCAATATTGGTGCTTACAAGATGCCTATAAATTTCATTCAAAAAAGAAAATTCTATTTTCCTACTTAGAACCCTACAACTTAGTAAAAATACGTCTATTATTGCCTTTTTTTTAACAATTTTAATAACAGCTGCACCCACAATTCCTTCATTTCTAAATCGATCCTTATATTCTAAAGAATAAACATGATAAGAATCTGATGTAATAAACTTTATCATCTTATTTACATTATATCTATACGTTGTCAGGTTAAACTGATTTGTCTTTTGTGTTAATTGCGATAACCTTTCCGCATGACTCAGTTCATCAATAAGAACGTTAATATTTATATCTAATGATTTAATAAATAAATCAACGTTAATTATTTTAGACTTTAATTCTCTTCTTTTAATACTTTTCTTATATTGATCAACTTTATTAAAATCATCACTAATAAGATTTGTTTTTGCAAAATACTTACCCACTACATCAGATATAAACCACTCATTATATAAATATAAATCTTTTGGGGGCTCTGGCACTACAACTTCTAGTAAGGCATCCTTAACCATTTCTCTTTCAAAAGGACTATCATCTATAAAAACAAAACTATCTAGCCCTAAATTCAGCTCTTCTGCGATCTCAAGCATATTTTCTACTTTATTATTCCAATTTGCTTTTATAAGAATGAAATCGTCTTTAGATAAAATTGAATTTTTATGATTTAATCCGCTAATTGCATCTTCATAATTATTTTTGCTATTAATTATCAGCAAAACACCTATCTCTCCTAAATATTTAATATTTTTCTGAAACTCCGAATATACCTTCCCAATGCCCTCATTAGAAATTTTTATATTATTTCCATCTTCGCCAATTACACCACCCCAAATTGTATTATCTAAATCTAAAATCAGTGCTTTTTTCTCTGCTGTATTTATTGCATATACAATATTAACAATTTCTTCGGCTATCTCCTTAAAAAATAAAGCAGTATATTTAATCATTCCTATATACCAAAACTTATTGTCTAGACATTTTTTTAATCCAAATTTTGAAATAATTTTATGAACATCTAAAAGAAAGATCTGATTATTTTCTTTGCAAAAATTTATAATTTTATTATTGGTATTAAACTCAAATTCACTGGATATATTTAAAAATGTATCTATATAAGGGGATTTTAATAAAACTGTTGAAAATAGAAATGTACACTTTCTTTTAATTAAAAAATTATCTACTGCAGAAAATATTTCTTGCAAATCATTTGTGATTTTCAATTCATCGCCGTCAATCAACATGATAACTAAATCAATATCATTCTTGTACAAGCCTGAGTTTTCATCAAGTAAATCGATTAAATAGTTGCCATATGCGCAACTACCAACAACTTTTATTTTTTTTGGTAAGTAATATTTTATACTATCAATATTTGTATTACTCAGTGTATAAGTCTTCATATTTCAGATTCTAAAAATTCCACCAGTCCTATCGGTGTAAGCAAAAATGCAACTTTTCTATTATCAAATAAAATAGCCTCTTTGGGAGGGGATATTAAAACTGAATGATTAAAAGATTCTATTGCCTTCTCAATGCTACGTACCTCGTAACAAACGTGATAATAGCTTTGCTGTTTCTCAATGAATCTTTCAACTATTGGGCCACTTACTAGTTCAAAATTAATATCTTTTGTGGTAACCAGTATTAATTCTGCACCTTGTTGGGGGTCATACACTATATCAGTATGCTTAATTACTTCAAAATTTTCTCTTATAAATATTAGACTTTTTTTGAGGTCAAGAGTCGCAATTCCTAAATGATGAAAAATCATGGGCACTAAAAAGCATCACTTAGAATCATAGGTAAATTCCATAGTTCTTTATTTAATATTTCACTATTATTAGATATATCTTTAACAATAAAATTACTTACAAAGCCCTTATCTACAATAAATGGAGTAAATAATTTTCGATATTCTGCCCTATTCCAAAAGACAACCTTGTATACACCATAGAAAATAAAATATTCTTTAGCGTGAGACACTAAACTTTTAAGTACATCATCACTACTGGCCTCAAAATCTACAAAATGCCCTATTAATTCATCATTATTTTTATAGAATTTTAAGGATATATATCCAGCTATACTGTTGTTCACATCTTTGATAATAAATGTCTTATAGTGATTAATCGGATGCCTTAATAGCCTATGATTCAAATATTCTTTAGATTTAATGATAGAAACTCTATTTTGATTTGACTCAAAATTATGCTCAAAAAAATTTAAACTCTCTATTTTGTGATTAATCTCAAAGTCAACTTTACGTAAATCTATCACATCAGAATGAAACTTACCTAAATCATTCCAACCAAATAATTTTATCTTTACATCTGCAAAACTATCATTGCTAAAAGCAAAAATAAAATCTATATTTTTTCTAACCTGATCAATTGCAAATTCATGTAACTCTGAAATTAATTTTAGATTTCTATATTTTTTATGTATTATAGCTTGCTGTGCATACCCTGCATAATAAATCTTATTTAAGTACTTGAATTTTAATGGTAGTATTGAGTAATGTCCTATTACTCTATCAGCAGCATTCTTTGCAACGACGCACACTGATGAGCCATACACTGATTTATTAGAGTAGTCATAATATGCAATACTTCTATTATGCCTAGGATCAGACGTTATAAAAAGATCAACTATACTAGACTTGTCATTATCACTAGCTCTACTTACACTTTGTCCCATGTAATCCATTCATCTTCTTTTATATCGACCAAGGCAGTTCGGCCTATAACAATATCATAGTTTATAGGCATAATACCGTAACCAGGTCTTTTAATTATAATATCCTCCTCGCTTAATATATCTCCTTTTTTAATATCTCTACCGGCAATTAAACTCCTTCTAAAGCTATGATTTTCTGTCTCTTCATATCTAGCACCATCTTTAATTCCATCTCCAAGAGAATTTTCTACCTCTCTTATTTTTTCTACCATAAATCTCAATTCTTCAGGCTCTATTGCAAACGCATGGTCTGGGCCCTCCATACTCCTATCAAGAGTATAGTGTTTCTCGATTATTTTTGCGCCTACCGCAACTGCAGCAACTGCTACATGATCGCCCAAAGTATGATCTGAGTAACCCACTAAACAACCAAATGCAGATTGCATAGTTTTCATAGTTTTTAAATTTGACAAGCTTGATGGCGCCGGATAAATAGACGTACACTGAAGTAATGCAAAATTATTCGTATTCTTCTTACATGCAATAACTGCATTTTCAATATCGCTCATCGTTGCCATACCTGTCGATAATATTATAGCAAGATCACTTTTTGACATATACTCAATAAGCTTTATATCTGTTAAATCAAACGACGCAACCTTCAGCGCCCCTGTTTTTAATCTAACCATTTCATCAACTGACTTATAGTCACACGGAGATGTAAACACATCTATTTTTATTTTATCGCAATATTTTTTAATTTCACCCATCCAATTTTTATTAATTTCTAAATCTTTAATTAAATTGTAAACACTCTTTTTATAATTTGAATGGTTTGGTGTAAATTTTGAATAGTGATTCTTAACCTTAAAGGACTGAAATTTAACAGCATCAACCCCTGCTTCTTTTGCCTTATCTATAAGCTCTATAGCTAATGCATACTCATTATTGTGATTACTACCTATTTCCGCAATAATATAAGTTGGCGAATTGGAACTGATTACTTTATTATTAATTGTGATTTTTTTCATTTATTGATACACCTCTTATACGGAAAATACTATTGTGGTTAGATTTTTAAAATATTATGTAATACCTGATATAGAGTCATTTACAACACAAATCTTTTCATTCTTGATACTGAGTAAACAAAAGTATTACAGAAATTATCAATTGCTACATTATAATGGATTCAACTTGAGAAGGTGTGAGCAGTCTTATATCTGCACTATGAATAATGTTTTTAGCATTTTTAAACCCTACATTGAACAATAAATCTACGATAGATAAGTTTCCTATAAAATTGCCGTGTAGTTGTGTGTACTCTCTTGTATTGTAGTATCGATACATTAACTGAACTTTACTACCCTTAAAAGCACCACCGATATTTTTTTTATTCATATACTTAGAGGATCCAACAGGTGATATGTATGTCTCACACCCCAACGCATTGCAAATTGATAGTAATCGCTCATCGCTAACTCCTTCTACAGTATTTAAATCTCTAGAACTAACAAATTCAACATCAATTCCAATTTTGACTGCGAAAACTTTAATAGCAGATTGTGTAAGATCATTAAGATTTGTAATACCATCATGATATATATTATTTATCGAATCCATAACTTCGTTGAAGTATTTTGACTTTGAGTAAGATTGTCGTATCGTACTTAAGTGTTTTTTTCTTGTTCTTTCATAATTATTTATAACTGCATCCTTAATGAGCAAACTAGATTTACATCCAGACTTCATAATAGGAACAGTTAACATTATCTCTCCATTAACACCCTTAATACGATTCCTTACATCCCAATCGCTGAGTGATAATTTAACATTGTCTAAAAATACATACTTATCAACAAGATCCATCATGTAAAAATCACCCATCCAGGGAAGGTAGGAAGGTTGCATAATTGCACATTTCATTGTAATCGAATTCCGTTATATTTCATTTTCGTATCCTATATAAATATTATTAAGGGAGTAAAGCCTCATAAATAAAGTCTACAACCTAGGTCCCTATCTCAACAGACTAGACACATCACTGTGCATTATAAATACTATAGTGATTCATAATCTAAACACAAGTGTGCTCGATCTTGCTATAAAATTCTAACTTGTATCAATCAGATTGAAGTAATGTAGCAACAACCCGAGCACCTGTTCCCTTGACAAGTGACTGGCATCTGCAAGACTGTACTCTCAATTGACTAGGATCTTTAACAGCTCCCAATAGTGAATTATATATTGTATATACATCCACCTCGTCAACATTTCCAAGCCACTTTAAGTAACCATCTTTATCAAGATCCCTAGTAACATTAATTTGATTTTCAGCGAGGGTTACAACCATACTTGGCAACCCTAAGGCCATCCTTTCCCAAGTCGTTGTCCCTCCTGCGCCTAAAGCAACATCTGCTCTTAACATCAATTTAGCAATATTATCTACTTGAATGTAGAGTTTTGCATTGGGATTTTTTCCTATCTCTATCTTTAATTCTTTTCTATGCGGATTAGAAGATCCAATGACCACATCTACAAACAAATGCCTTAAACCTGATTGAGATAATGCCTTTAGCGATATACCTGTCAAATTATCAGCATCTGTACCGCCAAAAAATACAAAAACCCTATTAACTTCATTATTATTCTTGCACTTTTTCCTATTTATTAAAAAATCTTTTCTTAATAGTGCATATTTTGGGCCTAATAACTTCAATGTACTCGATGTCACTAGTTTATCGTAACGCGCTTTATCAAGAATATAGTTTTGATCGAGCAACAAATCGCAATCGTGTCTACGATTAGCCAGTCCATCTATTACCATAATTTTAACAGTATAAGGTCTTAGTTTTTTTTCCCAATTGTAGTCTAAAGCATAATGATCTATAATCAAGTAATCTATTCTATCTCCTGAAATAACTTTAATAGTTTCGTCAGCATCTATTAATTGATTTACGCCAAGTAATAGCTCATATCCTATTAAATCCTGTTGTAATTGGATTTCATTACTTGGACTAGATAATGAACGAACCTTGAAGCCTTTACTAATAATATAATCATCTAAATTCCCTGGATGAGGGCGCGTAATAAACTCTATTGTTATGTCATCATTACGTAATTCTTCTGCAAGTGTAAGACAGCGCATAACATGGCCTAAACCTATTTTTTTAGATGAATCTGTTCTAAAAAAAATATTCACTATACGAATATGGCCACTATTTAAAGCAAAATTGTCTAACTATGTTTACAGCCCGTCTTCCAGCACTAGGTGGATATGAGGTAAAATATCGCTTTATCATTTTTTGTCGACCATCCTTTTTCTGCCGATACTGCTCTTCTATAGCAGCAATAGACTGTGAAAGAAAAAATACCAACTTCTCTAAAAAATTATCATCTTTATAATTAAATAGAAACAATCCTGCAGAGAAATCCTTCTCAGCTTCTTGAGTTAACGGAGCATTATCTTCAAAATTTATAAAAATTACAGGTTTTTCTGACATGACAAGCCACCCTAGTGTGCTAGTTGCTCTTGACGTTATACTAATTCGATAATCATCTATAAAATAGCGTATATCTTTTTTACCTTCAAAAAGGCTTATGTTACTTGACCCTTCCACACCAATCAATGCTGGGTCAGTATCAGAATAACGTCTATTTTCTTCAGGATATCTTTTGTAACAAACTTTATGAGGTAGAACTGATAAAATATTATTTACAATATTTAGTTCTTTCTTTGATATTTCTAAGTCAGTAGACCAAGCAACAAGTGAGCCGATATTGCCTTTATAAATATTTGTTGAAACATAAACAATAGGTATATTAGATAAGGGTTTATTTATTTTTCTATTCATTCGAAAATGTCTCTTTGAAATACCCACAACAAATGATGAACCCCTGCGAAAATGAGACTTATCTTCAACTTTTTTTGATTCATAGTTATAAGCCAAGAAATAATCACACATATTAACTCCGTAATCTACAGAGTCTTGTCCGTGTAATGCGCTAATTTCAGCAGTAACGCCATGTTGGGCAAATACCACAGGTATTTTGCACTCGCGACACGCCTCTGTAAGTGCAACCATTTCCATGGTAGGAACATTATTAGAGAGTAATACACTTCGCTTATTGCTGGCTTTTTTTACACTTTCTAGCCACTTTAAACGATACTCCATATAATCTAACAGATTATCGCGCACACTATGAGTCAATATTTTTTTACAAGTCTCAACTAGATCAGGCAATACCCACACCCTTATCCTCTCTCCAATCACTGTTTGAATTGCATCAAGAATTACATCAAACTGGCCCATGTCTACACTATTTGTATTTTTTGCAATACCAGATTGGATCTTATAAACACCCCACCCATTAGTTATAAATGCAGCTGCCGTCTCTATAACTAGCTCATTCTCTCTCGGTATCAAGACTTGCTTTCTAAAAAAACCACTATAAATTTGTCCGATTTTACTTGTCACTAAACGAAAAATAAAAGTTTCATACCCGCCAATACGAATACGATTCAACCAAGAAACTCCTTTCGATGACATTGGACCCCAATTATTGCTCTTTATTTGGTATTTAATAACTTTAAAATTTGGGTTAGACCTTAATAGTTGCGACCATGGTGAATTCATGTTGTTTCCATTTGGCCCACCATTGCTATCAATAGCAATAAAAAGTCTTTTCTCTATTAGATCTTCAGGATTCAAACAGCTGGCCTTAAAAATAAAATTTTGGGATGCATTTAGAGTTATTGCCACACTCAATGCAATTTCATGACTTACTCCATTAATCGCCATGACAGAATCATAAATATCTTCTGTAAATTTCTTGATTGTTGTTTGAAATTCAGCAATTTTAGACATAGTCCACTTTGACTCTATATGCCGCACCCTATTGTCACCTTTCATCAATAAAGCCGGTGAACTTGACCAAATTACAGCTTCTTGACTTAGTCCATTCTCATATGCCCAATATAGCGCCTCTTTACTATCACAAAAAATATTATTAAATTCAGATAAATCTACATCCGAATGTATCATATTAAAAATAAATACCTAAATTATAATTTTTTTGCATATTTTTTAAAATCTCAATATATTCATCTGTTGCTTGTCCAAAAATTATTGACTCTTTCATATCGTGTTTTTCCAAAATATCAAGATTTGGACATCTTTCCTTAACTAAAGTCTCATTCATACCTTCAGAAGCATCAGTACCTAAAAAACTACTAATTTTTTTAATGGTGGAATCTGTATTAATTATTAGACTTTCATACTGAATAATTAATATTTTTTCCTTTTCTATTTTCGATAGGCAATTTAACTCATTATTAATACAATCATAGATAGACTTTATCAATCTTATAACCATATCAACTTCATTTAAATTTGTGTAATCAGCATCCCAATCTTTTGTAAACCAAGGAAATGGTACGTCATGTATGCTAATATCTGAATTCATACAAAGTCCATCTATTGATCCAGGGCGCCCATATCCTTTTTTAAACCATGAATAAGCCAGATCAATAGGGTTACGCACTATATGAATAACTGAAATATTGGTATACGCTTTCATAAGTATATTAATATTTGCAAGTATGTTATGTGTCACGAATAAATGTTTTCTATGAGCATCGCTCATGAATTTTATAACTTCATCGTTACTCTTATTAACATACTGTCTTTGCAAATATTTATCAAAATTAGATGAGTTGAATATTGATGACCTATCAGATATTCGCATATTTAAGTTTCTACCAAGATATCTGTCGTATACGGAGTAGTCCACTATAGATCTTAGTATTGCAATAGCCGCACCTTCATCTATTTTATTCATACCATAAAGATATGGTATTTGTTCTAATGCAATACTATATTGTAAAAATTCGACCCCATGAAAACTAGATAAAATCTTACCTAGCAGAAATTTACCTGACCTTGTAACGCCATCTGCAAGGAGTATATTTTTAGGATCACTATATTTATAGTGCAATTCAACGTCTTTCATATTTATATATTTTTATGTAAAAAAAGGTACTGTAAAAAACTTTCTGTAAATTCAACAAAGGCACTTGTTTTTATTTTTGCTTTTTTTAAAAGCAAAAATAAAAAAAAACTTTATCACCCCAAAACCTCTGACAACTTTTTAAAATTTCTTATATAGAACATCCTAAGAAGCCTTCTTCTTATTCTGGTTCAATTTTATACTTTCTTGATACACATCCATTGGTTTTTTGTAGTCTAGTGTTTCATGGAATCTTCGATGATTATAAAATTCAATGTAGTCATCTACATCAGTGGCTAGCTCACCAATGGATTGGTATGCGTTTAAATAGATTCTCTCAACTTTGGCGCTTCGCCAGAAGCGCTCAATGCAGATGTTATCTGTAGCCCTACCTTTGCCATCCATTGATATAGTAATACCTAGGTTTTTAAGGCATTGAGTATGCACCTCACTGGTGTATTGGCTACCTTGATCAGTATTAAAGATCTCTGGATGTGGATACTTAGCTAGTGCATCATTGAGTACACTCATCACTAACTGAACATCCATGGTGTTAGATATTCTGTGTGACAGTACCGCTTTACTATGCCAATCAATGATGGCCGCCATATAGACCATGCCACCAGCAATCTTGATATAGGTTATGTCAGTACTCCATACATGGTTAGCATGGCAAATATTAAGCCCTCTGAGCTTGTATGTGTATTTCTTGTGTTCTTTGATTGGGATAGTAGTATTGACTTGTTTGACAGCTAGCACAGCTTTTAAGCCGAGCTCTTGGCGGTAGCGAGCTACCGTGTTTAAGCTTACCTTGACACCATCTTCAAGCAGTTGCTTGTGTACCTTCTTCTCACCGTAGATCGGTATCTGTTCAAATACTTTGGTGATTTTATTCTTGATTATTTGCTTGGCGTGGTTAACTCGTGGCTTGTAATACAAGCCACTTCTATTAACGCCTAGCAACTGACACTGGTGATTGATAGAGATAGAAGAAGGTTTGGATATTGTAGGCTTGAGATCAACTAATTGTTTTAGTTTAGATGAGCCCAAGCTGACGAGCTTTTTTGCTAACCACTCCTTCTCAACAGTCACTTTACCGACCAGTGCAGTTAAACGCTCATTCTGCTCTTGTGATTTAATAAGCTCCTCCTTGTACTCTTTAACTGCTTTAGAGGGCTCCATAGCAATCTCTGCGTTAGCAAGGAAGGTCTTCTTCCAGTTCACTAGGTTCTGTGGAAGGATATTATGCTTACTGGCAATCTCTGCCAGGGTATCTTCATTTTGTAATAGCTCAAGCACTAGTTTTGTTTTAAATGCTGAACTGTAGTTTGTACGTTTTTTACTCATAATTTTTTACTCCGAATTGTTGGGTTAAGTTTAACTCGTTCGAAATAAGAAATTTTAGATTGTTGTCTTAATTTGTTGGGGCACTATAACCCACCCAATGAGTATTACTATTTGCTTGATTAAACTCACGATCAAGTAGATTGTCGGCTCTTTTATGCAATTTGCCAGTATTGGGATAATAATGACGCTTTTTAGGTCGTATGGCCTTAATATTAGCCTTGTTCATTAATGTTGTAGTACGATGAATGCCAATTTGATGACCTTCACTATTTAGTTGACGCTGCAAGCGTCTTCTACCGTAAGTGTAGCCCGTCTCTAATGCTATTTGTCTCATTGATTTGATAATGGCTTTAGTGTCACCACCCATTGGCTTATCCTTAGACTGGCAATAATAACTACTACGAGCGTGATCAAATAAATCACATAACTCTTGTACATTATATTGTTGGCAAGCCTCGCTCAGCTTGGTAATCATATTGGTTACTGACTGTCCATAGCGAACAAGGCTGTTGCCTTTTTTAATATCTCGTTATCCCGTTTAGCACACCACAATTGCTTCTTTAATGATTGTATCTCTTGCTGCTCTGGTGTCATTGCCTTACCACTTGTTGGTGTTTGTCCATTAAGCTCGGCTAAGTATTGCTTCTTCCAGCGTGAAACAGCTGTTGGGCCTGCACCTGATATGTCAATAATTTGTCTGTTGGTGTAGCCTTCATTGATCATTAATTTAACGTAATCTAGCTTTTGTTCAACAGTGAACATTACACGTTGCTTCCTGGTTTTTACTTGTGTCATTTGCTGACCTCCTTATAGTTTGTATTACTCTGTTCAGTGCCCCCTTGAGGGGTATAAGGCTATCTTTGTGTCCAAGTTTGTCAGACCACTACAGTCCAACTCCGTTATAGCAATAAACCAATTATTATAAATTGGATGGCCTCTGATCTTATTCAAAGGCGTTACTGCTGGGTTAACTTAGTTGTGCACTAATGATGCGAATATGCCGTACTTAAATTCTTCCAATAATCCAATTATAAATAATTGAGGTATATTCATATGCAATAACCCTTATTTTATCAAAACCAATATTCCAAGAATTGTTTGGTAATTTTTTGACATATGAAATAATGCGCTTATCTGGTGCGTTCTTTTTCCACAACAACATAGAGCGCAAAGAATGATATGGTGATGTTAGT
>Ga0209360_1001472_pt1 | contig 15576 bp, 13 predicted proteins | sample SaaInlV_130m_DNA_3_FD_184651 | JGI IMG/M metagenome (GOLD analysis project Ga0209360, IMG submission 184651) | Marine microbial communities from expanding oxygen minimum zones in the Saanich Inlet - SI037_S3LV_130m_DNA (SPAdes) (version 2) | ecosystem: Environmental > Aquatic > Marine >... | reverse complement strand
TGCTAACAACGAGGGTGTCTTTACAAAGATATGGAAGAATGGTAGTGCCGTTGAGGTTCAAATTGCATAGGTGGATTGATTGACCAATGGCAATAACATATCACGCAGGTAGAAGGATTCAAGGATTAACACAAGATACATCACTAGACGGAACTAATGATGGTTGCACCACTGGGGTAACTGGAAAACTTGGAAATGCTTGGTCTTTTGATGGATCAAATGATAAAGTAACATTGACACCAACTTTTAGTGGTAAAAGTGCTTTCACATATTCAGCATGGATAAACCCAAGTTCATCATCAAATCATTGGGCTTTCCCTTTCTATGAAGGTAGTGGAGAAAATCCAAAAGTAGGTATAGGACTTGATTATTTTAATTCAAATGGACTGGCATATTTTTACGTTAGTACAGCTTCTCACTCAGCAATCTCAATTTCTGTAAGTAATATTCCTAAAGGATCATGGACACATGTTACAGGTGTGTATGACGGATCTGCTTCTAGTTCAGATAGATTGAAATTTTATATTAATGGTGCATTAGTATCATCAACGTTATCTGGAACACCACCAACAACTATCCCAACATTGGGTGGTGATCTATACTTAGGGTGGTATCAAGCAAATTATTGGTTTAATGGTTTGATGGATCAAACATTATTTTATGATAAAGCATTATCTGCAAGTGAAATATCTACAATATATAATAGTGGTAGTGGAACTACAACACCTGATACTGTTGGATTATTTGCTCATTATAACTTTGAACAAACTGGTAATACATTAGTAAATCAAGTAACATCAGGAGATGTTAAACCAACTAATGTCCAAGTAGGAAGTAGATTTGAAGAAACAGATACTAGAAAGATGTATCATTATGAAGAACAAGTTCCTGATTATGATTATACTATGACCACAGATCCTAGAACTAATACGTTTAATTCCAGTCTCTGCACAATTACTCATGCAAATTCTACGTTACAAATGAATCAAATAACTAATGGTGGAGCAGGTGGATCTGCTACATATATTGATTTAGGATCAAATTTATCAACTAAATGGGTAATGAGGTTTAAAACAAAACAAACTGCCTATACAAGTTATGCTGGTAATAGTCAATTCCAAGTAGGAATGTCCTCAGTTGCACCAACAAGTACAGCATACCAAATATCCTCTAGTCTTAATTGGATAGGAATCAGGTGGTATTTTGGAACTCAAATATGGTCAGGTGGTAGTAGAGTGGGAGTTGAACCAAGAATCAATCAAAATGCTGGAGATAATGATCATAACAATTCAACTTGGAATGGTAGTGGAAATGATCAGAGATTATATGGTAGTCCAAGAGAAGTAAGTGATACAACTACACCATATTACCATGAAATTATTTGGAATGTTGATACTTTCACATATAATCTATATGATAATGCAAATTATACTGGAACTAAATTAGCAACTGCAACAATGTCATCATCAACTAATACTCAATGGGTAACAGGAACACCGTCAAGTATATCAGGATTACGATATTTTGTATTCAAAGAGGGAGGAGATTCAAGTATGGGAGTTTGGGTAAATCAACTAGATGATGTTGAAATTTGGGATAATGTAACTTCTGTTCCAACAGCTACTCATTCATGGAGTGAGGAAGGAACATGACCATAGAATACAAAGATTCAAAACGAATTGTAGGATTATCAACTGATACTGTAGAAACATTGTCCTTTGAAGATGATTCTTTCTCAAGTGGGTGGACTCAAGCTGGAACTACAATAGTAGCAACAGGTGGACAAGCAGTAATTACAGCAGTTCCAAGAAATGCTGAACATAGAATTTACAAATCATTAGGATTAACAGTTGATAACACAAAGTTTATTCTTGACTTTAAGATAAATATATCTGCCATGACTTCACAATGGGGTGGTATTTGGGTAGGACTTACAGATGATACTACTTGGGTTGGTTCAAACTCAAATGACTTTTTAGGATTTAATATACATGATAATAGTGGTGGTACAACTGGAAAGATGAGAACAACTTATTCAAATGAGGGAACAAAGAATGTAGCAGGAAACTCAACTACAACAATTAGTTTTAATACAGATTATTATGTTAGAGTAATTAGAACAAGTGCAACAAATACAGATTGTTATGTATATTCTGATTCTGCAAGAACAACATTAGTAGAAAAACTACCATCATTAACAACATTACCATCTGGAGTAGATGGTCTTACACATATTCAGGTAACTTCTGATAATGGTGGTATATCTGCCACAGTAACAGGTGTAGTAGATGATATTAAATTATGGAGTGGAGTAACATCATTAACATCTAAACCAACTGACGTACAAGACAACTCCATCTTTGTAGAAACTGATACTGCTAGAAGATATTGGTTTGATGAAACAGGAACAACAATTAACTTTCCACCTGAAACAACAGTAACAGAATTTACAACTCAAGGAACACCTGATGATATGGTATTTTCACAAGATGGATTGCATTTATACACAGTAGATGGATCAGGTGCTTTAAGTTTAGGGGAATATACACTTCAAACAGCATGGGATATATCAACTGCAAGTCATACTAGAAATAAATCATTTTCATACGGTAGTTTATCAGGTGTATCAATTAACAATGATGGAACTAAAATTTATGTTGTTGATTATACAACTCAAAAATGCCATGAATTAGATTTAGGAACTGCTTATAATATTTCAACAGCAGTAGATAACGGTGTTTTTAAAAGTATAGGTGGTAGTGTTCCAACAGGGATTCACTTTAAACCTGATGGAACTAAAGCTTATGTTGTTGACCAAAACCCTGATCAACTTTATCAGTATTCTTTATCAACAGCATGGAATTTATCAACTTTGAATACTACAGCAGTTGCAACTAAATCATTATCTTCACAAAACCCAGAAGGAATGATTATGAATTATGCAGGAACTAAAATTTGGGTATTATACAACAGTAATGATACAGCAGAAGAATGGACACTTCAAACAGCATGGGATTTGTCCACAGCAACAGCAGGAACTACTTGGGATTTTAGTGGTGTTGCAAATACATTAAGTGGTGGAGATACAAACCCAGATGATAGTACAATTTATTTCCTTAATTCAACAGGAAAAGTATTAGAATATCCACCAACACCTGCTACTTGGACTATGCAACCAACATTTGAAGATGGGTTAACAAATTATTCAAGTACAAGTAGTTCTGTTGATTTAACAGGTTCTACATTATCAGATTCTTGGGTTTTTAGATTTAAACTAACAATGACAGCAAAGTCTAATGGTATTGTGTTCATGGTTCAGGATAATACATCTACAACAGTAACAACTCCTAGAGATGGTATAGGATTAAGACAAACTGATACTACAAACTATTATGATTTTGAAGGTTCAAACAATGTGGGTGGTAATGCTGGACAGTATGACCATAGGTTTTCTTCAACAGCACCTGCACTTGACACAAAATATATTCAGATAACAAGAATATCAGCAACTCAGGCAAAGATTGAATTTTATGATTCAACATACACAACAGTATCAGAAACATCAGGGGATATTACAATAGCAAATATTGATAACCTTAGATACTTTGTTGTATCAAGTAACACTTCAACATTCTCAATAGATGATGTTGAATTTTACAACGGAGTGACCACGATAAATTGAGCCAAGAATACTATGACCACTTAAACGAGGGGGAGAAATACTCATGCGACAAGTGCAACGTGGCAACCCTATCTGGTATAGAATATGACCAATATATCATCAATCAGTATCACTACTGCGAGGGTTGCTGGAACTATGTGCATCTCAAAAGGGGAACTTGCACTTGTGGAAACACCATGACCAACAGGAACGAGTATGCTAGTATCTTTATTAACTGTAGTTGTGGAAAAGAGGTAGAGTTAAAATGGTAGATTGGTTAGCAGGTAATAGGGTAAGAGGAACAAGTGCTGAACGTACCACATCAGCAGGATTTAATGATGTGGCAGCAATATCAGGTGGCTGGGTGGAACTTGGAAGAACTACATTAGGAAGTGCAAATGCAACCATTGACGTTACTTCATTAGCAGACAAAAGGTATCTTATGATGTTATGTACGTCAACTGGACAATCAGCAGGAGCTAATACAGGAAGTCAATTTAATGCTGATACAGGTTCTAGTTATTCTACAAGACGGTCAAATAATGGTGGAGCAGATTATACAGATATAAATTTTTCAGATATGGAAGCAGCTTCAACGGGTACAACTCCATACTTTCAAGTGGCATACGCTTCTAATCTAGCAAGTAAAGAAAAACTATTGCAATCATGGTTGATAGCACAAACAACAGCAGGGGCAGGAACAGCACCATTCAGAAATGAATCAGTTGGAAAATGGGCTAATACATCTAACGCAGTTTCATCTTATCAATGGATTACATCTACCTCTGCAACTTTTGACAGTGGTTCAGAAGTTGTCGTACTTGGCTGGGATCCAGCAGATACTCATACTACAAACTTTTGGGAAGAATTGGCTAGTGTTGAATTAGGAGTTGCAGGGAACGATCTTTCAAGTGGCACAATATCTGCTAAGAAATATTTATGGGTTCAAGCGTATGCCAAAGCAACAGGTGGAAACATCAATAATGGATTTAGATTTAATTCTGACACAGGTTCTAATTATGCAAATAGACGTAGTGTAGATGGAGCAACTGATGCAACACAAATAAATACTTCATCAGCGTGTGATGATGCAAATTTAGATAGTGCCTATGAAAGATTTTATAATATGTTTATTGTAAATAATTCATCAAATGAAAAATTATCTATCTGTCATGTTGTACAACAAAACGCATCAGGAGCAGCAAATGCCCCACGAAGGGGAGAATATGTTGGTAAATGGGCTAATACAAGCAACCAAATAACAGATATAACTTTACATAATTTTTCAGGTGGAAATCTTGATACAGGTTCAATAATAAAGGTATGGGGTAGCGACTAATGGCTTGGTCAAAGAACGGAACACCTGATACATTAACAACATCAGGAGATACTTTAACAATATCTGATTTAACTTCAACCAAATTTAATGTTGTTTTAACATATTTAACTGCATCTGGACAGATACAAACTGGTTATAGATTTGGCAAAACAACAATAGACACAGGCAGTAATTATGCTAGAAGAAGAAGTTATCAAGGTACAGCCGATTCAACATCTGTATCTCAAAGTGCATTAAATTATTTTGATGCTGCTAATCCTATATTTTCAGTTGTATATGTTGTAAATATTAGTTCTGAGGAAAAATTACTTATGGGCAGTTTGATAGGACAAAGATCAGCAGGAGCTGCCAACGCTCCTTCAAGAGATGAGATAACTGGTAAATGGGCTAATACTAGTAACCAATTTGACAACATTCAAAATTTTAATGCACAAACAGGAGACTATAACACAGATTCAAACCTTTCAGCATTAGGCTCAGATATGACACCAGCAGCGGTAGTACCTGCAACAATACTAGACGGACTAATCTTTGAGGAAACTGACACTAACAAACATTACATTTACACAGCATCAACTGACACATGGACAGAGATATGAAAATTTATATAAACAATGAGGATAATGGTAAATAATGGCAATTAAACACACCAAAGTAGCCACAACAGCAGATGATGGCACTAGTGAGGTAGGCACAAACGAGTGGAATGACAATCACACGATAGATAATGGCACTATTTCAAATGATCATTTGGCAGGAAGTATAGCACAAAGTAAAATTACCAATTTAACATCAGATTTGGCACTTAAATCACCACTAGCCTCTCCAACATTTACAGGCACAGTAGCAATACCAAACTATGCAGATGTAGAGTCTACCCTAGATGGAATAGCAACTAATGCTACAGCAGTTGCTTTAAAATCTCCTTTAGCTAGCCCAACATTCACAGGCACAGTCACCACAGCAGCAGTAGATGTGGCAGGTAATAATATAGATAATATTCAAAACTTAATACATGATACATCGGCAACTACAACAGCATTAGATTTTAGTGGAGACCAACTTCAAACTATTTCTATATCTGCAAATACTACATTTACCACATCTAACAGGGCAATAGGCAAGTCTAAAACAATTAAAATAACCACAGATGCTACTTTGAGAACTTTAACATTCCCAGCATGGAAATTTGTAGGAGCAAAACCTTCTGACCAAGCAGCTAGTAAAATAGGAATATTAACAATTACAGCATTTGGTTCAGCAGATACGGATATTGTAGCAGCTTACGCAGTTGAGGAATAATTAAAATGACTTCTTTAAAGAAGATTAAGGAATTTAAAAAACCGATGGATTTAATGAATATTGGATTTATTGGAGTAGTAGGAAATGCAAGTTCACCATTTATAGAAGCTACAGGTGGAACTATTGTAGAAGATGGAGATTATAAAGTTCATACATTTAATTCAAGTGGAAACTTTGATGTTACAAATCAGGGCGAATCACCTGATAATGGTTTAGAATATTTAATTATAGCAGGAGGAGGTGGAGGTAATGGCTCTACAGGGGGATCAGATGCAGGAGGAGGAGCAGGAGCAGGAGGAATGAAAACAGGAACTTTCACAGATATAATAGTTCAAAATTACACAATAACAGTTGGAGCAGGAGGAGCAGGAAGTAATTCAGCAGTTAATAATGGTGGTAATTCTACATTCAATTCAACTTCATCTACAGGAGGAGGTGGAGGAGGGCGTGGAGGTGTAGGAGGTTCAGGAGCAACAGGAGGAACCGGAGGTTCAGGAGGAGGAGCAGGAGGCTATCAAGGAACAGCAGGTTCAGGAACAGGTGGAGAGGGTAGTGCAGGAGGAAATGACCTTAATGGAGCAGGAGGAGGAGGTGGTGGTAAAACTCAAGCAGGATCTAACGCTCATGGTGGAACAGGTGGTAATGCAGGTAACGGAGGAGATGGAGGAGATGGTGGATCTTCATCTATTACAGGTTCTAGTATTATTTATGCAGGTGGTGGAGGAGGTGGAGGAGATTCTCGATTTGGTGGAGTTACAGGTGGAACAGGTGGAACAGGTGGAGGAGGAGATGGAGTTCCATATAATGGAACAGGTGGTAATGGTGTTGCTAATAAAGGTGGAGGAGGAGGAGGAGGTGGAGGTGGAGGAGCTTCCGGAACAGGAGGTAATGGAGGTTCTGGAGTTATAATTTTGAGGTATAAATTTCAATGAGTTCTACCTACTAAATTTTAAAAACATACAATAAACACGAAATTTATAAATAATAACAGATAATAATACTTATATATGGCTAAAATCGCACGAGTATTTCAGGACAATGTGTTCCAAGACAACTCATTTCAGGAGACATGGGGTCTGTCACCGTTCCAAAAGAATGTATTTCAGGGTGAAAGCATTGTTAAAATATTTCAGGATGACGTTTTTCAACTTGATGGATTATTTCAGAAACTAGAATATAGTGGATTTTTATATGATGTACCAGATATAGTAAACTTGGTAAAGATATTCAACGAGACATTACAACAAAGTGAAGCATTATTAAACAGTAGAGACAGATCGTTGTCAGTCAACGAGTCGTTGTCTATAGCAGAATTTGACGGGTTGGTAAGGGCAATCTTGTTGGCAATAAATGAGACATTGCAAACCACAGAAGGTGAGCAGCATAACATGACAATGTTCCGTTCAATTACAGACTCACTTCAATTAAACGAATCAAGTGCTAGAATAAAAGACATGGCTAGAATGATTAACGAGACAGAGAGTTTGGGTGAGGGTATAGATAGAATAAAGAACCTTGTAAAACTTATCACAGAGACACAAAGTTTGGGAGAAGCCAAGAATATGTTCAGAGAACTATTCCGTCATGTCAACGAGACAGAACAGTCATCAGAATCATTCAACAGGTTAATGGATATGGTCAAACTGTTCAACGAGACAGTACAGGAAACAGAAACCAACAACAGATACAGAGACATGACCAGAAGGTTAGATGAGACAATTCAGGAGACAGAGAATGTAAGCAGACTTGGTGGCATATTGCGTTCAATTGGTGATACATTATCACTTAGTGAATCACTTCTCAACCCAAGAGTTATGTATAGGACACTAAACGAGAGTGAATCTGTTGCAGAGTTTGATGGTAATGCAAGAGCAATGTTTAGAACTATAAATGAAATATTGAGATTAAGTGAGTCTGTATCAAGAGTTGGAGGAATAATAAGATCAATGAATGAAACGGTACAGACATCAGAATCATTCAATAGATTGATGGATATGGTTAGAGTATTCTCGTCATCTATTTCTCTCTCAGAGGTTACATCATCACCACGAACCATGTTCAGAATAAGCAACGACAACCTAAGTCTCAGTGAATTGATAAGCAGATTACAGAACCAAAGCAGATACATTGATGAATCAATATCTCTCTCAGAGGCAAACAACAGGCTTCAAGACATGGTAAGATATGTTAATGAATCACTTTCAATCAGTGAGTCACTTGCAAGATTCCAAGCAAAACTTAGAATATTCAATGAGACAATATCAGTTGCAGAGTTTGATGGTAAGGCTAGAATCATGTTCCGTGTTATAGATGAAACCTTACAGATAACCAAATCAATAAGCAGATTAAAAGGAATGTTCAGATACTCCAACGATGAACTACAGTCAACAGAATCAGAGAATCACAACATGGACATGTTCAGGGTCAGTAACGAGTCATTGTCACTATCTGAAACAAATAACAGGTTGATGAATATGGTTAGATATATTAATGAATCACTCTCATTATCAGAATCATTCAATAGACTAATGAACATGAGTAGATATGTGAACGAGAATGAGTCACTTGTAGAATTATCAAGTAAGTTTATGGTAATTATCAAGAGAGTCCTTGAATCAATGTCTATCATAGAATTTGAAGGTAAATATAGAAACCTTGTAAGAATAATCAGTGAAGTATTACGACTAAATGAAGTATCACAAAAGATTAGATGGGCTGTAGTAACTGTAACTAGAAGTGCTAGAATTAGAACTACATCAACCACAGCCAAACTATCTAAGGGTGAAGACACTACAAAGGGTGATGATAGATAATCTTTTTAAATAGTGAGGGTAATTATAAATCATGTCAATGAATCTTACTGGTAGAAACATAGAATACCTAGTAAAAGTAGGTGCTAGGTCACAAGTTGTTCTTAATATAACAGATTCTGTAGGAGTAATTAAGGATTTATCAGATACTAGTACATATGCCACAGCTACTTGGAAAGTATGGCAACCAGATGGTACTTTGTTAATTAATGGTAGTGCAACATATAGTAATAGATCAGCAGGAGAAATATCATACCTCTTAACAGCAACTGATACAGTCATAGCAAATAGTGGTATCTGGGAAGGAGAAGTCGAACTGTTTAACACAAGTGGGGTTATGACAGAACAATCGGAAACTTTTAATTTTACCATTGAGGAGAGTTACTAATGGGTTCTATAAAGATTCTAGTAGGTGGAGAATGTAAATTCTGTGGACATTCACAACAAACACATGAAGAAAATACAGGTTGTACACACCCAATACCTGAAACTGGTGAATCATCAGGTGATGGTGTATGTGGCTGTGAAAGAATAGGCTCATACTAAACATATATATAGTACAATCATTAATTCAACATATGTTAAAGATAGACGACATAAATGAGGAAGTCTATTTCCAGTTTAGAAGGTCTCAGATGGAGGCTATGCATACTGAAAGGCTTGGAGTAATTCACGTCAGTGACATAATCAAGCCATGTATGAGAAACGTAATTTATAAGAAGACCATGCCTGAAACTGGAATGAATACAGAAAATACAAAGTCATTATATTTTGGACAGGTTGTTCATAGCAATTCACAGGTGGCAAAGGATGAAAAATATCATGAAATGTTCTTTGCCTATGATTATGTAAGGGATGTATCACTAACCAGAGAGGAAGCCTTGGAGATACCAATAGAGGATGAGAGACATCTAGATATTATTTATGGAAGTGCTGATGATGTGTTGAAAATAGGTGGTAAATGGGTGATTTGTGACAAGAAGACAACAGGAAGTATTGACTATTTCAACAAGGCAACAGGAAAGGCTAGTGATTCTCACAAGGATCAGATCAACAGGTATAGGGTACTATTAAAGAAATGTTATGATATAGATGCAGAGTTTGGATGTGTAATTTACATTAGCAATAGAATAGAGAAAGACAAGAGGGACAAGCCAGCAATATTGTCATTCAAGTTAAGACCTGTTGAAGAGACGTTGGAAGACATGATTAACAAAAGTAGTATTATCAAAGATGCAATAAATAATAAAATATTACCTGAGAGAACAAAATGTTTCCTATGTGACGGTATGTGTGATTATGCAAGTATGTGTTTCACAGATGAAAGGTCAACATTCGATTGAAAAAAATCTTTAAATAATAGTGTATAAGAACTGTTATATAATGGACAAAAATGATAAAATTTTCAAAATTAAACCCATAGGTAACAAGAACATAGTCGTGGAAGACAAGAGAAAAACCATCTCACCATTTAACAGTGCCAAACATTTTAAGGATGCAAACATACCAGCACTTTGTGATCAATGTGCTTACAGATCGATTGACGGTGGTGGAAATGGCAAATGTCCTAAGTATGAAGAGGGAGCTGTTTGTGGGATTAGGAAGGATTTTATTAGTTTCATTAACGAGTTAGATACCAGAAATCCAGAAGACCTTAAAGGTATGATTGACATGGTTGCAAAACTTACATTTGAAAACGTGTTGATGACATTAACCCAAGCCAAGTTTGATGGCAATGTACCAGACAGAAACAGTAAGAGTGAAATTAATACTTTGTTAAATATTGTAAAATCCATGAATGACTTGAATAGTAAGATTACCATAACAGAGAAAAAAGAGTTCACAAAGGAGGGGGATATTAGCAATATATTCAGACAGATAAAAGCACAGAAATCAGGTGACGACTAATAGTTCGCCCAACAAACGAAGAGATAGAAGAACGACAGAATTTCATGCAACAGATTGCAGATTGTGCCAAGAAGCCTAGTCTATTCAGCAAGATATTCTTAAACCATGACCTGTTTGATTATAATATAAAATATGTAGACTGTCAGGACAGATTCATAGTGTATAGAAGTGGAAGACAGGTGGGTAAAACCATGTCAACTGCTGTAAAGGCAGTGCATTTTGCATTCTTTGCACCACTCATGCTAAAGACGGTAAAGAATGACTGTACAATAGTTATTGCTGCACCTACCCAAAATCAGGCAACAATCATGTTTGATAGGATTCGTTCATTGGTTATCAACAACGAGTTCCTCAAGGGGTATATTGTAAGAAACACACAAAGTGAACTTTGGCTTAACTTTTTAGACAATACTGGAATGAGCAAGATTATCACAAGGGCAACAGGTGAAACTGGTGTTGGATTGAGAGGTTACTCCCCACACGTTATTATCGCTGACGAATGTTCCTTCATCAAGACTGACATACTTAGGGCATTTCTTCCGTCTGGTATGGCTACACAGGCAAAGGTATGGCTTACATCAACACCCTTCTCCAAGGCAGGCTACTTCTATGAGGCGTGTATGAACAGCAAGCCTAACAACCCCACTGGAATGTGGACAGAATTTCATGTTAAATCCATGATGAACCCACTCATTCAGGAAGATCCTGTATTCATAGAGGAAATTAAACGACTTACCAAGGAAGAGTATGTGCAAGAGGTAGAGGGAGAGTTCCTAGATATAGGAGATGCACTCATACCTAACTCACTAATAATGGAGGCACTTACAGATGGACACCCAAAGGGCAGGGTAAAATACTATATGGGTGTGGACGTTGCTAGAACAGGTCGTGATGAGACAGTGTTTACAATAATAGGTGTAGATGAGGATGATGTGGTATATCTTGAAGAAGTATATGCGGAATCACAAAGCAATGTGGTTGATGTAGCAGGTAGAATAGGAGACTTTGTACAACAATATCACCTAGAAACAGTATTTATAGACGAGACAGGACTTGGTGGTGGGTTGGTAGACTTGTGTCGTGAACGTGACATTCCAACAAGAGGAGTCATGTTCTCATTGCAGGAAAAGGCAGACATGTACAAGAATCTCAGATTATTGTTTGAAAATCACAAGATTAAACTAAAGAATATTAACAAAATGGTCTATCAACTGTCATATCTTAGAAGGGAGTATACAGAAAGTGGTATTATGAAGATTAAATCATATGAGCATGACGACTATCCTGACAGTCTTGTACTTGCCTGTAGGGCAGTGAATACAGGTGAAGGTTGGTATGTTATGAGTATGGGTAAGGCTCTAAAAGAGTCACTATTCGGTTAAATTTATATAATAATACATAGTGGTTTATATATGGATTGGCGTGAATTTTTAGAAAAGGATGCTTTAGACGGTAAAGGTGCTAATGATAAGATTAAAGATCCAAAATGGCATGATGATCCACCAGTAGAAGAAGGACATTATAAAGATATAAAAATAACTCCTAAAAAATTTTTAAGAACTGCAAGAAATGCAAGTACACCTACTAGACCAGAAGGATCAAAAGATCCTTTAGCTCAAACAGAAGATAGTAAAAAACTTACTAGAAGACAAGTTAATGATGGTAAAACAACAGGATTAAATGATGCACACAGTAATCCAGAATTTGATGGCTCTAAACCAAGAAAAGGTCAATATGATATGAGAAGGGGTGATGAATTAGGTGCAGTTGAACATTATAAATATAGATTGAGACATGGTGGAACTGTAGCAAAACCAACTTTAGATACAGATCTTAAAAATAATAAAGTGGTAGGTCATGAAGGTAGACATAGGTCAAGAGCTGCAATGGAAGAAGGACTTAAAAAAATACCAACAAAATTACTTAATAATAGATTTGATGATGAAAATAATAAAAAAAGAGATCTAAAAGGATTAAAATATGAACAAGATTTAACTGAAAGTTCTAAAGAATTACCAAAAACTAGTGGAAAAGACACTAGACACCCAATGTTAGGTAGAAAAAAATCATGGGAATCATGGTTAGAAAAGGATTCTTTAGATGGTAAGGGTGCTAATGATAAGATTAAACCTGCTAACTGGGTAGCTAATAATTCTGATGAAAAAACTGAAAATTGGACATATATGAAACCAGAAGATTTTTCAGATATTGCACATAGTGAAGCACATGATGATGCACATAAAATACCTAAAAGACCATTAGAATATAGTCCAGAAAATAAACCTAGAAAATGGAAAACACCTAAACATGGTACTATTCACACAGGTCAAGAAAAAAAACCAGCTACTGCTGAAGGTGAAAAGAACTCAAAAGGTAATGATATGAATTATAACCGTAGAGGAGATGAATTAGGAAGTATAGAACGTTATCAAAATAAATTAAGACATGGAGAACCAATACCAGCACCATCGTTAGGTGTTAGTGGAGGAGGAAAAGGGAAAAAAAGACAAGCCCACGGTCATGAAGGTAGACATAGAGCTGAAGCTGCTACTAGAGAAGGAGAAAAAACTATACCTGTAGGAATTGGACATAGTGCCTTACGAACAGGAGGTGAAAAAAAATTAACATCAAGACAAGTAGCAAGTCTTCGTGGAGAAAACACAATGATTGGTCAATCTGAAAGGTCTATAAGACAGAATGTAAAAGATGGTATTCAATCATTAAAATCATGGGAATCATGGTTAGAAAAGGATTCTTTAGATGGTAAACAAAGTGCAGGTGGATTACCAAAAGGTTCAAAAAACTCAGGCTTGACACCTAAACAAAGAAAAATACAACAATCTATTGATAAAGAGAATGATTCTGATAATCAATATTATTTTACCAAAGCATGGGAATCATGGTTAGAGAAAAAAAATAGAACTATTAATGATGATTTTCCAAAAGGAAAACCTCCACACATAGATTATAATAAAACACCAGATAAGACTATTCCTCGTACAAGAAGTGATTTTGATGATGAGACACATGAAGATCCATATGTTAATAACAGTATATCTTCAGTTGATTTATGGGAATCATGGCTAGAAAAAGCATGTAAGGGAGGTAATTGTGGAGATAGAAAAATGTGGGAAGCATTTAGAACACATCATAATGAAAACAAGGATAGAAAAAGATCAAAGGAAGATCTTGATATTTTTGACTCAAATATTATAATTCATGATAACAATGGTGCTGGTAGCAAAGAATTAAAAAATACAAATAGTGGTAGAAGATTAAATGATAGAATAAGAACTACTACACCAAAAGCAGGTGCTAAAAGAAATCAAATAGATGTTGAACTTGCACATGAAATGAAATCATGGGAAGTATGGTTAGAAAAGAACAATGCCATAGAAACATCTCACAAAGAGGGTGAAAAAAAGGAAGAATGGAATGGTAAATTTGACAATTCTACTACCAGAGATGATGCAGAAAATGACGATGATAAGGCTATTGGTGAGGAAGAATCACTAGAGGAATTAACTGACGGTAAGTTAGAAGAAGTAGAGAAATTAAAAGCATGGGAAGTATTCTTAGAAAAGAATCAATATCCAACAGATAATCGTAAAGAAATAACAGATAAAGATGGTGATACTATAATAGATGAAAGTGGAACTCAATTACAAACTTCAGGAGAAACTGGACAAGCAACATTAACTTCTGATGATAATAGAGATATGGAAAATGAAAATACTAGTAATAATTTGACTACACGTTATGGTAAAGGTGGTGCAGGTAGAATAGCACAAAATACTGGAGCAGGTGGTAGAGGTAGACAAGGTGGAAATAAAAGAGGTGGAAGTGTAAAAACACCACAAGGTCAAAATATTTCACATGATGGTAGTGAATATAATGAAAGTACAGGAGATTATAATGCTACTCAATTTGGTACAGATAGAATATTAGCTAGATTTAAAGAAGAAGATCGAGTTGCTAAACTAAAACCAAAAAAACCAAGTAGTCCAAATGCTGTAAACTCAAAACAACCATCATCAAAAGATGATTATGCACTACATGATACAGAAGATGTAGGTAGAAAAGTAACAGCAGGTATGCAATCATTGAAATCATGGGAATCATGGTTAGAAAAGAAAACAACTAAAGAGTCAAACGTAGGAATTCGTAATGGAATACCACATCCAGCAGCTAGAACTGCTAATGAAATAGAAGCATCCGCACAGCAAGCAGCATCAACAGGCGACGTGAACATAGGAACATTAAATGCCGATATGAAGAAGAAAAAGTCATGGGAAGCATGGATAGAGAAGATGCAGGGAGCAGGCGATGCACGCTATGGTAATCAACATTTGACTGGACTAGACCAAAAACCAGTAGACAATGAAGAGGATGAAGCCAATATTTTGCCTGAAAAAGACGAAAAAACTGACGATAAAGAAGAAAAACAAGAAAAAACTGAAGATAAGGAAGACAAAGATAATAAACCTTATAAAGCATAAAGTAAGGAGTATTAATATGGAAGATCTCAACAAAATATCATCTACAAGAGTTGGGGA
>Ga0209360_1001463_pt1 | contig 15628 bp, 16 predicted proteins | sample SaaInlV_130m_DNA_3_FD_184651 | JGI IMG/M metagenome (GOLD analysis project Ga0209360, IMG submission 184651) | Marine microbial communities from expanding oxygen minimum zones in the Saanich Inlet - SI037_S3LV_130m_DNA (SPAdes) (version 2) | ecosystem: Environmental > Aquatic > Marine >... | reverse complement strand
CTTCGTCTTCACCCCAGCCACAAACAATCTGCGGGCTCAGCGAAGAGGTGGCCCAGGTGTCCATAACGTCTGGGTCGCCTACGAAGCCGCCGGGTTGGCCGCGTTGGCTTTCATCAAAACCGGGGGCGGCCAGCGACGAAGGGTCAATGGGCAAGGTGCCGTGGTCGGGGGTAATGATTTGGTCGTAGAGCGTTTCGCCTTGGTCGTCCAGCCGGTACCACAGCGGCAGAGGCACGCCGAAGAAGCGTTGTCGGCTAATCAACCAGTCACCGTTAAGGCCATCTACCCAGTTGGTGTAGCGGGTTTGCATGTAAGCCGGGTGCCAGGTCACCTCGTCGCCGCGGTTGACTAACTTTTGCCGCAGGTCAGTGTCGCGGCCACCGTTGCGGATGTACCACTGACGACTGGTCACGATCTCTAACGGCTTGTCACCTTTTTCGAAGAATTTCACTGGGTGCTCTATGGGTTCCGGTTCGCCAACCATTTCACCCGAAGCAATGAGCATTTCTACCATTTCTTTTTGCGCCGAGAACACGGTTTTGCCTGCCAGTCGGGCGTAAGCCTCTTGTGCCTCTGCGCTCTCCACACCTTGTGGGGGGTCGGTCAAAAAGCGCCCGTCTCGGTTGATGACTGCTCGTACCGGCAGGTTGAGTTCGCGCCACCAGATCACATCGGTGGTGTCGCCAAAGGTGCAGATCATGGCGATGCCGGTGCCTTTTTCTGGGTCGGCCAGTTCGTGGGCTAACACCGGTACGTCAACACCAAATATTGGGGTGGTCACCGTGGTGCCAAACAGAGGTTGGTAACGCTGGTCGTCGGGGTGGGCCACCAGGGCTACGCAGGCCGCCAAGAGTTCAGGCCGGGTGGTAGCAATTTGTAGATTGGGTTGGCCGTCGTGGCTGGTGGTGCCTTCGGGCAGGTGGAAGAGCAACTGGTGGTAGGCGCCGGGGCGGGGGCGGTCTTCGAGTTCGGCTTGGGCTACGGCGGTACGGAAGGTGACGTCCCAAAGTGAGGGGGCTTCTATCTGGTAGGCCTCGCCACGTTCAAGGTTGCGTAAAAATGCTCGTTGGGCCATGCGTTGGCACCGGTCGTCAATGGTGGCGTAGGTGAGGTTCCAGTCAATGGATAACCCGAGTTGTCGCCACAAAGATTCAAAGACCTTTTCGTCTTCTTCGGTCAGTAGATGGCAGAGTTCAACAAAGTTGCGGCGACTGATGCTGTGGTCCCGTCGCTTTTTTATTGCTTTGGCGTCACCGGCATCTTCGGGTGGAGTGAAACCGGGGTCGTAAGGCAAAGCGGGGTCGCAGCGCACCCCAAAATAGTTTTGCACCCGGCGTTCGGTGGGCAAGCCGTTGTCGTCCCATCCCATGGGGTAAAAGACTTCTTTGCCTTGCATACGTTGGTAACGAGCAATGGTGTCGGTGTGGGTGTAGGAGAAAACATGGCCCACGTGGAGCGAACCGCTAACCGTGGGTGGCGGGGTGTCGATGGAGAACACTTGGTCTCGGGTTTTGCTGCGATCAAAGCGAAAAGTGTCTTGGTTTTCCCAGGTAACGTCCCATTGTTGCTCAATCCCTTCGAGGGTTGGCTTGGGAGGGACGGTGGCGGGCCGTGATGGGTTAGGAAAGTAATCGTTCATGAAGCCTTGAGGTTACCGGAGCGACGGGTAGCCTCCGGTGTCATGTCTGCTTCACCTTCTTCACGCCCGCAAGGTTTCGGAGTTATTTGGACCACCGTGGCTATGGACTTGGTGGGTTTCGGCATAATTATTCCGGTGTTGCCGCTTTACGCCGAAGATTTCGGTGCTTCACCTTTGGTAGCGGCGGCATTGTTGGCAGCTTTTTCTGCTGCTCAAATGTTGGCAGCACCATTGTGGGGTCGTTTATCGGATCGCATCGGTCGTAAGCCGGTGCTTATCGCGGCACTGATTGGTTCAGCGTTGGGCAGTTTGGTAACGGGTTTGGCCGGGGTCCTGTGGGTGTTGTTCGCCGGCCGTCTGCTTGATGGTGCGTCGGGCTCGTCGTATGCGGTGGGCCAAGCGGCGGTGGCCGACATGGCAGAACCGCAAGACCGCCCACGGTTGTTGGGGCTGTTGGCGGCCGCTTTTGGGGTGGGGTTTGTGGTGGGACCATTGTTGGGTTCGTTTGCTGCGTTGGGGGGGCGACAGTTACCGTTTTTTATTGCTTCTGGGTTGGCCGCGGTCAATGCGTTGGTGGCTTTGGTCCGTCTCCCTAACCAAAAGCCGGTGGCTACGGCTAAAAGTAGTCAAAAGTTTTTTTCTGGTCTAAAAGATTCTGCCGGTCAGGTGCGGCGTTTGGCTCTGCTGGCTTTGATCGCCATGGTGGCTTTCGCAGGGTTTGAAGCCACTTTTGCGTTGTTTTTAGAACGTCGTTTCCCACAACTTGATGACCCTTCGGTTTATGGCTTGTTCGCTTTAATTGGTTTGGGTTTGGTGTTGGTGCAAACCCGAGTGGTGGGCCCCATAAATGCCCGCATGGACTCTTTTTCGGTGTTGCGTCTGGCGCTGGGTCTGATGGCTATGGGTATGGCTTTGCTGGCTATGGGTGGCGCTTGGGTGGGCTTATCGCTGGCTTTGGTGGCCCTGGTTTTGGGTCAAGGGCTTTTCAATCCGTCATTGTCGGCGGCCACGGTGACCGCAGTAGGGCAAACCGGACGGGGTGCTGCGCTGGGGGTCCAACAAAGTGCGGGGGCCTTGGGGCGGGTGGTGGGCCCGTTGTTGGCTGGCGTGTTGTTTAGTCGGGCTTCAACGGAGGCCCCTTATTGGGTGGCTGCCTTGTTGGCGGTGGTGGCCGTGGGGTTGGTTCCTACTGAAGTAAAAAGCAATTCTGCGTCGTAGGGTCTTGGCATGACTGAATTTTCTATGAAATTGTCCGATGACCAAATCCAACTTCGTGACTGGATTCACGAGTTTGCTGTTGATGTGATTCGCCCGGCGGCTCATGAGTGGGATGAGCGTGAAGAGTTTCCTTGGCCCATAGTGCAGCAGGCGGCCGAGGTGGGTTTGTATGGCTGGGAGTTTTTAGCTGAGGGGATGATGAACGACAAAACGGGCATCACCACCCCGATGGCCATCGAAGAAATTTTTTGGGGCGATGCCGGTATCGGCATGGCCATCATGGGCAGCGGTTTGGCGGCTGCCGGTATTGCTGCTTCGGCCACCAGTGACCAAGTCATGGAGTGGGTGCCGCAGTGTTATGGCGATGCAAAAGATGTAAAAGTTGGTGCATTTTGTGCCAGTGAGCCAGATGCTGGTTCGGATGTGGCGGCGTATCGCACTCGTGCGGTTTACGACGAAGCCACCGATGAGTGGGTACTTAACGGCACCAAGGCCTGGATCACCAACGGTGGGATCGCCAACATTCATGTGGTGGTTGCGGTGGTTGACCCAGAGTTGCGGGCCAAAGGGCATGCATCGTTTATCGTGCCGCCAAACACGCCGGGTTTAAGCCAAGGCCAAAAATATAAAAAGCACGGGATTCGCGCTAGCCACACCGCTGAGGTGGTGCTGGAAGAAGTAAGGGTGCCGGGCCGCTGCTTGTTGGGTGGCAAAGAAAAACTTGATGAGCGTTTGGCTCGAGTGCGAGAGGGTAAGCCCGGCAACTCGCAAGCCGCCATGCAAACTTTTGAGGCCACCCGCCCGGCGGTGGGGGCGCAGGCCATCGGGGTGGCTCGGGCCGCTTTTGAATATTCGCTGGAGTACGCCAAAGAGCGCCATGCTTTTGGCCGGGCCATTATCGAAAACCAAGGTATTGCTTTCATGTTGGCCGACATGGCTACCGAGATCGAAGCATCTCGAGCTCTGGTTTGGAAAGCCGCTTGGTTAGGTAAACAACGGGCTTTTGTGAACGCCGAAGGGTCTATGGCCAAAATGAAGGCGGGCCGTACCGCTACTTGGGTGACCGAGCGGGCTATCCAAATTTTGGGCGGCTACGGCTATACCCGGGAGTACCCGGTGGAGCGCTGGCACCGAGATGCCAAGATCCACGACATCTTCGAAGGCACCGAGCAGATCCAGCAGCTGGTGATCAGCCGGGCCATTTCAGGTATCCGCATCAAGTAATCCCCGTCATGTCGTCTCTGAGACGACATGACGCAGTGGCTAGTCGAAGCGGGCGGTGGGTAAATGAGCCCCGATGTAGCCGACGTGCACTTTGCCGGTGAGGCCGCTGGTGTCGTCATAAAAGTAAAGCCGTGGGCCAAGTAAGCCACCGGCAATTTTGAGGTGGGCTTCCATGAAGATGGTGCCCGATGGGTCGACACGGGTATCAACGGGTAAAACACGGTGCTGGTAAAGGTCGTCTCGATGGTGGACTTGTTCTGATTCTTTTGCCGAATATTTTTGTGGGCTATGAGGCCACACCAGTGGGCCGCCGTCTTTACACCATTCTCGAAATCCTCCCGGGTTTCGGTTGCTTTGTAAGGCGTAGGCGTTGAGAGCCAGGAGGCCTCGCCAAATAGTGTTGCCCCAGGTGCGACTGGTCAGGGTTTGGTCAAGTTGCGCAATATCGCCGCCCAGGTTGGTGGGAATCGCTAACCCGGTGAGGTGTTGTTGGGCCGCGGTAACTGCTTCAGCGACCGAAGCGACTTCTTCTGGCATGCGTAAAGAGGCTTCTGAAATTTCGTTGAGTTTACGCCGGTAGGAGTTGATCATCCGAAGTTGGATGGCGATTTTGGTGTCTCGTTCTTCAAGGTCGGCGATGCTGTCGATGACCTCGTTTTGGGTGCGTTCCAAGGTGGTGCGCAGCTGTTCAATGGCTTGTTGGTTTTCGGCTAGTTCTTCGTCGGCCAGTTTGAGCAACTGGGCTTGGTTGAGGTTGCCGCTGTTGCGTAACAAGTTAAGGGCGCTGTCAAAAGCGGCGGGAGGTCGCCGGTTGGCCATAGCGGGTTGAAGGAGTAAAGCAAATTGTTCTGCTGCCGACTCCGGCGATTGGGCCACCAGGTCGCGGTCTAGGCGGCGATGCTGGTTTGGGGGATGGCTGCCAGGCAAGTAGATACGCGCTTCGCCTGCTTCAAGCCCATGTTCGTGTCCGATTTGGTTGCTAAATACCGCTTCGCTGCCGTCACTTAGCACGCGTACCACCACCACCCCAGCGAGAGCATCGGCGGTGCGTTGGGCGCGTTCCATGGTGACGGCGGGCCCGTTTTGACGGTCGTGGGCAAAAACGACCACCGGGCATTCTCTTAGAGGGCTAATGATGAGGTTGACGACCGCACCTTTTATATGTTGCGGCGGTACGGCGATGGGTCCATCGTTGAGCCTCACTACCCCCCATCGAGGGTCACCGTTGCCTTGGTTGGCACCGTGGAGCAGGCTTCGTACCAGCCATGGCCCCGAGGGGTTGGTGCGCGCCCAGAGATCGTCGCTGACCATTTCTACATCTACCCAAAGCCATTGTTCTTGCCCGGTGGCTACCCGCAGGGTGGTGGTCCAACGGTCGGCGACCCCTTCTTCGCGTAAAGACAGTTCGGTGGCGGCGTTACCGTTGGCGCCAACGACCGTGCGGCCGCTTGCAGTAATTTTTTGGCTGGCCGAGGTGGTGCAGGTAAGAGATTCGGTGGCCAAATCAAGGCTGGGGTAACGGTCTTGTATCCAGTCGTTAAAAACCTTGGTGGCGATGATTCCCAGATCAGATCGGTTTTCTTGCCAAATTGCCCGGTAAGTTACGGTCACCGAAGTTTCCCTTCCCTCGTAGATTCTCCCTTGACGGTAGAGGCCGTAGCGGCCTTCTCCTAACCGGGCGTAAAATTTGTTTATCTAAAAGGGGTTTGAGTATGAATTATTCAATGGTGGCTTTTCTTACCTATAGCGAAATGGTTATTTTGGTGGTTCTTTTCGGGTTGTTTATAGCGGTGTTTTCGGTGACTTTTTTTTAGCTTGTATAAGTCGGCCACCGAGAAGCAGTGGAAGTGGTTTGCCGCGATTCTTGCCTCGTGGCTGCTGGGTGTGGGCTGGGTCTTTGGCCTGGTGTATTTGTTGTGGTCAAGTAGGAAAATCTCCGAGGTGCTAGGGTCTACTGGGGAGAGCAAACAGGAGGTTCCCATGACGTATTTTGAAAGTGAATCCAACGAAGAAGCAAAACTGGCGCACACCCCGGCTCGTTACGGCCTCCGGGTAAAAGCAGCGTTAATTGATTTCATAATCAGCATGGCTGCGTTGGCAGTTCCGTTAGTTGTCCTCATCTTTGCCATCGTTTCGATTGCTACGCGAGACGACGACACGGTTACTTCAGGAGAAGGGTGGGCTATCTTTTTCTCCGTTATTGGTTTTTTGTTTTGGCTCTTGTGGGCAGGCTGGTTTTTTGGTTACCGCCAAGGAAAATCTGGCACTACGCCAGGCAAGCGGGCCGCCGGCATCTGTTTGGTAAGTATCAAAACCGGGGTGGTACCGGGTGGCGGTACGGGGGTGGGCCGTTGGTTGCTTCCCCATTTGCTGAATTCTTTTGCGGGTGTCTATTGGGTTATCGACCTTCTCTGGCCGCTTTGGGACGACGCTAATCAGCGCCTGACCGACAAAATTGTTTCAACCCAAGTGGTGCTTGAGGATAAAAGTCTTGATACGCCGGTACTGAGTTAGATGATTTCTACTCTCGGGCTCGCCATCTGCTATAAATAGAGTTCCAACAAGGAGAACAAGCATAATGAGCGAGTCCATGGGTGAAGTAGACGGTAAAGCAGATGTCGGTAAGCGCATCGTTGCAGTGATCATAGATGCTATTTCTGTTGGCTTACTTTCTATGGTGCTTGGGGCCGCGCTGGGTTGGGTGTTGGCCTTCGCTCTGAGTTCGGCTGCTGCGCTGTATGTGTTCGGGTGGCGCATGGGTGAAACGGGCACCACCCCGGGTAAGCAAATCATGGGTTTGAAGATTGTTGATGCTTCAACCGGCCAGTTGTTGGGAAACCAACGGGGGCTTCAGCGGGCAGGCCTTATTTGGGTATTGGGGCTAGCGGGTTCGTTTCCGTTCATCGGCCTTTTGTTTTCACTCCTTGCTTTGGGTGACATCATCGTTGCTTTGATTGATGACCGTGGGCAGCGTTACACCGACAAGATTGTCGGTTCTATTGTTGCAAACGCCTAAAGGCTTGCGCAAAACTCTTCGTAGCTGCAGTTTTTCTGCGTGACGAGTTTTTGCAGGAGTTCAATAGCGGCGTCGTATGAGGTGCCGTGCTTGTCACTAAGGGCGAATCTGGCACTGGTGACCTGGTCGGGTAGCCACCCGTAGACCGGTGAAATGTGCACGCGTCGCCAGTTGGGGCCCGTGCCGGGGATACCCCCGCTGGCACTTTGACTGGCTGCTACTTCCCAGGTGAACTCTCCAAATGGGCCGCTAGTTGAGGAGTAAAGACCAGAGTCCAGCCGCATGTTTGCTTGTTGGTATGAACAAGCGATGGAACAGGTGAGAAAACGATCGGGTCGTTTTATCTTTCCACCATCTAGAGCACAGCGACCCGAGAGGGGAGTCTTAGGGTCGGCGGCTGCCTCCCTTAGCCATTCCAGTGGGTCATTTTTTATAAAGTAGTTGCGGATTTTTTGTGTTATCTGGGGGTTCGCTAGCACGGCGAGTCGTATTTCTTCCCAAGGCTCTTGGGCGAGAATGGCCAGACATTCTGGGGGGCAGTGCGGCGATTTAGCCAGCATTAAACGCACGGTGGGGTGATGGTGGCGTACCCAGGGGTCAAAATCTTCTGGTCGGTCAAGAATTTCGAAAAGGTGGGGGAGGTCGACCCATTTTTCAAGTATCTCAAAGGGGTCGCTGGTGGGGCCTTGCCGGCGGAGGCGTGTGGTACCGATGGTCATGGTGGGCATGAAGGCAAAGCTTTCCCTGCGCAACTCGTCCACGCTGGCCAGCAGTCGTCGAAGGGAGTCTTCTTCTTCGTGGCCCGGGCTGGCCGTTTCTAAAATGTCGTCAATCAGGTCGCTAAGCGACTGTCGGGTAGTTGTTTCTTTTTTCATATTTTCCTCATTGTGCCGGCGTTACCACCGTGCCTTTTGGGCCGGTTGGCGGACGGTCAAAGGGCCGGGCCCCTCGCATCCTCTTAATAAGGTTTGTTGCTTTTTAAGAGTACACGCTAGGTGTGACAACGAATTTGTAAAAAGCGTTCGCGACGGCCGGTGGAGTGGTTTTAGCCCTACTATCAAGTTATGGAACCCCACCCGCCCACTGAAATCATTGACACCGAGGAGCTTTCTTCGTTGCTACAAAGTGGCGGGCCAGAAAAGGTGGTGCTGGTGGATCGCCCCGGGCAAGGCTTTGCGGTGGCTTCGTTTACCTTGGCGCTCTGCGGCATCGGTTTTGGTTTGTTGCCCATTCTGTTTCCTGTGGCATTGACTTTGGGGGCCTTGGCGGTGTCGTATGGCCTTATTGGTCGCCAAAGCGATCGAGCCAGCCGAGGCTTAGCTTTGGCTGGGTTGTTGCTGGGTTTGGCCTCGTTGTTGGTGGGCGTCATCGGGGCCACCGTGGTGTATCGGGCAGTGACTTGGGCAGCCGACGAGGTTGATCAACTCAGCGACCGGGTTGAAGAAATCGTTGATGATCTTGAAGAGCGTATTGATGAGCAGGTTCTCGAAATAGAGGCCAGCATTGATGAAACGGTGACGCAAATTAGCGAAGATGTGTCTGGTCAGATTCAAGAAGACATTGCGGCACAACTTGAAGATGTGCAGCAGCAACTCGAAGAGCTCGCACAGCCCTAGCTTTGTTTTGCACCCGCTTCGTGTGACCGATGGCACGCATGGCAAGATGCGGTATGAGTGCTCCGAGAACCACCGGTTTTCATCACGTGGCATACGCCTGTCGTGATGCTGAAGCCACCCGTCATTTCTATGCCGACCTCATGGGTATGCCCTTGGTGCACACTGAGGTAAAGCACGAAGGGGACGGGTTTTTTCGCCACCTATTCTTCGATACTGGTGATGGTTCTTGCATCGCTTTCTTTGAGGTTTCGGGTATGGGTGAAGCACCGGATTACTCCACGCAAATCTCCACCGGAAATGGCCTACCGGTATGGGTAAACCATGTGGCCTTTGGTGCCGATGAAGACAGCACCGAAGCGGTTCGCCAACGCATGACCGAAGAGGGCATCGTGCCTTTCATGGAACTTGACCACGGCTGGTGTGTCTCGCTCTACTACATGGACCCCAACGGCATCATGGTCGAAATGTGTCGAGACACCACCGGTTTTGCGGTGGACCCTAAAGAAGCCACCGCACGGGTAACCAGCACGGAAACCACCGACCACACGACCTTTGTGGCGCCCATGGATATAGCGGGGCTTCGCGGCTTTGATCTGCTTCCGGTGGCCAAGGAGGCCAACTGATGTCTCGTATACGGCTGGTACGGCGTAACGAATTGCACTGCGGGGCCGAGCCGGTTTTTCAACTGGTGTTTGGTGACCGTGACCCGGTTGATGAGCCAGGTACTGATACGGGGTCTCCCGGTGATTGGTGGCCGGCCTTTGCTTTGGTCCCCGATGTGTTTGACCATGCAGTAGCGGGCATAGCGCTCTACCGGTCATCAAAGCGTCTGATAGATCCGCAACTTCGTGAACTTGGTCAAACCCGAGTGGGGTGGAATCTCCGCAGTCGTTTTGTGTATTCACAGCATTGCAAATCGTGCCGTACGGTGGGTTTCACCGAAGAGCAAATCAGTGCAATTTCGCATTGGGAGGATGCCGACTGTTTTGACGCCGCACAGCGTGCCGTGCTGGCCTACACCGATGCTTTAACACTCAACGCCGGCGAGGCTTCTGACGAATTGTTTGCTGAACTTAAAACGCATCTCAGCGATGAAGAAATTTTGGAGTTCTCTTACATCGTGTGCACCTACGCCATGCATGCAGTGATGACCAAAGCGTTCAAGTTGGAATTCGATGCGCAAGAAGGGCCCATGGAAGAAATACCAGGCCCCCACGAGAGCCTCAGCACAGAACACACCCGCCAAGCTTTGCACCTTATTTTGGGCGGTAAAGACAACTAGTCCTTTAGGCCGTCGCTGCGCACTCGTTGCCGCTCGGCTTCTTGGTGAGCGGGAAGCACCCGCCCAAAAAGTTGATAAGTGCGTTCAAGGCGGCCAATGACTCCTGCTTCTTCGGTGTAAGCAAAAACGGCCGTATTTCTTGTTGTGGATTCAACGCCCACTCGGGTCACTCGGTGCACTGAGTTGCGTCCCCGAAAGATTTGTAAGTCTCCCGGGTGGAGTTCAAGGGTTTTTACGCTGGCTCGGCCTGCTGGGCGATCAGCCAAAACCTCGGCCATGCCAGCAAAGTTTTCGGTTCTGTCGCCGCGTATTCCCGGAGAATATTCAAACAAGCCACCTTCTTCGGCCCCATCAATAAGACAGGTCACGGCAAAATCGTTGGTGTCAAAGTGCCAAGCAAACTGTTGCCCGGGGCCTAAGACGTTGATGGTGAGGCCGGCCAACGGGTCGGCAAAACAGTGCACCTCGGGCACGTTTAGGCAGTCGCTTAAAAACGAAAGGAACGCCGGGTTCTGATAGACCGCTTCGAAATCGCTTGTTGGGTTGAAAGCATCACGGGGAATAAACCCTCCTGACCGTTCGATAAAGGTATTGACCGGGTGATCGTGAGGAAGCGACGGATCACCTTCGGAAAAATAAGGGTTGATGTCAATAAGCGATTCATGAAGTTGTGGGCGAATGGTGGTGATTTCTTTACTGAGTTGCGGCAGGGCTTCAGAACGGAGAAAGCCTTTGATGACGGTGCAACCATCGACATCCAGTTCGGCCTGAGCGGCCGCTACCACTTGGGCGTAATCATCGCTATCTAAACGGTCGAGGGGAAGTTTTTCAAGGTCTATGAGGTGAGCAATGCGTTGGGTATCCATGTTGTTTCCTTATTGTTCCCAGGGGGGTGTCCAGTCACCGTCGAGGCGAAACGACAGGTGGGCGTCGTCTTCAATGCGTTTGGCCACGTGGAGTTCGCCAACGTCGCTGCCGTAGCGTTCGGCCGCCCGAGCAAAAGTGGCGTGCGCTGCTTCGGTCATAGGCAAGTCGGTGGCCACTTGAGTAGAGAGTTCTTCGAGTAGGTCAAGATCTTTCAGGCAGAGGTCCAAGGTGAACGACGGGTCGTAGTGACCAGCAAAAATAGAGGGTGCATCGTGGCGGGCCACAAATGAGTCGCCAACAGAGTCGGTAATGGCATCGTAGAGAACATCAAGGGCTACCCCGTTGGCCATGCCCAGGGCAAAGCCTTCGCCGAGGGCCGCGGCAGCGATAAACCAAAGCTGGTTGGTAACCAGTTTTACGACGTTGCCGGTGCCTAGTTCGCCGCATTCAATGACTCGGCCGAGGTGGCTGAGGACTTTGACGGCCCGTTTGCGCACCTCGGGTGATCCGCCGATGAAAAGGGTGAGTCGCCCGTTGCGGGCTCCGTCTACGGCGCCGGTTACTGGTGAGTCAGCAACGCTTACTCCTTCAGGGGCTTGGCGGGCGAGGTCTTCAATGAATTCTCGCCGATTGGTGGTGAGATCCACCCAAAGCGAACCGGGCCGAAGGGCAGAAAGAGCCCCTTGGGTAATCATTACGTTTTCCACATGATCAGGCCGCGGCAGTGAGGTTAGTAAGAGATCCGCAGCGGTAGAAACTTCTTGTACGTTTGTCGCCACCATGGCACCGGCTTGAGCAAGTTCTTTCAGCGGTTCCTCATTGAGGTCGAACACGGTGAGCGGGTAGCCGGCTTCAAGAAGCCGAAGAGCCATGGGGAGCCCCATGTTGCCGGTTCCGATAAACCCGATGTGGTCTTTACCTGGGGTTGTCATAAAGTTCTTCCGTTGGCATCAATTGATTATCGGCATATTAGAAAGAAATATTTGACTTGTAAACCGGCAAAAGCTTTATTGGTCCATGGATAATTTTAATGAAAAGATTCCAGAACGTTGACTGCGTACCCCCCCCGGCTGGCGGAGTCCAAAGCCTTCACCTTAAGGGTGAGTTGCGGTGCGTTTTCAGCGGCGAGTGCTACAGAGTGGGCCGGGCTACGCAGACTTTGTACTCCGTTAGGGGCGAGGCCTTGACCGGCGCTTACTGCGTTGCCCTTTGTAGCTGGCTAGTGGTGGTTATGGATCAAACTAAAGGTCACAAAAGGTCAACGGTGTCTGCGAGAGAATCAAACATAACTCCGCCGTAGCCGAGTTGCCCGTCATTCTTAACTCCTAATGGGGTAAGCGGTACGGTCGCAGATCGGCCGTAAGGCAAAGCTGGAAACCATGCGGGCTACGCCCGGCAGTTGAGCTAGGTGGGTGCGGTGCAAGTCTTCATAGTCGGCTACATCGTTTATTACTACCCGCAAGAGGTAGTCGAACCCGCCGGCCATCAAATGGCAACTCATGACCTCGGGTCGAGCAGCTACCGCTGCTTCGAAAGTATCAAGGGTGTCTTCGTCTTGGCCAGACAAGGTGATTTCTACAAACACGTTGGTGCCTAAGCCCACCTGTTTGGGGTTAACCAAAGCCACGTATCGGTCGATGAAACCGCCTTGTTCTAAACGCCGTACTCGGCGCAAACAAGCAGAGGGGGAGAGATGCACAGCCTCGGCTAGGTCAACGTTGGCCAGGCGGCCATCTTGTTGCAGCAAATCAAGGATGGCACAATCAACGGTATCTAGAGAATCTGTTGCACTATTCATACAACAGAGCATAACTTATTGATGGATAGTTGCGTTAAATAGCGTGAATCGCACTATATCCACAATCGTAAAGCGTCGCTTTTGGTTTAGTCTTTGTCTATTGGGCGCAAAAGGTGCCCCTGTTTAAGGAGCATTTCATGGATATCGGTATCCCCGCAGAAATTAAAACCGCAGAGCGCCGGGTAGGTATGACCCCCGGAGCTGCCGGTGAACTCACCGCACGAGGCCACCAAGTAACCATTCAAACCGGAGCCGGCGAAGGCGCTGGGTTCAGCGACGCCGACTACAAAGCAGTTGGTGTGCAAACTGTTGACGACGCTGAAGCCGTTTTTGATGCTGCCGAAATGATTGTCAAGGTAAAAGAACCCCAAGCAGTTGAACGGGCCCTATTGCAACCCCACCACACGCTGTTTACCTACCTGCATTTGGCTGCCGATCGCCCCCAAACCGATGACCTGATCAACAGCGGCGCTACCTGCATTGCTTATGAAACGGTCACCGACCATGCCGGACGGCTTCCCCTTTTGGCCCCCATGTCGGCCATTGCCGGTCGCATGGCTATTCAAGCCGGCGCCCACGCCCTCGAAGCCACCCAAGGCGGCGCAGGCCTGCTGCTGGGTGGCGTACCTGGGGTACGCCCCGGCAAAGTGGTAATAATCGGTGGCGGTGTGGTGGGTGAAAACGCCGCCGAAATGGCGGTCGGCCTGGGCGCTGACGTTACTGTTTTAGATCGCAGTCCGGCCGTGCTCGACGGCCTCGCCAAACGCTTTAACGGCCGAGTGCGCACCGTGTACTCCACCAAAGACGAACTTGAAGCCTCAGTCTTCGATGCCGATTTAGTGGTCGGAGCGGTGCTGGTAAAAGGCGCCAAAGCCCCTCGCTTGGTTACCCGAGCCATGTTGTCGCACATGCGCCCCGGTTCGGTTCTTGTTGACGTAGCCGTTGACCAAGGCGGCTGTTTCGAAACCACCAAAGCAACCACTCACCTTGAACCCACTTTTGTGGTGGATGGCGTAGTGCATTACTGCGTAGCCAACATGCCCGGAGGTGTTCCGCGCACGTCGACCCAAGCGCTTTCTAACGCCACCTTGCCTTTCACTTTGGCGCTGGCCGACCAAGGCACCACGGCGGCCCTGCAAGCCGATGCCCACTTGTTGAACGGCCTCAACGTATGCGGCGGCCAAATAACCGACCGTGCGGTAGCCGAAACCTTCGGCCTTGATTTCGTCGACCCACTGGTAGCACTAGAAAACCGCTAACCAGAGGGTAATTTTTTGCCGGGTTGATGCTCTCCCTCAGAGCGTCAACCCGCTATTTTCTGCCGCTAAAGCCGGCCCATCAACAAGGCCCGGGTGCGGGCATTTTCGTTGTCGTTGCGGCCAAACTCTAAAGCAGCAAAGTCAGTGGTGCCGGCGGCCGCTAAGGCATCGAGTTGTGCGGTGACTTGTTCTTCGCTGCCCACGATGGCTACGTCACCGGGTTGGGCGGCGCCTTCACGGTCCAGCATGGCTCGGTAACTGGGTAGTTGGCCATAGATGGCAAACATTTCTGACATCATTTCTCGCACGGCGGTCTCGTCGTCGGTCACGCAGGTAGGCAAACTGCACATAATACGTGGGGCCTTGCGCCCCGCATCGGCGGCCGCTTGGTTGATGACCGGAGCAATATGTGCGGCAATGGTTTTGGGGCCCACCATCCACAAAATGGTGCCGTCGGAGCGCCGGCCTGCTGCTTTCAATGCCTGCTCGCCCAAAGCGGCCACCATAACCGAGGGGGCGTTACCGGGCCGGGCGGTGTTCATGTGGGCGGTAAAGGCTTCGCCGTCGTAGTCCACGGCCCCGGTTTCCAGCAATGGGTTGAGTACCTCGAGGTAGTCAATGAGGTGGCGGATGGGTTTATCAAAGGACATTCCCAAGGCGTCTTCTATAACCGGGCGATGCGACAAGCCAATGCCCAGCACCAAGGGTTGGTCGCCCATAACCGCTTGGGTGGTGAGGGCTTGGCCGGCCAACATGGTGGGGTGGCGAGGATAAGTCGGGATAACCGCCGTGCCGAGTTCAAGGTTTCCGGTCTGCCCAGATAAAGCAGTAAACAAGGTGAGGGCATCAACGAGCCCGGTTTGGGCCAGCCACCATCCGGCAAAACCTTGGTCGGCGGCTTGAGCGGCATGATCACGCATTTGCCCTACATCGGGGTTGCCTAAAAGTGCTGAGGCGTTGAGTGAAATTCGCATGGTGATTAACTCCTTGTTTCGGTGGATGTTTTTATATGGTCGGAAAACTTGGCAATGAACTTTTGTGCGGTGGCCACAAATTGTTCGCTGGCCTCGCCAGGGAGCGGGTCAATTAGCAACGACCAAGCGAACAAACAGCCTTCGCCATGGTCGGTAAAAACGGTGGTGCCTTCATAAAGGGCCACCGGCGCACCAGTGAGTTGGTAAACCCGTCGCCACGGAGGTTCAAAAGAGATGACCTCTTCGTGAAGGTCTAAGCCGCCTAAGGAAAAATCAAAGGTGGCCCCCAACCCGTGGGGAGCGGGGTGGCCTTTTTGCGTGTAGCCGCCGGTGCCGGCCACCATCAAGTCCAACATGGTTTGCCAAGCTTGAGCCCGGGGAGCGGCGATCTGATGCTCTACTACAAAGGTTAAGTAGTCTTTTTTGAGGTACGGAGCAGCAGGGCGGGTCACCCAAAGAGCATGACACACCAGAGGCTGCGAACTGAAGCCCGAGTCGTGTTCAACGATACCGGCCTGAGAAGATGAGCCCATGAGCGATCAACAAGTGCGTGACGAATTATCCGAACTCAAGGGCTATACCTTTGATGACAAGCCGTGGGTTACCCCTAAGCCGTTGAACGAGTGCCGGGTGGCGGTGGTGACCACGGCGGGCTTGACCGTAGACAACAACGCCGACTGGAACCCCGGCGACCAGGCCTTTACTTTGCTGCCTGGTGATCGGCGAGATTTTACT
>Ga0209360_1001457_pt1 | contig 15658 bp, 15 predicted proteins | sample SaaInlV_130m_DNA_3_FD_184651 | JGI IMG/M metagenome (GOLD analysis project Ga0209360, IMG submission 184651) | Marine microbial communities from expanding oxygen minimum zones in the Saanich Inlet - SI037_S3LV_130m_DNA (SPAdes) (version 2) | ecosystem: Environmental > Aquatic > Marine >... | reverse complement strand
GTTCTTCTTTCTTTGGTGCTTCTTTAGCTGGTTCTTCTTTCTTTGGTGCTTCTTTAGCTGGTTCTTCTTTCTTTGGTGCTTCTTTAGCTGGTTCTTCTTTCTTTGGTGCTTCTTTAGCTGGTTCTTCCACTTTATCTTTAATTTTTTTATCATCTTTTGCAGGTGTTGCTACTTCTGCTTCTTCATCATATTGGGATACAAGGATAAAACCTTCATCAGTTTTACTCATTCTAACTCTAACTTTTCTTGGAGGACTACGTACTCCTCTTGCCCAAATTAGTTTAGCTAAATCTTCTTCAATTTTGATATTTTCAACTTTCATGTGGTGACGTGCAAATTCTTTAATCATGTTAATTGCTCTAACGGCTCTGTGCTGGGATTGTGAAAGTTTTACTTTACCAAGAGGAATTGTATAAACTCGTTCTAATTCTTGAGACAACTATCCAACCTCCACATCAGTTGATCTCCAAGCCCTACGTTTTGGATTAGTTCTAACTGCTCTTTTTGTTTTGAGGATAATCCAAGCTGGCACCGGTGATGCTTGTCTTGTTTTTTTCAATAGACGAATCTTTCGTGGTGAGGACTTGCGTGCAGCCATAGAATTTCAGGCACGAAGAGCTCTTTTTAAATGAATCTCAGGATTGGAGAGAACTTTGAATCTGTTTTAACATTCTAGCAGAAGCTCCCCAAATAATTTGATGTTCATACTCAAAAGTATACATTTCTTGAATAAGATTATGAGATGGATCAGGATCTCTGGCCATAGTTTCTAAAAATAATTCTAGTGGAATATGAAAAATTTTTTCAACTTCAGCGTTTGCTTCAAGTTTTGGAATCTCATCAATTACTGAAACAAATGGTAATATCAAAAAACCAGAGTTCAAAGTTACAACAGGTTCTAGTTGCCCAATAATTTGGTCCTTAGAAATAGTTAATCCAATTTCTTCACTAGTTTCACGTAATGCAGTTTCTAAAAGATTTGAATCATTAACATCCAATTTTCCACCAGGAAATGAAATTTCACCTGCATGGAATTTCATGTGTTTTGGTTTTTCAGTCATTACAACAATTGGCTCTTTTCCATAAATTACAACAAGTACTGATGCTAGACGATATTTCCCATCATGAATAATTTCAGGAGTTATAGGAGTTGAAAGTTTAGATTTTAAATTATCTAAATCCATATTTTGTAATTCCCCCTAATCCATATGGGTTTTTGGTATTCAAAGGTTTTAACCAAGGATTGAGAAATTAGAAGACATGACAGTAAGGTATGAAGCTAATCCTCCAAAGATTTTACCTGATGTAAATACGGATGAATCAATTACAAAATTCATAGATAGAATAAAAAGAATTTCTAAAAAATGTGATGCAATACACCTTACTGAAAATGTTTTAGGTTTTCAAAGAGTATCTCCAATCAAAGTTGGAAAGATTATCAAAAAAGAAATTCCAGATTTACCAATTACAGTTAGTCTTAGAGTTAGAGACAAAAATGAAAAAGAAATTTCTGAATTTGTAGAGAATTGTATCGCCATTGGTTTTTCAGGAGTTTTAATTCTAATGGGCGACCCATCTCAAACAGGAAAAGCAGATTCAGGTCAAATTCCAAGTGCCACAGTAAAGAGATTAAGAGAGCAAGGAGTGGATTCAAAAATTGATTTATTTTTATCAATGTCAAACAAACCAAATTTGTCAAAAATTGGGAAAAAATTACAAGCAAACCCCAAAGGATTCATGACTCAAGTAGTGCAAAATATTGATCAAGTGAAAAATTTGGCAGAGAATCTAAAAGGGTATTTGATAATTCCAATTATTTTGTTTCCTTCTCAAAAAAATGAAAAATCAGCAAAGTTCTTGAACATGGATTTAGCAGAGTACAGTCAAAATTTTGATAAATTTGTTAAAGACGTGCATGAAATTACAGGAGATGTACTACTAACATCACCAAATGATTTTACAGGTTTGAATGAATTTTTAGAAACCCCAATTAACTAAAGTACAAAATATTTTGCCTGAGGGTGATGTACAACTATTGCTGCAGTTGATTGTTCAGGGATGATTTGTCCAGATTCAGTTAGTGTCATTCCAGATTTTTCAGGTTCTAACAATTTCCAAACTAATTGATGCTGTGAAACATCAGGGCAGCTAGGAAATCCCCAACTGTATCGTAATCCACCTTGCTCTAAATTTAATTCAGATTTTATTTTTTGATTGGTCCATTCAGCCATAGCCTCTGCTACCTCTACTGCCAACCCATGCAAATAGTAAGCATCAGTATACTTGTCCTCTTCATTCCATGATTCAATTATTTCTGTTACTTTATTTCCAACAGTTACTGATTGAAATGCAACAATATCACCATCTCCAAAATAATCAGTCAGACACAGATGCTCAGGTTTAGTTGAGCGTGGGAAATCAAATTCTACATCATCACCATTGCTATTTTCAACTAGTAATTTTCCATTTTTGTTATGACATCTAAAATAACCATATACAATTTCAGGCTCAATTAGTTTATCTCGAATAATTCGAATTTTCCATTCAGATAGTAGTTGTTCATGATCCTCTTCAGATTCAGCACCTGCTTTTCCCCTCAAACCCCAAGATAGTTTGAATAGAGATTTTTTATCAATCATTTGCCAAACTTCATCCATTTTGATTTGATCCAATTTTAGACGGATTGGTTTACCAATTATTTTGGGAGTTGGAGCTGTAACTGGTTTGATATCACTTTTAGGAATATTTGTAGGATCAATTGTTGCAGTTGATTTTTCTTTCCAGTTTTCTAATTTCTCTTTCCATTGAGCTAATAATTTTGGTTTTTCATCAGAGACTAGTGTATCCATTGTTTTGAGTCCTTCAAACATGGTATTACAATAAAAGACTCCAGGTTCATAGATACCATCAGCTTTGGCTATTCTGTTAATGTAATTACTGTTAATTGCAGCACCTCCACATAAAATTGGGACATTCATGTTGTTTTTCCTGACATGCTCTACAAAGAATTGCATTTGTTTTGAAGTAGAAACTAGTAATGCAGATAACCCAATTGCGTCAGGGTTTACTTCATCAATTTTCTCTAAGAATTTCTGTAGAGGAACTTGTTTGCCTAAATCATATACAGTATACCCATTATTTTGAAAAATTGTTTTTACTAAATTCTTTCCAATATCATGAACATCACCATAAACAGTTCCTAAAACTAATTTTCCTTTACTAGAGCCTTCTTTTTGTAACAAATATTTTTCAAGTTCACTAACTGCTGCCTTCATACATTCAGCAGATTTTAAAACAAATGGCAAAATCAGTTCTCCTGAACCAAATTTATCACCGACTTCCTTCATTGCAGAAAGTAAATCCTCATTTAGAGTTCGTAGGGCACCATCATGAGTAATTTCTTTTGAAGCATCAAGGAATAATACACCATCAGTATTTTTAATGAGATTTTCTTGTCCTAGTTTCTCAGCAATAGCTGATACCACATCATTTTGAATTCCATCTTTGAGTCTATTTACAATTCTAAAATTTGCACGTTTTCCAGGAGGCCAGGAAGGATCAACATCGACTTTTTTGCTTGCTATACTACTTTGAGGACCGACCTTTTCAAAATATGAGATTAATTCAGACAAGGCATCAGAATGTGTATTAAAAATTAAATCCTCTGCTAGTTTTCGTTCCTTTTCATTAATTTCGCCAATAGGGATTATCTCCTTTGCATTGACAATAGCTGAATCAAGTCCAGTTTGTACTGCATGATACAAGAACACTGAATTGAGAACTTTTCTTGCATATGGAGATAAACCAAAGCTAATGTTACTTAACCCCAAAGTAGTAAATGCATTTGGGAATTTTTCTTTTACTAGTTTGATTCCATCTAGAGTATTTTTACCTGCATCAAGGAATTCATCCTCACCTGTTGCCAAAGTAAATGTAAGTACATCAAAAATAAATTGTTCAATTTTTAATCCATATTTTTTTCCGGTTTCAAATAATAGTTCAGCAGTTTCCAATTTCTCTTGAGGAGTTTTTGCCATACCACCGGGTCCAATACAAAGAGAGATTGCAGGTAGACCATACTTTGCCATTAGTGGCGCTAACTTTTCAAATCTACTACCATCACCTTCAAGATTAATTGAATTAATTATCGGACGTCCAGGAATTTGTTTTACTGAGGACTCAATAACTTCTGGATCAGTTGAATCAATTACAAGTGGAGCATCAATTTCTAAACTTAGTTGTTTTACAAGCTTTAACATGAATTCATGTTCATCAGAGCGTTCTGTAGTTGCAACACAAATATCAAGACAATGAGCACCATCCTCAACTTGGGTTCTTGCCAAATCAATCAAGCCATCATAATCATCAGCAAGAACTAGATTCTTGGCTTTTCTGGAACCTTGAGTGTTTATCCTCTCACCAATTATCAAGGGTTTAGGAATCTGTTTTAGATCAACTGCTTTCATTGCTGAACTTACTCGAGGGGTAGTCAATGTTGTAAAATCATCTCAGTTTTTCTAAATACTTAACCATTTAGAGAATTGGCTTTTTCGTCAATTACTTTTCTTAGTGCTTTGATGTGGTCAGGATTTGTTCCACAACAACCCCCAATAATTCGAACTTTTTTGTATTCATTAAGAAAATCACCTAATGCATCAGCCATTTTTTCAGGAGTCATTTTGTAAACTGCTTGACCTCCCACATTTTCAGGCATACCAGCATTTGGAACAACTAGAATATTGTGTTCATTTTGTTCATCAAGCCATTGTACACTTGGATTCATCTCAATTGGTCCAGTTGAGCAATTTAATCCAAATACATCAATGCCCATATCTGAAACTGTAGTATATGCAGATTGAATATTTGTTCCAAGTAACATTTTGCCATATTGATCCAATGTAGTATTAGAAATAATTGGAATTTTTTTACCGGTTTTTTTAATTGCGTTATGACATGCCTCAATTACTAATTTTACCTCCAAGATATCTTGACTTGTCTCAATTAGTAATGCATCAACACCACCAAGAATCAATCCTTCTGCTTGTAATTCAAATGCTTGAAGAATTTCATCAAGAGATATTTGTCCCAAGTCAGGATCATTTGAACTTGGGAGATACCCAGTAGGTCCCATGGAACCAATTACATATCGTGGTTTATCAGAATATTCTTGGCAAACATCAAAAGCCATTGTTGCAATTTTTTTATTAAAATCAATTGTTTGATCACCAAACCCATATTCATCTAGTTTAATTTTATTTGAACCAAAAGAGTTTGTTTCAATGCAATCAGCTCCTGCATCTAAATAATTTCTGTGAATTTGTTTAATCCATTCAGGATGTGTAAGTACTAATCCATCATTGAATCCATCTTGATTATTTGGAAAGTCTTCGGGTTTAGGATCATTTTTTTGGATTTCAGTTCCCATGGCACCATCAAAAAGTAAAATTCTATGTTTCAAAGCATCAAGGAATGGTTCTTTTTCAGTCAATTAATTTTTGAGACGATTTTAGAGATTTTAACTCTTTTGAGAAAAATCATCACATCAAATAGAACAATGATACGTATCTTGAAATTAGGCCAAAGATAATTTCATGTACATTTATGCCAAAGTTACAAGTAAACAATCTAGTTCGTAGTGCGACATTTTTTCAACATGCAGGAATATCGATAGTCTTTGTATTCATGCCTATAATTGCACAGGGAGTAACGGATTCTATCTTTGAGATTGGACTACTAGTTGCGTCATTTAGTTTTGCTCAAATTTTATCTGAAATCTATTTTGGACGACATTCAGATAAGAAGGGAACTAGGCTCAAATTCATTAGAATTGGCTTCATTGGTTGTGCTGTAGCCTTTGGAATGCATTATTTTGCTACAGATCTTTCCATGTTTTTCATAGTTAGAATTGCTGCAGGAGTAGCTAGTGGAATAATGATTCCTGCAATGATTGCATATACCTATGAGGCAAATATTGATAAAAAAAGAGCAGCCACTGTAATTTCATTTCATGCATTAGGATGGCTTGCAGGAATTGCAGCAGCTGGAATTACAAATGACTTGAAATTAATTTTCTTAATTAGTGCAGCGGCATTTATCATTGGATTATTATTTACAATTAAACTCCCCAATCCAGTTCAAGAAAAAGAGCTAAAACCAGGTACAACAAGACAAATTATTTCAAAAAATAAATTTTTGTTTTTGTCATTACTATTACGACATATTGGTGCAGCAGCTGTTTGGGTAATTCTCCCAATAATGATTATGGAGAAATGGGGAGGAGACTTGTATCACATATCAGTGGTGTATGTTGCAAATACATTGACTGCATTTATCTTGATGAATGTAATGGCAAGTAAAATTCATCTATCAAATATTACTAAATTTAAAATCGGTATTGGTGCTACGACATTTGTTTTTGTGGGATTAGCATTTGTCACTGATTGGTGGATGGCAATGCCGTTTATGTCACTAGTTGGAGCAACTTGGGCATTTTTGTTCATTGGAGGTAATTTTCATCTAATGGAAAATAATCCACGTTCAACATCTACTGGAATATTTAGTTCAACGTTATCTATTGCAACAGTGATTGGTCCAGTAATTGGAGGAACAATTGCATTTTTGTTTGATTATGTTGCAGTGCTGTATTTTGCAGTAGTAATTATTGTATGCGCATTTATTGTGTCATTAAAAATTAAAAAATAAAAAAGAAACATTAGTATATTTTTAGATTAAACGAAATTAGTCCAATCATAGAAGGAAAAATTATTATCCCAATATTGATAGTTCTTGCTGTAGGGATTTTTGTAGATTCAGAATTTAGATTATGTTTAGAAAATAATACTAATTCAATAGATTTTGAGCCTATTTTGGAGATAAAAATGGACTATGTTCACATATGAGAATCATAAATCTGTTTAATTGTTAATTTGACAATTTATGATTATGAGTCTTGAAGGAATGTACATGCTAAATTCTGAAGAATACATAGAAGAAAAAGTACACAAATCCATAGAAATGTTATACACAGATAGAAAGAATGAATTTGATGAGTTATCACAAATGTGTCTAGGAGGAAAAAATCTAAATGAAATGCCAAACTGGAAAGAATTTATTTTGAATTTTTGTTTGGATGTAGGAGACTCTTTTAAAACATGGACAGGACAAAAACCTCCATCTGTAACTTCTCCGCAAAAAGCTCTAACAATTCTAAGACAAATTGGAAACGACATGACATCGATGAATAATCTAACACATGCACTTAACATGGCATATAATATTGGAATGGAATTCAAAGAAATTTACAAACGTTTGAGTTGATAATGACTACTGAATTTAAGAAAAAAGAAAAAACATGTGAAAGATGTCACAAATCTAATATCAATTCGGGCACCATAACACATTACAAAAACCATGGATTAAATGGATTACTTTGTCAAGATTGTATCAAAGAGATTGAAGAATATTATTCAATTAGATGTTCAAAGTGTGATAAACCATCACACATGAGAGGTAACTTGATTGAATTTGAAAATAAAAAAATCTGTACAATATGTATGGATGAAATCAATATGAAAAAATAACTAAACAAAAAAATGTTCATTAATGATAAATCTTTAGAGGTCTGAACTAATTAAGAGAATTATCTCAAACCCCATCTAGACATTACTTTGTCTTCCAATCTTTTGAAAACAACACCATCAACTGCAAGACCGATTCCCATGATTACAACCATAATTGCTATCACCTGAGAAACATCATTTAGAGAACGACCGACATTAAGTAAGAAACCTAATCCTAGGAACGAAAATAGAATTTCTGCTCCAATTACACCTCTCCAGGCAAATGCCCAGCCTTGTTTAAAGCCTGAAATCATGTATGGGAATGCTGCAGGAATCAATACTGCAGTGATTAGTTGACTTCCCTTTGCCCCCATATTTCTTGCAGCCTCTATGAAATGAGGATCAATATTTTTGACGCCAGTGTATGTGTTGATTGTAACTGCAAAGATTGCTCCAATTGCTGTAACAAAAATTATTCCGCCATCAGTTAATCCAAACCAAAGAATTGCAAGTGGAACCCATGCAATTGATGGAATAGATTGTAATCCTAAGACAAGTGACCCTACAGTTTGATTGATTATCTCAATTCTTGCCATAAATATTCCCAAAACAACTCCACCAGCTATTGCAATTGACAATCCAATTGCTAATCTCCACATACTAGTAATTATTCCATAAAACAAACTACCATCAGATGCACCATATGCTAAATCTTCAGCTACTTCATACGGAGATGGGAAAATATTATCAGGCCAAACTCCAGACATTGCTACAATTTGCCAAACAACAATAATTCCAATGTAAAATACAATTCTATGAGGTGTGAAATTTTTTGCCATAATAATTATTCCTTACTTTTTTTTACCTCAGGTCGAAGTTCAGATAAAAGATCTTGTTGGAATTTTAGCAATGATTCATCTTCAGAAACTCGTGGTCTTGGAAAATCATTTTCAATTTCTTTTTTAATTGTTGATGGACGATTACTAAAAACTGCAACCTTTGTTCCAAGAACTGCAGCTTCTGCAACACTATGAGTTACAAACAAAATTGTCTTTTTTGTTTTTTCCCAAATTAATTGCATTTCAACTAATAGTAAATCACGAGTCTGTGCATCAAGGGCTGCAAATGGTTCATCCATGAGTAATACATCAGGATCCATTACCAATGCACGAGCAATAGCTACACGTTGTTTCATTCCAGTTGAAAGCTGGTAAGTGTAGGAATCAGTAAATTTTGTTAATTGCATCATGTCCAAATATCTATGCGATATCTTTGCACGTTTTTCTTTTGGAATTCCTGCCATCTTTAATCCAAATTCTACATTATCTTGGACTTTGAGCCAGGGGAATAATGCACCTTCTTGAAATACCATAATTCTTTCAGGTCCAGTTTCATCAACTGGACGACCATCAAACAAGATTTGTCCCTCATCAGGCTTTTCTAGGCCTGCAACTATGCGTAAAAATGTCGATTTTCCACAGCCAGAGGGCCCTATCAAACAAACAAAGTCGCCTGCTTCAACTTTGAGGTCAATACCACCTAATGCTTTGAGTTTATGAGAATCATGGCTGAAATACTTTACAATATTTTTAGCCTCTAGTTTTGTCATCTACAAATCATCCTCAGGTATTGAATTTGTATCAAAGCTGTAAAAAAGTTCAGACAAATCATATCCATTTCTTCCCAGATATCCTAGTGTGTCAGCTTTTTCAGCAAAAGAAAATACAGATGCAGGTTTAGGATCCGCAGTAATTAGAATATTAGATAATGCAACATCTACAACATCATCAGATAGAGATTGTCCAAAATGAGAATCTAGAAAATCATTGAAAACAATTCTAGTGTCTTTTGGATTTGTCTGAATCCAAATTACTGTTTCATGATGTGCGCGTATAAAATCACCCAGCAAGGTCTTATTTTTGTCAACGTAATCTATATTTCCAATTAATAAAACAGAAGCAAATTCTTCATTAGGCCATAATTCTTCTTCATGAAATAATCGCACTCCATTTAATTCAGATTCTAGAATTGTTGCCCATGGTTCTGCAACCCATGCACCATCTATCTCGCCTTTTACAAATAATGTATAGATATCAGGATTTGCTATATTATAAACAACTACAGAACCACCTTTTTCTGCAGGTTTTAATCCATTTTCAGAAAGATAATGACGCAGTGATACATCTTGTGTATTGCCAATTTGAGGGGCTGCAATTTTTTTTCCTGCAAAGTCAGATGCAATATTTATTTCAGAGTCAGGATGTACAATAAAACTTGCACCTCCACTTGCAGCTCCTGCAAGAATTTTTATGTTGTTATTTTCAGAATTTAAAAATCCATTAATTGCGGGTCCGGGACCAACATATGCAACATCAACTGAATTTGCAAACAGAGCTTCTATTGCTTGAGGTCCACTATCAAATACTCTAGTTTCAATTGTAACATCATCCCCAAGATATTCTGCAAATAATCCATTTTCTATTCCTACAACAGGAATGGCATGTCCGATGTTTGGAAAATATGCAATTCGAAGTTTGTTTTCATGCGTAGTTTCACTAGAACTAAGAGAAATACCAAGTACGGATAACAAAATAATTCCCACCACACCTGCAGAAATTATCACTCGAATTTTCATAAAACAGCGTTATATTTGGAAGTTAAATAATCATCGAATTTTAGCTCAAGCTAGTAAGAAATTTTTTGAAAACAAGATAGATTCAAGCCTATCACAAAAGATAAATTCCAAAATATGACGTGAAAATTGTTTTATGACTCAAAAAGGAATTCTTGCATTTTCAGGCGGACTGGATACATCCGTAGTTGTAAAGTATCTACAAGATGAACATGATATGGATGTCATTACAGTAACTGTAGATGTTGGGCAAGGAGATGATGCTAAAAAAATTGCAGCCAAAGCAAAAAAACTTGGTGTAAAAAAGCACTACAACATAGATGCACGAAAAGAATTTGTCAAAGATTACATTTTTCCATCAATTAAAGCAAATGCACTATATCAGAAAAAATATTGTCTAGCTACTGCACTTGCACGACCACTAATTGCAGAAAAAGTTTTAGAGATTGCAAAAAAAGAAAAAGTAACATCACTAGCACACGGATGTTCAGGTAAAGGAAATGATCAAGTGCGATTTGATATCACATTACGTTCAGGTTCTGATCTTCCAATTATAGCTCCTATTCGAGATAAAAATTTAGACAGAGAAACAGAATTAAAATTTGCAAATAAACATGGAATTCAAATTGATTCAGTTGCAAAAAAGTTTAGTATTGATCAAAATTTGTGGGGACGAGCAATTGAAGGCGGAGTCTTAGAGGATCCATACAACGAACCACCTGATGATGCATTCATTTGGGTTAAGACAAAAAATTTACCTGACAAAGCAACATACTTGGAAATAGAATTCCAAAAAGGAATTCCAATCAAAGTTGATGGAAAAACAATGGAGTCTATAAAATTAATTGAATACATTAACAAAAAAGCAGGTGATGCAGGTGTTGGAATTATAGATCATATTGAAGATAGAGTTGTTGGAATTAAATCTCGAGAAGTCTATGAAACTCCAGCTGCAACTTGTCTAATTGAAGCACATTCAGATTTAGAAAAAATGGTCCATACAAAACATGAAAATAAATTCAAATCATTAATTGATGATGAATGGGCATATTTGGCATATTCAGGACTTTGGCAAGATCCACTAAAAGCAGATCTTGATGGATTCATTGAAAATGCACAAAAACCAGTCTCAGGAACTGTAAAACTCAAGTTATTCAAAGGAAGTCTAAGGGTTGTAGGTAGAAAATCAAAGAATTCCCTATATAGTCATGAAATTGCAACTTATGGATCAGATTCCACATTTGACCAAAGATTAGCTAAAGGATTTGTAGAATTGTGGGGAATGCAGTCAACAGCAGCTAATAAATTACAAAAGAAAAGGAAATCAAAAACATGAACTGCCCAGAATGTGATGCAAAATTAAACATCCCAGACGATGCCTCAGTAGGAGAAATAGTCTCCTGCCCTGATTGTGGCGCTGACTTTGAAATATCAAAAAAAGACGGATCAAATGTTGAGCTTAAACAAGCAGAAACTGTAGGCGAAGACTGGGGAGAGTAATGTCAAAAGTTTGTATCGTGTTTGACCGATTAAGGTCAGAAGAAAAAATGCTTCAAAAAGAAGCAGTGAATCTAGGACACGATGCATTGATGTTAGATGCAAAAATTACCCAAATTAACACAGATAGTAAAAAAGAAGATTTTGATTTTGGTGATGTGGTACTTGAAAGATGTGTTAGTTATTTTCGAGGATTACACTTTACTGCAAGTTTAGAGTTTATGGATATTCCTGTGTTAAACAAATTTGAAGTTGCAAATATTTGTGGAAATAAAATGTTTATGACTTTACTTTTGGAAAAAAATAACATACCATCACCAAAAACATACTTTTCATTTTCAAGTGCAAGTGCAGCAGAGAATTTAGAAAAAGTTGGATTCCCCTTAGTAATCAAACCAATAATTGGTAGTTGGGGAAGAGGAGTAATGCCATTAAAAGATAAAGATACTATGGAGGCAGTTTTTGAAATCAGAGATATCACAGACAGTCCACATGATAGAATTTACTATTTACAAGAAATGATCAACAGACCACCAAGGGACATCAGAGTGATTACAGTTGGAGATGAGCCTATTGCAGCAATGTATAGAAAATCTTCAGGTGGTTTTAAGACAAATATCGCATTAGGGGCTGATCCTGAAATTTGTGAAATAACAAAAGAGATGGAGGATTTGGCAGTTAAAGCATCCAAAGCCATGGGAGGCGGAATTTTAGGAATCGATATGATGGAGGATGAAAAACGAGGTCTAGTGGTTCATGAAGTTAACAATACAGTAGAATTCAAAGGGTTGGCAAGAGTTGCAAAACGAAATATTCCAAAAGAAATGATCGAATATGCGCTAAACTACGTTAGAAAATAAATTATACTCCATTACGAGGAGGTTTATCATGAAAGTAGGGGTTGTTGGTGCATCAGGATATGTAGGCGGAGAGACATTACGTCTTCTTGTAAATCACCCAGAAGTAGAAATTTCAATGGTAACATCAAGACAACACGTTGGAGAATATCTACACAGAGTACAACCAAGTTTGAAGGGATTTACCGATCTAACTTTCTCTGAGATGGATTATGATAAATTAACTGACAAGTGTGATCTAGTTTTCACAGCAGTACCTCATGGAACCGCAACTGAAATTGTAAAAGCACTGTATGATAGAGGTATCAAAGTAATTGATTTGAGTGCGGATTACAGATTGCACAATCAAGAAGCATATGACAAATGGTATGGATGGGAACATCCACATCCAGATTATTTAGCAAAATCAGTTTTTGGTGTTCCAGAATTACATAGAGAAGAAATTAAAAAAGCACAACTAGTTTCTTGTCCAGGATGCATGGCAGTAACATCAATGTTAGCACTAGCACCATTAATTAAAAATGACATTATTGATACAGAACACATCATTGTAGATTCAAAAATTGGTTCATCAGGTGCGGGTTCGGGTTCAGGAACTGCACATGCAATGAGAGCAGGAGTAATCAGACCATACAAACCAGCAAAACACAGACATACAGGAGAAATCGAACAAGAGCTCAGTGAAATTGCAGGAAAGAAAATTCGTGTCTCAATGAGTCCACATGCAGTAGATGTAGTTCGTGGAATTTTATGTACTAATCACACATTTATGAAAAAAGATATCAGTGAAAAAGAATTGTGGAAATTATATCGAGAAGCATATGGTGAAGAAAGATTTGTCAGATTGATTAGAGATAAAAAAGGATTATACAAATTCCCAGATCCAAAATTCGTAGTTGGTTCAAACTTTTGTGATATTGGATTTGATTTAGATGAGGATAACAACAGATTGATTGCATTATCTGCATCAGATAATTTAATGAAAGGTGCAGCAGGTTCAGCCATTCAAAACATGAATGTAATGTGTGGTTTTGATGAAATGAGCGGACTAAGATACACTCCATTAACTCCTGTTTAGAAATGATCACAATCAAAATTGGCGGAAGTGTTGTAGATGATTTACATCCATCAACTATTTCAGATATTAAAAAAATAGCAGAATCAGAAGGTGTGATTTTAGTTCACGGTGGCGGAAAAGAAGTTACCAAAGTTTGTAAACAATTAGGAAAAGAACCAAAATTTGTTACATCACCTAGTGGAATCAAAAGTAGATTTACTGACAAAGAAACTGCAGAGATTTTTACAATGGTAATGTCAGGTAGAATAAACAAAACAATCGTACAAATGCTTCAAAAAAATGGCATCAATGCAATTGGATTATCAGGAGTAGATGCAAAAATCATCCAAGCTGATAGAAAAAAGAAACTCCTAATCGTTAATGAAAAGGGAAGAAAACAAGCAATTGATGGTGGATATACAGGAAAGATTAAAGCAATTAATTCAGAATTTATCAAATCCCTACTAAAACAAGGACTAACACCTGTAATTTCCCCTATTGCCATTAGTGAAGAATCTGAATTTCTAAATGTAGATGGAGACAGGGCAGCAGCTTATGTTGCAGGTAAAGTAGACTGTGACAAAGTATTATTCATCACAAATGTTGATGGACTTTTAATGGATGACAAAGTTGTCTCAAAACTCACACTATCTGAAGCAAAAGAAATCAGACCAAAAATTGGTCCAGGTATGGAGAAGAAAATATTAGCATCAACTGAAGCATTAGATATGGGAGTTAAAAAAGCAATAATTGCAAATGGACAAAAAGAAAATCCAATATCTAGTGCAATTGCACATGATAATTGTACGGTGATTGAACATGAGTGAAGACCAATTTATGGGAAATCTCTATCAAAGATTTCCAGTTACAATTGAAAAAGGAGTAGGAGCTCATGTTTGGGATGTAGATGGTAAAGAGTACATTGATTGTATGGGAGGATACGGAGTTGCACTAGTAGGTCATCAAAATAAAAGAGTCAATGATGCAATTAAAGAACAAATTGATAAAATCATTACAGTTCACAGTTCTTTGTATAATAAAACAAGAGAAGAATTTCTCAAAACATTAATCAGCCTAGCTCCCAAAGGACTAACTCAAGTTCATCTAAACAATAGTGGAGCTGAAGCAATAGAAGCTGCAATGAAGTTTGCAAGAAAGTTTACAGGCAAAAAAGGAATGGTTGCAATGAAAGGATCATACCATGGAAAATCATTTGGGGCATTATCATTAACATTTAATCCAAAATACAGAAAAGCATTTGCACCACTAGTAGAGAAAGTTTCTTTTGCATCTTATGGAGATATGGAATCACTTCGTTTAGTGATTGATGATGATACAGCATTTATTATTTTAGAACCAATACAAGGTGAAAGTGGAATTATTGTTGCACCAGATAATTTCTTACAACAAGTACGAGAACTTTGTGATGAAAAAGGAATTCTGCTAATTTTTGACGAAATACAAGCTGGTTTAGGTAGAACAGGACGATTATGGGCATGTGACCATTGGAATACTGCACCAGATATTTTGTGTCTTGCAAAAGGGATTGCAGGGGGAGTGCCAATGGGTGCAACACTGGTACGTCCAGATATACTATCTTCAATGGGTAAGGGAGAGCATTCATCAACATTTGGAGGAAATCCAATTTCATGTGCAGCAGGAACTGCAGCACTCAAAGCATTAACTGAAGATGGATTAATTGAGAATTCAGAAAAAATGGGTAAAATGTTTAGAGAAGGATTAGAAAAATTAAAAGAAAACCATACAATGATTCGAGAAATTCGTGGAAAAGGACTCATGATAGGAATAGAGATGAAGTTTGAAGTAAGGGATATTCTCATGGGATTAATTAAAAAAGGTGTTTTGATGTTATATTCAGGAAGAAATATCCTAAGAATTCTTCCACCACTAGTCATATCTGAAGAAGACGTAACAAAAGTTTTACATGCGCTTGATTCCATACTAACTGAAGAGGAACAAAAGCGAAATGTACAAGGATAACACAGATCAAAAAATTATAGAGTATCTAAAAGAAGATTCTAGAGAATCATTTGTA
>Ga0209360_1001444_pt1 | contig 15781 bp, 16 predicted proteins | sample SaaInlV_130m_DNA_3_FD_184651 | JGI IMG/M metagenome (GOLD analysis project Ga0209360, IMG submission 184651) | Marine microbial communities from expanding oxygen minimum zones in the Saanich Inlet - SI037_S3LV_130m_DNA (SPAdes) (version 2) | ecosystem: Environmental > Aquatic > Marine >... | reverse complement strand
GTAGAGGCACTATACAAAATCAACCTTGCTTGAGATTTGGTAAATTAATGTCTTACCGGTAAAATTAAGCTAATGTGGCTAATTTTTTGCAAATCATGTAAGCTGCTGCAAATGTAGGTATTGTTACTTTTTCGTTAATGTATGGCCCAAATTTTTTGTTTTTTAATTTAAATTCAATTGGACAATTTGCAATTACTTCAACTGAATTATCATTAAGAAATGATGCTTCAACGTATGGATCAAATTTTGTTAAATTTTTACAATAAAGTTTTGTTAATCCACTTTTACTGTTAATGGAACCAGGTAATCTAAAAATTCTATGAATATCCATAGTTACATTAGGATCAATTTTTGCTCCAATTATTTCTGAAATATCATCAAGTGTTTTTTGAAAAGAAGAATAACCATTTGCCAATAACTCTGAAATAATTTTTGAACGTTTTGATTTTGAACCAAATACTTGTTTTGAGAATCTACCCCTCCATCCATTTTCATCAAAATCAGAAAAAGATGAACGGTTGGGTTTGAATTTCTTCATTCCAAATGTTTCAGGAATTGCCCCATTAAACATAATGTAATCTACAAGTTCTGATCTCTCTCTAGAACCAATTTGTTGAAATTGTGAATTATACACATAAACATGAAACCCTTCGTTTCCAGAAAAATAAACATGAATATCATCTTGAGAAATTGCCAAATCATTTATTAGAATTTCAGATAGTTTAGAAACTTCGTTTTTTGAGGAATCTATGCAATTTTTACATGGTAATGATTTTTTTTCTAGTTTTGTTGAATTACATTTTAAACATTGATCTGAATTGTTTGATACTTCATTACATTGATTGCATATTGATACTGTATGACTTTGTCTGCAAGACAGATTCAGATCTTTTGCATCAATATCAAAAATTAAATCAGCTTCCTTCCAGTCTTTTTCATTCATTTGTAAATCAGGAAATGAATAGTATGCGTTTGAACAATAAACGTCAGATGGTACATTTTGCATAAATAACAGACGTAATCCCTTGTCATCCTTAATGGAAATATGGCGATTCATTCCAGAATTGAATTTTTGATATCCAAACTCTCTTTCAGATGTGCGTTCAGGCACATGAATTAAATCAGAATGATCAAAATAATATTTTTTAAATGAATCTTCCAAAAATTTTACATCTATTTCTTTCATCATTTTCTCTTTCTTCCAAATTGTAATGGGTTAATGATATTATCACACTCAGATGTAATAAAACATAAATTTTGTGTTTTTAATTTTTCACATGAAGGGCATGAATACTGTGTACCACTTCCAGAAGTTCCTGCTAAGTGATTTAGTTGGTAAAGTGTAACTCGTTCATTATAATCAGGGGCATTTTTAAACAAAGGAGCAATTTGTTCAACACTTTGACCTTTTGATAATAGAAATGCTGCTAGCATGAATCGTCCAGAGTGTGGAAGGTTTTCACCTTTTTCAAGAACTTCGATTGCATGTTTAATGCATGGTGGATGTTCTCCACTCGTAACAGTGTAAGAAGGTGTAAGTTTTTTACAAATTGAAACTAATTCATCAACATAATTTTCAAATCCAGGAATCATTGGTGGTGTCGGAGCATTAATAATTTTTGAACTAATGTAACTACCTAATTCTTTTCGAATTAGTCTAACAGTTTTGTCTGGAGTTAAGAATACTTTACCATTTTCAACATGTCTATTGATTAATTTCCATTCTCGTTCATGAAAAGTAACTGAATGTTTAATGTAGTCAGATACTGGCATTACAAAAAATTCATTTTGTTTTGTTACTTCAATATCAAATAAATCAAAAATTATTCTTATTGCTAAATCAATTTTAGATTTATCAGCAGCATTTACCAAATCTTTTTCAAGATGTTGTTCTGCTCTTCTTGCTTCAGCTAGTGCAAATCGTTTGACTAGTGTATTCATACCAGTTAATTTTATCAATACTATTGCTAAAAGAAATGAAAAGACTTCTCTTTCAAGAACATATGATTTTGATGCCTGACCATCAATAAGATCAGATTTGTAAATTCCTCCTTCTGTAGATACTTTGAGCCTATGAAATGCTTTTTCAACAGATGATTTGAGATCAGGATCAGTTCCAAATTGAACTAGTGGAAATCCTTTGTCTTTTAGATACTTACCAGCATCTGTCAAGAAAGGATACTTTGCTTTTTCATCTGGTCCAAGTTCAAGCATAATAGTGATTAACCTAATTTACTTAAAAATCTGGGTTTGATATATTGAATGCTGGTTTAAATTATGTTTTAAAGAAAATGTTTCATATGCAGATTGGCTGTCATGTCTCAATATCAGGATCAATTGACAAGGCAGTAGATAATGCAGTTGAGAGGAAATGCTCTGCTTTTCAAATATTTACAAGAAATCCAAGAGGATGGAATGCAAAAGAACTCACCAAAGACAATATTGTTAATTTTAAATCAAAACTAAAAGAAAGTAAAATTGAAAGATTGGCAACTTGTGCACATATGCCATATTTACCAAATCTTGCATCACCAAAAGTAGAAGGATTTGAAAAGTCAGTTAAAACTTTGATTGATGAGATTGAAAGGTGTGCACAGTTAGGAATTCCATATCTTGTAACACATCTAGGTAGTCATTTGGGAACAGGTGAAGAAGATGGAATTAAGAGATTAGTAGAGGGTTTGACTAGAGCCGGTAAAACATCAAAAGATGTAATGATTCTATTGGAAAATACTGCAGGTCAGAAAAATTCTGTTGGTTCTGATTTTAAACAACTAGGAGAAATTTTTAATCAACTAAAACCTGCAAAAAAATTCGGTGTTTGTTTTGATACATGTCATGCATTTGTTTCAGGATATGATTTAAGAAGTAAAGATAAAGTCAAAGAAACTTTTGATGAATTTGAAAAATATGTAGGTATAAAGAATTTAAAAATTCTTCATCTAAATGATGCTAGGGGAGAGATCGGATGTAATCTTGATAGACATTATCACCTAGGATTAGGTGGAATTGGAGAAAAAGGAATTTCTGCAGTTGTAAAGTTTGCAAACAAGGAAAAAATTCCCATAATTTTGGAGACTCCAATTGATGATGACAGAGATGATTTTGAGAATGTTAGAAAAGCAAAGGAATTTGCGTAGAGATTTATTTCATGAGTGAGGAAGTATAACAATGGATTATGAGACTGTAATGAAATTAGCACTTGAGCGTGGATTCTACTTTCCTAGTTGTGAAGTTTATGCAGATGCTCAAGCAGGATTTTGGGAATATGGTCCAACAGGAGTTGGATTAAAAAATAAATTTCTAGAGTTATGGAGAAGAGAATTAATCAGAAGAGATGGAATGCTTGAAATTGATGGATCTCAAATTATGTCAAAATCAGTTTTTGAAGCATCAGGACATTTAGGAAATTTTGCTGATCCAATTATCAAATGTACAAAATGTAATTCAACATTTAGAGCTGATAGAACAATTGCAGAAATAACAAAAATTGAAATTCCTGAAAGTGCAGACCTAATAGAATTTGATAACGCAATTACACAAAATAATATCAAATGTCCAAAATGTAAAGGTGATTTTGATAAAACAAAGAATTTCAATATGATGTTTAAAGTTGGTATAGGTCCTGAAGAAGAAGAAGCATACCTTAGACCTGAAACATGTCAATCAATCTTTGTTGATTTTCCAAGACTTTACAAAACTATGAGGGGAAAACTTCCATTAGGAATTGGACAAGTTGGTAAAAGTTTTAGAAATGAAATAGCACCAAGACAAAGTTTACTTCGTCTCAGGGAATTTTATCAAGCAGAAATTGAGGTATTTTGTAATCCTACAAAATTAGATGAGGTAGAAAAATTTGCTGAAATTCAAGATACTATTCTCAGAATACAAACAGATTCTGATCCAGTTACAATGACTTGTAAAGAAGCAGTAGAGTCAGGAGTGATTCCCAACAAATTTGTCGCATATTACTTGGGAATTTTAACTGAATTTTATGAGAAAACTGGAATTGATGTATCAAAAAGTAGATTTAGAAAATTAGGGGATAAAGAAAAGGCGTTCTATGCTGAAGTTGCATTTGACTTTGAAGTTAAAACTACAATAGGATGGCTTGAATTAGTTGCATGTAATTATAGATCAGATTATGATTTGACTAGTCATGCAACCAAGAGTAAAGAAAAGTTTGAAGTTATGGATAATGATGAAAAGGTTCTACCACATGTATTTGAGATTTCAATGGGAATTGATAGAAGTCTTTACACAATTTTGGAGCATTCACTCAAAGAGGATAAAGAACATGAAAGAGTTGTTTTATCCTTAAAACCATATTTATCACCAACACATGTCGGAATTCTTTCTCTAGTAAAAAAAGATGGATTAAAAGAAAAGACAGATGAAATTTATCTTAACGTCAAGAGGAAATTTGATGCATTTTTAGATCATTCAGGAGCAATTGGTAGAAGATATCGTAGACTAGATGAAATTGGTGCACCATTTGCAATTACTGTAGATCATCAAACATTAGAAGATGATACTATAACTATTAGAAAAAGAGATTCTATGGAACAAACTAGAATTAAGATTTCTGAATTAGATTCAATTCTTTCTGAATCAGTTGCATTTCCTTAGTATGAATGAAAAATATTCATTTTTGAATTCTTAGTATATTTTATTTTAAATCAAATGTATGAAACAAATTTCTATCTTTTTCTAAATTAACAATCAAGTCGCCTAAAAAAGCCATATTGAAGAATTAAGGTTTAATATCTATCAAATTTTGTGGTTGAATAGATATGTTAAAACAAGTAGAGGCTGAAAAAAGTCAGATCTCAATAATAATTCCCACATATAATGAATCTGAAAATATAATTAATATTTTACATTCAATTAGAGAAATCATACCAAGAAATATTTCATCTCAAACTATCATAGTAGATGATAATTCACCAGATGGAACAGGAAAATTAGTAGAAGATTATTTAAAAAATGTAAAAAAAATTGCGGATAATACTATAGAAATTATTCATAGAAAAGCAAAGAATGGTTTAGGTTCTGCAATACTAAATGGAATTCAACAATCAAAAGGCGATACAATTGTTGTTATGGATTGTGATTTTTCTCACCCACCACAAATTATTCCAAAATTAATTGAATCAATAAAAAAATATCAATATGATATTGCAGTTGCATCACGATACATTAAAGGTGGAAAAATTCAAGGATGGTCTCTAAAAAGAAAATTAATGAGTAAATTTGCAACTCTAATTGCAAAAAAAGGATTAGGAGTTAACACCAAGGATCCAATGTCAGGATTTTTTGCATTCAAACGAAGTATCATCAAAGAATTAAATTTTGATGCAATCGGGTACAAAATTCTTTTAGAAATTATAGTAAAAACAAAAGGAGTTAACATTAAAGAAATTCCATATACTTTTCAGGATAGAGAGTTTGGTTCTAGTAAAGTAGGTCTTAAGACTATTTTAGATTATTACAAATCAGTTTGGAAATTATATCGTTATGGTAAACCATTAGAAAAACAAGAAAAACGATCATCAGTTAAATTTCTTTCCAAAGCAGCTAGATTTTACACGGTGGGTGCATCAGGATTTCTTGTAAATTATTTGATTTCGTTATTTTTTACAAATGGTGGCTTTGATATGTGGTATTTGCATGCAACAGTAATAGGAATATTTGCATCAATTACTAGTAATTTCCTTTTGAATAAGACATGGACGTTTGGAGACCGAGATTTCAGAATTAAAAAGACTATTTCTCAGTATGGAAAATTTGCAATGTTTAGTTCACTTGGTGCTTTAGTACAATTAGCAATGGTCTATTTCTTAGTAGATGGTAATGATATATCATATCCATTGGCATTGATAGTTGCAGTAATTACTGCAGCGTTTGGAAACTTTGTTTTAAACAAAAAATGGACCTTTAAAGAAAAATTATTGAATTAAGTATTTCATTTAATCTTGGTTTATTTGTCTCCAATTATTCAACAATAATCAGTGAAAATACAGATTTTAGTAATTACAGCATTTTTAGTAATGATTAGTTTATTTTCAATCCCTGCTTTTGCACAACAATTTGATGATCTAGATTATAAAATTAGAGGAGGAGAAGTTTTAAGTTTTGAAATAGATGGTGAAACCTCATCACTAACAGTATTGCTTGATGCTAGGGCAAGAGGAGAACTTGTCATAACATTGCCTAGAAATTTAATTGATGCAAAAGTTGATTTTCAAGATACTGATTTCAAAATTCTCGTTAGTGGATTAAAACTAAATTCTTATGATGAGATCATTACACCATATGATAGAACAGTTACAATTCCATTCAAAAGATTAAATTCTGAATTAATAATTACTGGAACACATGTTTTTTCTCAACCACCTGCTGCACAAATAACTAATCAGCAATCAATGGATCAAAAAATTCAATCAGAATTACAAACACAGATACCTGATGGTAAAGCAAAGCTAATGGTATTTTCTAACACTGATTGGTCAGGTGCACTCCAATCTTCAAGTTTTGATTATACTGAGATTAATGGTAATAGTGATGAAAGCATCACTTTTGATTGTGAATCCTCTTTAGGTCGTCAGGGTGTCTTTGGTGCAAAAATTAAAAAATTAACACAAGATGGTTACTTGAAAATTCTTGTAATTCAAAATCAAAAAGTTATGGCTCAAGGTTCAACAGAAGCTGATTTTGATGAAATTTTAATTAATGGAAACTGTGTTTCTAGTTTTAATTCTGGTCCTACAGGTGGAGGTTGTTTAATTGCCACTGCAACATATGGTTCTGAAATGTCACCACAAGTTCAACAACTTAGGGAATTACGAGATAATTCACTATTACAAACAAAATCAGGAATTATATTCATGAAAACATTCAACAATTTCTATTATTCATTTAGTCCAATTATAGCTGATTACGAAAGAGAAAATCCATTATTCAAAGAGACAATCAAAATAGTAATTACTCCTTTACTCTCATCATTATCAATTTTGAATTTTGTTGATATGAATTCAGAGATTGAAGTATTAGGATATGGAATTTCTTTGATCATTCTAAATGGAATGATGTATGTTGGAATTCCAATCGTAGCGGTTGTTGGTATTAGAAGAATTTTCTAGTTTTTGTGATTTATTGTACTTTTAACTTTGTAATTCTGAATTTTTAATAATTAATATAAAATATTTTTCAGAAAATTAAAATAAAAATAATGACTAGCGTCTAATACAACTAACTACTCAAAGGAAGTAGTAGATGTTTGAGACGAAAGTCCAGTTGAGGATGGTACAGATGGGAACTTGTCGCCTATCTGTTGCTCAGCTACTGCAGATGCTTCTTGAAGAATCTTATCTGTTTCTTCGTTTGAAACATCAGACTCCATGTTAAATGAATCTCCTGCCAGTGAATCCATCATAAGTCCATTAAGAGTCTGGGTCATACTATTCAATTCTGAATCAGCTTCTGGCATGAATCTTCCAAGTGATGACTTCAATCCCTTCATTGTTGACATCGCTGGTCCAATTGCTACCATAGCATCACCAAGATCATGAATAGTTGTCAGTCTTAGTTGAACTTGTTCTAATGACATTCTTGCATTGCCGAGCATCTTTGTAACTTTACGAATTTCAGCTAATTCGTTTGACAAAACTCTACTAGTGCTAGTATCATGTTGCTGCATTGCAGTCACGACTCTCTGAAAGAGTTGCGCATCTCTTTCATGCAGTTTACCTAACATAGAATCCATTTTTGAGATTTGGACCTGTAGTTTGTTAACTGCGGTTTGAATTCGTGGTTTTAATGCACCTTGAGGTTTTACTGCATCACGTAGTTTGCCAGTTACACTTTGGGTCTCTTGTCGAGCCCAAGTACTATCGAAGTTTGGCATATCTGTGAATTTAGAAATTTAGTCTTAATGGACAGTGTAAATTTAGATCAGTTTTGAGGTAAATTTAGCTAACAAACTATTATTCATGATTTATTCATTATTTTTATGGTAAAAATTGCAGTTTTCGATTCAGGATTAGGCTCATTATCAATCATTAAAGAAATTCAAAAAATTACAAAGAGTGAAATCATCTATTTTGCAGACCAAGAAAATTATCCTTATGGAAAAAAATCTCAGGCTCAATTACGTACGGTTATTCAAAAAACAATCAAACTTTTAGAAAAAGAATTTACGCCTACAATAATTGTTGTAGCTTCAAACACGCCCAGTTTAATGTTAGAATTATCTATACAAGGAATTATTGATGTCAAACCACCACTTAGTATTGCAAAAAAAACTACAAAGACAAAACAAATTGGAATTCTTGCAACAAAGTCTGCAATTAACAGTAAAGGATTATCAAAATACATTAGAATAAATAATTTCTCAAAAAATTTTAAAATTTTTAAAATTAACGGTTCTAATCTTGTAGATCTAGTAGAGTCTGGAAAATTTCTTACAGATAAACAATATTGTAAAAAAATTATTAGAAAAGATTTAGAAATTTTATCTCAACAACCAATTGATACAATTACACTTTCTAGTACTCATTTAATTTTTTTAAGATCATTATTAAAAAAAGAATTTCCAAAAATTAAATTTATAGACCCAGGAGAAATAGTTGCACATAAGATTTTTTCAAAAATTAAAGACGATATATCTAAAAGAAATTCATTGAAAATATTTACATCAGGAAATGTAAAAGATTTTCAAATTAAATTAAATAAATTAGGAATAACAAATAAAGTTAATTTTTTATCTATTTGACTTTAGATTTTCTAAAACCATGACTAAATGTTTTATCATATAGTTTTGAATATTCATATGATTTTGGTTTTATTACATCACCAACAATAACAATAGCAGTCATTGTAATTTTTTCAGCTTTAACCTTTTCTGCAATATCTATTAATGTTCCAAGAACTATTTTTTGATCTTTTCTACTTGCTCTATATACTACTGCAACAGGTGTAGTTTTTTTATATCCACCAGCAATTGCCTCTTTTGAAATTTTAGTTAATAGATGGACACTCAGATAAAAAATTAATGTTGCTTGATGTTTTGCAAGTTCAGAAATTTGTTCTCTTTTAGGAACTTTGGTTCTAGATTCTGCTCTTGTGATTATCATTGTTTGTGTAACACCAGGAAGTGTTAATTGTGTGCCAAGAGCTGCTGCTGAGGCTAAAAATGATGTAACACCAGGCACAACTGTTGATGTAATCCCTTTTTTTTCTAAATTATCAATTTGTTCCCTAATTGCACCATAAATTGCAGGATCACCATCATGAAGTCTAACTACTAGTTTGTTTTTTTTTGCATTTTTGTATAATAAATCAAAAATTTCTTCTCTAACTAATTTTGCTGCATCATAAATTTTCCCTTTTTTACATAATTTCAATATTGGTTCAGGAATTAATGAACCAGAATAAACTACAACATCAGCTTTTTGAATTATTTTTTTTGCTTTCACTGTAATTAAATCAGGATCACCAGGACCACATCCAACAAAAAATACGTTAGACACGTTTTACCACCAAAATTGAAAAATATTTTGTAGTTAATGTTTCATCATTAACCTCACCCAAAGTCATTGTTCGTATAATTTCATTTTCTGTACCCAAGTCTTGTCCAATTGCAAAAAGGGAATTATCAGGGAATCCAGATTCTTTTAGAACTGTAATTACTTGATCAAAGTATCTACCATCTTTAAGAAATATCATTGATTCAGAATGCTTTGCAATCTCTTTGACACTAGATAGATCATAACAAGATGGAATAATTGCAACTTTTTCTGCACCCTCTGCAACACTAACACCAACTTTTGATGCAAAAGAAAATATTGAAACAATTCCTGGTACTACACTAATATTCATATCAGGATATTTTTCTTTTAAATCTCTGTGCATGTAAATCCAAGTACTATAGAGGTATGGATCACCTACTGTAATGTATACAACATTTTTTCCTTTCAAAACAGTTTCAGCCATTATTTTGGCATTTTTTTTCCAAGATGCTTCTAGAATATCTCTATCTTTAGTCATTGGAAAAATTAATTTTATGATTTCTTGATTTTTTGATTTATCAATTATGGATTCTATTACAGATAGAGCAATACTTGGTCTATCTTCTTTAGAGGCAGGACACATGATAATATCGGCATTGTGAATTGCTTTTACTGCCTTGACTGTAAGAAGCTCTACATCTCCAGGACCTACTCCAATTCCAACTAATCCAGGCATGAAAATAATGCTTTTTTACCCAATTAAAAGTCTAGATTATTTTTTGGTAGCAGAGATTATGGTTACAGGATTTCTTGCAAGCATCATAGTTCCAGTAGTAATTTTTCTGCTCTTTGATATGGTAACCTGAGTTATATCTACTTCTTCAAATTGTAATTTCTCTAAAATCTGTAATACTGCTGAAAGAGTTTCAATAAGAATCGTACCAATTACAATTCTACCACCAGATTTTAGTTTGTCCTGAGATAATTCAACAATTTTTTGTGTATCTCCTCCAGTTCCTCCAACGAAGATTGTATCAGCTTGTTCTAATTCTAAGATTTTTTCTTTAGCATTACCAAAAATTGTTGTAATATTTGTAATTTGAAATTTTTCTGCATTTTTTTTAGTAAGTTCTATAGCTTTTTCATCAAAATCAATTGCCAAAATTTTTCCAGATGATTCAACTTGAAGTGCAGCTTCGACTGAAATTGATCCGCTTCCACAACCAATATCATAAACTATTTGACCTTGCTTTAGTCTTGCTTTACTAATTTGGATAGTTCTTACTTCTTCTTTAGTGATTGGAACTTTATCTGTTCGTTCAAAGTTTTCATTAGGAATACCAGGTGTTTTAAAATTCCACATATACTATCTACCCATAGTTTTAATTGAAAAATTAGAGATTAATTCCACTTGTAACACTTCCTGAATGAACCAATGTATAAGATACAATCCAAGTAAACAAGTACAAGAAAATATAGCTACCAATAGCTTGTGTGACAAGTTTCTTTCTATCTGAATGCGGTAATTGCATTTTCATTCCTTTTGCAACTATAATCGATGCAAAAAATACAATTATCATAAATCCGATTGAAGCCCATCGTCTTTCTTCACCTTCAATATCTGCAAAAATGAAGGTTGCACTAGTTCCTGCAATTACAGCCAAAACAACTCGCATCCAAAATAATTTATTTAATTTTCTATCTTTTTCACTCTTTTCAGCTTCACTCACAGGTGGATTTTTTGGATCTACAGGAGTAGGTTCAGATGTTTCTATTTCAGGAATATCTGGTGATTTATCATCTATTGATTCAGTTTTAGAGTCATTAGTATCAGGAGTAGGTTCAGATGTTTTCTTTTTAAATTTCGCCAATTAAATTTCTAGCGTGACTCAACCAAACCATGTTTAATATCTTTGGTCAAAGTTTGAGCATATTATAGCAAGGGTATAATTTTAGACATTAAACACGATAATTATGGGATTAGCTGGAATAGAATTACGATATTTAATAGATAAAATTTCAGAACAAGTTCAAGACTACTATATTAGCAATATTTATGGAATTACAAAAGATAGTATTCTATTCAAACTTCATCATACTGAAAAAAGTGATCTTTTCATGATGATCTCAACATCTGGTGTTTGGTTAACTGCAGTTAAAATTGATCAAATGGAACCAAATAGATTACTCAAAAGGTTACGAAGTGATCTTCTTAGATTAAAACTGAAAAAAATAGAACAAATTGGTGCAGAAAGAATTGCATATTTTACTTTCGAGGGTTTTGGAAAAGAGTTTGTATTAGTGGGGGAGTTTTTTGGAGATGGAAATATTTTACTTTGTAGTAAAGAAATGAAAATTCTTGCGTTACAGCATTCAATAGAAGTTAGACATAGAAAATTAAGTGTTGGACTAGAATATGTACAACCACCAAATAACGGATTGGATATTTTTAACATATTAGAATCTGATTTTGATGAACTTAAAACATCAGATTTAGTATCTGCAAAATGGTTTGGAAGAACTTTAGGATTACCTAAAAAATATGTTGAAGGAATTTTTGAAATTGCAAATATTAATCCAAAAAAAATTGGGAATCTGTTAACTAATGAAGAAATAACAAAAATTTTTGAGACAACAAAAATGATTATTTCGGATGTAATTTCAGGAAATCACAAACCAGTAATAATTAGAAATGAAAAAACTGAAATTCTTCCAGTAAAATTGGGTAAAACAGAAGGAGAAATAGTTGATGTAGATAGTTTCATTGAAGGACTAGATACAGTATTTACAGAAAATATAGTCACAAAAGGAAAATCTATTCAATCAAGTGGTTCTGATAAAAAAATTAAAGAATTTCAAACTCAAATTTCAGAGCAAGAAAAGGCAATTCAGACAGTCAAAGATAGATCAAAGAACATCACAAATGTTGCAAATTCTCTTTTTGAAATGGTTTCGGGTGGAATATTATCAATTGAGGATGCATCTGCACAAGAAATTTTAGCAAATCACAATGCAAAATTAACTAATGAAAAAGGAATTTCATTAATTATAGTACAAGATGAAAAAATAAAAATTAATACAAAATCTCCTCTTCAATCAATTGCTTCAGTATTATTTAATGAAGCAAAGAAACAATCAAGAGCAATTAGTTCAATTGAAGAAATAAAATCTAAAACTGAGAAAAAGCTTGAAAAATTTCAAAATAAAACAGAATCAGAACAAGATATGATATTAGTTACAGAAATTAGAAAGAAAAGTTGGTATGAAAGGTATAGGTGGTTCTATACAACAGATGGATATCTTGTTGTAGGTGGAAGAGATGCTGCATCAAATTCGGCAGTAGTTAGAAAACATTTAGATAAAAATGATAAAATATTTCATGCGGATATATTTGGGTCACCATTTTTTATCATCAAAGATGCAGAACATGCACCTGATTCAAGTATGAATGAAGTAGCACATGCTACTGTTTGTTTTAGTCGTGCATGGAGAGAAGGATTGTATGGTGTTAAAGCATATTGGATAAATCCAGAACAAGTGAAAAAATCTGCTCCTAGTGGAGAATTTCTTCCAAAAGGATCATTCACAATTGAAGGACAACGTAATTTTATCAATTCTAAAAATCTCAAACTAGCTGTAGGAATAATTCAACAAGAAGATGGTCATGCATTAACGTGTGGACCTCCAGAAACAATAAAGAAAAATTCAATCTGTTATGCAATAATTGAGCCTCATGGGGCAGAAATGGTAGATACTGCAAAAAAGATTAGAATTGAATTCTCAAAAATTCATGAAGAAATTACTAAAAAAATCAGCATTGATGACTTTGTTCGTGTAATGCCTGCAGGAAAAAGTCAGATTAAAGAAGTAGAAGTAGGAGATGCACAAATAGAAAATCTTACTGATGATGAATTGGATTAGAATCATCTGTATCTAATGAAATTTTTATTCCATCTTCAATAGAAAGAAATTCTTCATCAGTGATAGTAATTAATGGAATATTTGCTAATGCACATCCAGTAGCAACTGTAAGATCTGCTTTTTGACAAATCATTGCACGAGGTGCAACATTATTTGATTTTATTGAATAAATTGTATATGCACCAACACTACTCCCTACTCCTGATGGAAATACTAGAATAGAATCTTTAAGTGATTTTTCAAAAAGATCATGATTCTTGTCACTAATAATTCCAGTTTTTTTGTCAACTGTACCTAAAAAATTAATTGGATCATTTGATTTTAAAACAATTCCATGTACTTTACCTGAAACTAGAACTTTTTTCAACTTGTCTCATCTTCAATTATTTGGGATAATGGTTTTAGATTTACATCTACACCGTTAGAATTTTTTAGATAAAATGCTCCTTTGATACTGTTTGTAGTAACTGCATCAACAGAATCTTTGTTAATTAATGGAGTAAGGCAAGTACAACAATCAGATAGAATTTCACAACCTGCACGTTCTAATTCATTTGTATATCCAAGTTTTTTTGCTTGTTCCTTTACAGTTCTTGGAGTAAACACCATACATCTTTTTTTGAAAGAACGACCCTTTAATTTTTCAGATAGTTCAGTGATTTCATCTAATCCTAGTTGAGGACTTCCCAATGTGATGATATCACCTTTCTCAGCTGTGTTTAATTCATCAAAAACATTTAGCATCTCCTTTTCATCAAAATCAATTTTTTCGCAATCAGAATCACCTTCTCCAAAAATGAATTTAGCACAAGTTCCTGAAGTTCCCATGCCTCCACACATGGCTTTACATTGTCGTTTATCCATTTCTGCAAGTCCAGATACGTTTACTGATGTATCTCCAACTTTACCGGCAAAAAATCCTAGCATTCCATATGATAATTCATTTGGGTTTTCAACCTTCATCTGAATTGTGACATTTGGTTTGTCTTCTTTTCTTAGTGAAGAATTTGGACTTTTTCCAGTGAGTGCACTAGCTAATGCACTAAATGCACTTTCCTTGTTTGTTTTTAGATTATCATAAGAATTTGCATGGATTGCTGCATTACTTTCAGCAAATGCAACTTGAGTACCATTTTTTGGAATATCATAAATCTCATATGGAATACATGAGAATGATGGAGTGACACCCATTGTTTCATATGAATTTTTTATTGATAGTTGTTTTGAGATGAAATTTTCATCTAGATCATAATTAGATACATTATCTATATCAAAACCCATTGGGTTTAGGGTTGTTTTTACTTTTACTCGAGCTTCTTTACTAATACTAGAAAGGAATTCTTCGCCTGCATCACCAATTGTATTATAATTTACACCTGAAAGATGAGTCCATTCAATTGGAATTAGTTTTTCAGCATCAGTTGCCTCACCTGTCGCAACTAGAATTCTGTATGCCATCTGCATCATTTCACCTTGTTCGCCTTTTAGTGCAGATTCTTCATCTCTAGTTAATTCCAATGAAAAATATCTATTATTACAGTTATAATACTTGTTTGTAGTTTTTCAGATTAAAATGGAAAAAATTCTCCGTGGCATGACAAATACAATGAATGCTGTAAAACCTCCAAGAATTACAGCGTTAAGAGATCTTCATGATGCTCAAACTGGTCCATTTAGTATTCTAATTGGGACAATTCTATCTGCAAGAACAAAAGATGAGGCTACAACAAAAGCAGTAAAAGTATTGTTTGCAAAATATAAAAATCCAAAACAACTTGCAAATGCCAAAGTAAAAGACGTAGAGAAAATAATAAAATCAATTGGATTTTTCCGTGTAAAATCTAAAAGAATTATTGAAGTCGCTAAAATAATTAATAAAAAATACAAAGACAAAGTTCCAGATGATTTAGATACACTGATAGAATTACCAGGAGTTGGAAGAAAGACTGCAAATTGCGTACTAGTTTATGCATTTGAAAAACCAGCTATTCCAGTTGATATTCATGTTCATAGAATTTCAAATAGATTAGGATTAGTAGATACAAAAAATCCTGAAGAAACAGAACAGGAATTAATGAAAAAAATTCAGAAAAAATACTGGATTGATATTAATGATACTTTTGTAATGTATGGTCAAAATATTTGTAAACCAATTTCTCCAATGTGTAAAGTATGCAAGATTAAAAAAAATTGTAAATATTATAAATCTAAGAACGTTTCTTAGTTAGAAATAGTACTGCAACTATTACTCCAATTCCTGCTGCAACATAGAATGGGAAAAATGCAAAAATGTTTTTTGCAGGATCACCTGATAAAAAGTCTATAAGCATACTTCCAGAATTTATTGCAGG
>Ga0209360_1001436_pt1 | contig 15817 bp, 12 predicted proteins | sample SaaInlV_130m_DNA_3_FD_184651 | JGI IMG/M metagenome (GOLD analysis project Ga0209360, IMG submission 184651) | Marine microbial communities from expanding oxygen minimum zones in the Saanich Inlet - SI037_S3LV_130m_DNA (SPAdes) (version 2) | ecosystem: Environmental > Aquatic > Marine >... | reverse complement strand
TGCCCTTCAAAATGATTTGGGTAGTGACAGATTCGAAGTTATTGCCGTGACCGTCGATGAGAACCCTGCTGCGGCGATAAGGTTTCTCCGGCAATACGATGTCCCTTACCAAATTCTCTCCGATCCCGATGGCGTGGTCGCCGAACAATACGCGCTGCCAGGTATGCCAACCTCATTTGTCATTGATCAGGAAGGTTCCGTCTCGTTACGACACTCAGGCTTTAAATCTGGTGATATGACTTCGATAAGGCGCCGTATTCACCAACTATTGGAGACAGTGCTATGAAAGTTAAGTGTAAGCGCCCTTAAATCAGCCTATAAGATTCCTCCACCAAAAAGCACTCTCGACGTCCTTACTGGCCACTTAGCTCAGCAGGGTAGCCTTAACATTCCAGGGCAGTAACGCTTCAAGCTTTTCTACTGTGTCGGCGGTTGCGATATTGTTAATCACATGTAGAAGGTAAACGTCAGGTTCCACTTCGTTGGCCTTGGCCGATTCCACAAGACTATAACAAGTCGCGCTGGCCCTGGCGCCATGCGCAGTATCTGCAAATAACCACGCGCGCCTGCCAACGGCAAAAGGTCTGATCGCATTTTCTGCCAATGCATTGCTGATGTTCAAATGGCCATCATTGCAATAACCGATCAAATATTCCCATTGGTTCAGCGTATAGCTGATGGCCTTTTCTGTCAGGCTGCCTTTCAGTACCCGGGGGTGATTTTTCATCAGCCAAGACTTAAGGTCTTCTAGTATCGGCAGGCTGTGTGTTTCGCGCATCTGTTTCTTTTCATCCGCACTCTGGTCTTGTATCTTTTTCTCCACCGCATACAATTTGCGGATCTTGCTCAGCGCGACATCCGCTTTACCGAGTTGTCCTTTCCTCTGCTTAGTCTTATCAGGCTTTGCTGCCTTAATCGCCTCGACAAATTTTCGGCGAGAATGATCCCAACAACCAATCCGCGTAATGTTATTTCGACGACACACAACACTATAGCCAGAGTAACCATCGGCCTGTAAGACACCTTCGTATCCCTCAAGTAAACGCTCCGCTACTGACCCCGCGCGTGAGGCATCATAATCAAATAACACCACCGGTTTGTCCGGTGGCCCGCCCCTAATCACCCACATCCACTTATCCGACGTGGCCACTTTTCCTGTTTCTTTGAGAACCTGTATTCGGGTTTCATCTGCCTGTAAGTAATTGCTGTTTAACTGTTCTTCTTTCATTAAATTAATTAACGGCTTAAACACGTCATCCAGGCGGATGACCCAATTTGCCATGTTGGTGCGACTAACATTGGCGCCATAGCGCTTGAACATGCCGGACAATCGATACAAGGGCAGGCCATCGGCATATTTCGAGGTGATAATATACGCAAGCAGTGACGGACTGGCGAAGCATTTACCCAGTGGATGTACGGGCCGCTGCGCAGCCACGAGCTTGTTCTCACCGGCTTGTTTAAACACCGCTTTCTCCTGCCAGTATTCAATCACATTGACCTTGGCGGGAATAAACTCAAGCTCTTCCTTCACTTTGCTGAAGAAGGTGCTGATCGCACCTTTTTTTTCTTCATCGCTGAGGGTGAGATGGATTTGCACACGCGGTAATTTATCCGAGAAGCCGCGTTGTCTTTTCTTGGCCTGCTTGTTCTGTTCTGGCGTCGTCTTGTCGTCATCGGGTAGCTGTTCGTTCAACTCGCTGAGGGCAACTTCCAGCTCAACCTCATCAAATAAGTCGGCTTGGTAAGATAGCTTCTCGCTGGAGGCTGCAAACTTTCGGATGATTGATAAGCGTAGCTGTTCTTCGATCAGCGCAATATATTGTTGTTGCTCACCGATGAGCTGTTCTTTGTCGGTGAGGTGCTTTTGGTGGGCTTGTAATAGTTGGTTTTGTTGATCGATCAGGTGGTCTTTTTCAGCGAGTAGCGCCAGTAATTTATGCACCTCAATGGTAGCGTTTCCACCTTGTTTTTTCTGTGTTTTACCCTCTATTTGCATGCGATTATTATAACAAAATCGCCCTCGGATTACGTTAATAGACGCTGTCATATTCCAACTTTTTGTGACCTTTCATCAAGGTAATATCATAGCCATCGAGCAACCAGTTAATCTGCTGACCCGTTAAAGCCACCACCTCTTCACCTTTTTTGGGCCAGAGGAATTTCTCCTCTGCCAGAGATTTGTAGTACAGCACAAAGCCATTGTCTTCCCAGAACAGACATTTTATTTTGTTGCGTTGTCGATTACTGAACGCATAAAGACCACCATCAAAAGGATTATGACCCAGCTCCTGTTCAACGATGGCGGCAAGACCGGCACTCTGTTTTCGAAAGTCGACGGGGTCTCTGTACAGATAAATCTTCGGCATATCCTGCGCCGGGCGAAAATAGAGCGCCATCAGAGTTGAGCCAATAACTGACTAAGTACTCTGACATTGTCAGCATGGATACCACGAACGACCATGCCGTTAGGCAGTGACAGTGATAAATCTGTTTCCCGCTGAGGATGAACAGTGACTGAGGCAAAACCGCTGCTGCGGGTTTTTACGGCCTGGCTTCCTTCAACGCTCTCAATTTTTTGCCGCCAGTATATAAAGCGATGGTAAGTCAGTTGGTGAGTCTTGCAGTACTGTGTCTGGGAGAGGCCGGATGCTTGCCACTGGTCGACTTGTTGACGCCAATAGGCGGCGTCGTTTGGAGAACTGGACATTGGGGGATACATAACCACTTCCTGCTGTGATGAGTTCAGGAAATAGTCTCGGGTGTTTTAGTAAGAGTTCATAGATGTCGATCTAAGGGCGCTTACAGTTAAGTTAGTAACGTCATTGTGCGTGGTATGTCTGTTGAGCCTCGCAGCCTGTGAAACAGTTCAACCCTGGGAGAGAGGCACGCTGGCCAAACCTGAGATGCAACTTTCGGAGGGGTTAGATTCGCCCTTATATCATCAGGTCTACGACAGCAAAGAAGCCTCTAGCGGTGGCTCCGGTGCAGCCGGGGCTGGCTGCGGGTGCAACTAATGGCCAAACCGAACCCATTTCTTGCTTTATCCACCGCTGCGATGGCCCTCCCAGCTTTTGCAGCACCACAGCCTGTTGAAACGATTGTCGCTATTAAGGCAACAACCTATCAGGAAGAAGACGTACCTCAGCGGGATGTTTTGGCCGGCTCCGATGAGCGCTATAAAATAGACATTGCCCAGTTTCGTTTGCTGACACCGGTTGGCGAAAAATGGAGTCTGGGTGTTGACGTTGCCTATGAAACCATGTCCGGCGCTTCGCCATGGGGCACGATCATGGGTGCAGACGGTGAGGCAAGCCTGATCATGAGTGGTGCAACTATTCGCGACAAGCGTACGGAGGTGAGCTTGACCGCGACGCATCACGGTGAGTCCCGAAGCATCTCGGTCGGCCTTACCAGCTCAGATGAGGATGACTACGAAGCCAGAGCTGTTTCCATTTCTGGCGAGTGGGAAATGAACAACAAGTTATCTACTCTATCGCTCGGCATGAGTTACTCCAATGACGACATTGAGCCAACAGATGCATTAAGGTTTGGCAGAGTACAACGAGAAGAAAAGATATCGCGATCATTATCTGCTGGCTGGGCTCAGGTATTGAATAAAAACAGCGTCGTGCATGTTGGGTTAGATGTCACAGACCACGATGGTTACCTAAGCGATCCCTACAAGCTGCGAGACGTGCGTCCTGACGAGAAGCTTGAGTGGGCTCTAAGCCTTAAATATCGCCGCTATTTCGACAACCAGAATGCCGCGCTACATCTGGATTACCGTTATTACGATGACGACTCTGGAATCAACTCTCACACCTTTCACACCGGCTGGCATCAGAACTTCGGCGACAACGTCAGAGTCGTCCCCAATGTCAGATATTACAGTCAAAACGAAGCAGATTTTTACCGGGGTAGCGACGACTTCGGGCTGGCTACGACAATAAACCAGTCCAGCGACTTTCGCTTGTCAGGTTACGGTGCATATACCTTGGGCGTGAAACTTATCTACAGCGCCCTGCAGTGGGATGTTTCTTTGAGCCTTGATCGATATATTAGTGACAAAAGCTACGGGCATGATGCTTCTGATCAGTCACACCCTGCACTTCTGTCGTTCAACATGACCTCTTTCGGTCTTAACTTCAGATTTTAGTATTGTGGAAACCTATCAATTTAATTTTCAGGCTATGGGATGCCCTTGTGAATTAAGGTTAGCGGCGGCAGACCGTTCGCTCGCTAATGAAGTCGCCGTTATTTGTACAAGTGAAAGCCAAAGATTCGAAAGCAAATACTCTCGCTACCTAACAGACAGCGTGACCAGTCAGGTCAATAATGCCTCTGGTCTTCATCCTGTGACCATTGATCCTGAAGTTGCTGCAATATTGGACTATTCCGGCGTATGTTACGTTCAGAGTGAGGGCTTATTTGACATCACATCTGGTGTCCTTCGACAGCTCTGGAATAAAAATATGAGAAGGCTGCCAACAGATTCAGAACTGGAATTTTATCTAGACAAAGTCGGCTGGAAGAAGGTCGAAATTTCTGCCAATGAGGTCTTTCTGCCAATCAAGGGCATGCAGCTAGACTTCGGCGGTGTTGTCAAAGAATACGTCGCCGACGTGCTCGCAGCTAAAGCACGTTCGATGGGAATCGAACACGGTCTGATCAATCTCGGTGGTGACATCTGCATTATCGGCCCCCAACCGGACGGGACTCCCTGGTCTATTGGCATTACCCATCCGACGGAAGGCAATAGCGCCATCGCAATAATCGAGCTTTCCGAGGGCGCTGTAACGACATCCGGGGGTTATGAGCGCTACTTCGATATTGACGGTCTCAGATACAGTCACCTAATTAATCCTGAAACCGGCTGGCCTGTTGAGGGCCTTTTAAGCGCTAGCGTCGCTGCACCCACATCCATTGTAGCCGGGTCACTCACATCCATCGCACTTCTTAAAACACCCGAAGATGGCCTTCGCTTCTTGGAAGAATGCGCGACGCCCTATTTTGCAGTGGACCAGCAACTAGGCTACCATGGCAGCCTTGGGGAAATTCGTTATGCGTAAGTTGATCACGCTATTGATGGTGATTTATTGCCAGGCACTCTTTGCTATTGACATTGATGATGTGCAATCGCAGGTCTTTGATGGCTCTTGCGCGTTATCGGGGTGTCACAACGGTTCGGTGTTCCCAAACCTGTCTTCGGTTAGCGCTTTCGGTGCGATCGTCAACGTGAGTTCCAAGCAATCCTCTAAATTGCTTATCGCACCTGGCAGCATCAGTGATAGCTACTTGATTGATAAAATAAAAGGCACAGGCTCTGGCAGCCGTATGCCCATCGGTGGCGTATTAAGCGCGGATCAGAAAGCGCTTCTTGAAAACTGGGTAAGTGCTGGTGCCCTGGCCAACGACACCCCGTCTGATCCCGATACTGACAGTGACGGCGTCTCTGACTCATTAGATAACTGCGACGATATTGCCAATAGCGATCAGCTGGATACCGATTCAGATGGTGACGGCGACGCGTGTGACCTTGATGATGATGGCGACGGAGTCCTCGATACGGATGATGTCTTTCCGCTTGATGCCTCTGAATCGCTTGATACCGATGGTGACGGCATTGGTGACAATGCTGATCCCGTCAATATGACCAAGGCTAGAGCCTACCTTATGACTCGGTCAACCAGCGCTAACCTCACAACACTGCACATTATTAATTCTTCAGATAATCCGCAGCAGTTTACGGGCACACTTTACAACGGCGATGGCGAGCAATTGGGGTTAACAGAAACCGTCTTGCACACCGCTACGGTTCCAGGTCGAGGTCGCTTAAAGATTACCTCAGCAGAACTCGAAACCATCATGGGTGTCGACACCTGGTCTGGACCCGCCATGCTGGAAGTTAATGGCTCAGCACGCTTTGATCTCATGAGTAAGCTGCAAAGCCCAAGCGGCCTTATCTCCAACACCAACTGTGTCAGGCAAGATCGTGTCCACAATCTTGAAGGCTTCGATTCCGACAACCTGACGTATATCCGGTTGATCAATATTGGTGACACTGCGCTAACCGATATTCGCGGTACGATCATTGACGCCAGCGGCAATACCGTGGGCACGGGTAATGTCGTGTTATCTAGCAGCCTGGGTGCTAAACAACAGATATGGCTAAACCGGAATGATCTCAGTGCGCTGATCGGCGCAGAATGGAACGGCACCGCCAGTTTGCAGACCGCCATACCAAGACCCAATCTACGCTTGCTAAACCTTAATTTTGTCAACTCGGAAACCTTCTTTAACTTCAGCTGCTTTGAGAATGAAGCGACTAATCGCGTGTATCTGATCACCAACTCCAACAGCGCCAATATTAGCGAGACTCACATCATTAATACCGGCAGCGACACGGTTACCGTCACTGGCACCTTATACGCAGGTACTGGTGCACAACAGGGCAATAGTGATGTGGCCTTAAGCGCAGCGATCGCGCCCGGTGCAAGAACGATTCTCAGCGCCATTGATATTGAAACGGCACTCGGGGCCGAAGCCTGGTCTGGGCCAGCGATGCTGGAAGTCTCAAGCGAAAACAATATCGAACTGATGACTCGTCTGACCAGCCCGAGTGGCCTTATCTCTAACACCAACTGTGTAACCCAAGGCGCTGTTCACAACCTTGAGGGGTCAGATTCATTCGACATGACCTACGTTCGCTTTATTAACCAGGGGGACAGTGTCATCTCGGATGTTCGGGGTACCTTGTATGACCTGAACGGCAATGTGATTGGCACAGCAAACACACAGCTGTTTGATTCGCTGGATGCCAAGCAGCAGTCATTCCTAAACCGCACTGACTTTGAAAACCTCTTTGGAGAAACGTGGATGGGCGAGGCGAGCTTAGTGGTCACGGGAGCAGAAGATACAGACCTGCGTCTTCTGAACCTGAATTTGGTCAATGGCGAGACGTTTTTCAATTTTTCCTGTTTTGAAAACTCCAAACAGAGCGCAGAGGATGAAACGACTCAGACCAGTGAAGCGCTTACCCTTTTCGAAACTGATGTTTCACCGATTCTTCAGGGTAAATGTATTGCTTGTCATAAAAACGGCGGCGTCGCCGGTTCCACAAACCTGGTCTACGTTTCATCCAGCACCGCTGGGTACCTACAAACAAACTACGATACGCTTTCCACCTACATCGATGCCGGGAACGGGGCGACGCTGCTGAACAAAGGCCGTGGCGTTGGGCATGGCGGCGGCCAGCGATTCTCAAGAGTTCTCCGGTCTTAGTGCATTCATTGATCTTTTAGGTGAGCAGATCGACGGTAGCGGCTATAGCGGCCAGTATTGGGAGGGCGTTGCCTTTGCAACCCCGATCAAGACCCTTCGTCGGGCGTCGATCCTGTTGCGCGGCGACCTGCCAACGGCAGCAGAAAAAAGCGCCATTACCAGCGGCGGCGAAGCCGCGTTGCGCAGCACCATTAGAGGCCTGATGGCGGGCGATGGTTTTCATGAATTTCTAACGCGTGGCGCGAACGATAGAATCCTTACGGATAAGCTCTTTTCCAGCTCTTTTGAGGCGTCTGATCCTAGTAATGACCGCTTTCCCTTAGCTTCCACACACCAATACGAGACTAACAAAGCCGCCGGAAACTCCGACTGGAAATTATGGCGTAGGCATTGGGTGATGGGCCTGGCCAGGGCACCGGTTGAGCTCATCGCCTACATTGTTGAGGAAGATCGTAACTACCAGGAAGTTGTCACCGCCGACTACATGATGGTGAATTATATTACTAACCAACTTTTAGATGGCGGTGCGAGCTTCGACGATGAAGCCCCTAACGTTTTCAAGCCCGGGCAAAACAACGGTCAAATCATTCACGACGATCAATTCTTAGCGGAAAGAGACGAAGACGAGTTTGGCTCAATCATTCAATCTCATTCTCCTTTCCTTGATTTTCCTCAGGCAGGCGTGCTGAATACTCTCGCTTTCCTGGCCCGGTACCCGAGCACCGAGACCAACCGTAACCGGGCACGTGCGCGGTGGACTTATCTGCATTTCTTGGGTGTCGATATTGAAAAGTCGGCGGAACGCACAACAGATCCTGACGCACTGGCGGATACCAACAATCCCACGCTCAATAATCCAGCGTGTACCAGCTGTCATGCTCTTCACGACCCGGTTGCCGGTACCTTCCAGAATTACGGCAACCAGGGAATCTACCGCGATCAATACGGGGGACTCGACGCGCTGCCCGACACCTACAAACACCCACAAAACTACGATGAAAATGCAGACCCCAGTGAGTATCTGTACGGTGATACCTGGTTTCGAGACATGCGAACACCCGGTTTCGAAGGGCAGCTTGCGCCCGATCCTTCCAACAGTCTTCAATGGCTCGGTAGCGTTATGTCAGCAGACGCCCGTTTCGCGACCGCTGCGGTTAAATTTTGGTGGCCCAGTTTGATGGGCGCGCAGGTGTTGGAAGCCCCGGCTTCCGTTAACGATAAAGACTTCAGCGTCAGACTCGCTGCCTTTGAGGCCCAAAACGATTTCATCGAATCCCTTGGCGAGCAGTTCGCCGCGGGTATCGAGGGCGGCGCCCCCTATAATGGTAAAGACCTTATAACGGCAATGATTAGCAGTAACTGGTTCCGAGCCGATAGGGTCGAAACCCCTGACGTGAGTGACCGCCTTGTTGCCGAATTAGGCACCGGGCGCCTTCTGACCCCCGAGGAACTCGAAAGAAAAAGTCAGTCCTTACTGGGATGGAAGTGGAATACATCTGAATATCCAGGGTCATTTGATAACGAATACTCCCATCTCGGTGATGTCTACAACATCTATTACGGCGGTATTGACTCAAACGGCATTGTGGATCGCAGCAGCGCGTTGACGGCCCTGATGGCCAATGTGGCAGAAAAGCACGCGCTGGAAATGGCCTGCGGCGCGGTCATGGTCGATTTTGAGCGCCCTGATGGTGAACGGCTTCTGTTTAATGGCATTAGTGCCAGTACAACACCTGGCTTGGAAGCACGCGGCGAGTTTGATGTCGAAGCGGCCTCCGCAGAAACCGCAGAAACCTATTCCATCAGCGGCAACATTACAGCGGGCGAAAAGACAATCACCTTATCCTTCACGAACGATTGGTCTGAAGAAGGTAGCGGCGATAGAAACCTGGCGTTGTCTACTCTCACCATCACTGATCGGATGGGTGACACAGCCCTATTTCTGGAACTCAACCAACTCAATTCAATCAGCGAGGCGACCTGGGGAAACTGCGGAAATCCTAACGGTTCAAGGTTCCTCTTTGACTCCAATTGCACCCTCTCAATCCCCTTCTCTGCCGATCTCGATGGCAATCACACCGTTTCAGTGGTCGCCTACGGTGAGCAAGCTGGCCCCGATGCACCTGTCCTGGTGGTTTCAGTCAACGACAATAATCCTGACTTAGGAGTCTCAAGCGGCGCAACAGCGGTGAAGGCAGTTATTGTCGACCTGCATGAGCGTTTCCTGGGGCAGTCACTGGACGTGGACGACCCAGGAATTCAGGCGACTTATCAACTTTTAGTTGATTCCTGGCAGGCGCGGCAAAGTTGGATGGTCGAGCGTGGCCCCTGGGCCAATGGGCCGGACGAAGGATGTCCCTGGTACGCTGTCCCGGGGCAGCATAACAACGCCGCCGGTATTGATCAGTTCGACCCCTCTGGAATGAAGAGCAGCTGGCAGTCGGTGATCGCTTACCTTATGACGGATTTCAATTACCTGCACGAGTAAAAACCATGAACAGACGCGAATTTATCAAAAAGACAGCGCTTATCGGCGCCTCTGGCCTCATGCTTCCCGCGGCCAGACTCTATGGCGCCGTCGACGGTGGTTATACGGGCCGGCTGCTGATACAGCTGCAAGTCAACGGCGGCTGGGATGTGTCCAGCTACTGTGATCCCAAGGTTAACCAGCCGGGCGAGCCAGCGATTACTCACTGGTCCGAAGCTGGAGATATTCAACAGGCCGGCAATATTCCCTTCGCGCCCTTTGCGAACAACGCCTTCTTGTTTGAAAAATACCACCGGGACATGCTGGTCATCAATGGTGTGGATTTGCAAACCAACTCACACGAGACAGGCACAACACATAACTGGAGTGGTCGCGTCGCCGAGGGTTACCCAACACTGACAGCAATGTTCGCCGCGAAAAACGCCCCCGAACAACCCCTGTCATACATTAACTTTGGCGGCCACGCCCAAACCGCGGGGCTCATCAGACACAGCCGATTAGACAATATAGACGCGTTAAAGGAAATAATAAGGCCAGAATCAATCGGGGACGATACCTTAAGAAACGCCGACGACCTGGCGCGAATAAGGGCAGCCGCGCAGGCCCGTCTCGAAAGACAATTAGACAATGTTTACCTCACACCGAGAAAGATGAATAACATGAGCGCCTACCAGCAAGCATTGAATTCGCGGTCCTCGCTGGCGAAGCTCACTAATTACCTCCCTTCGCAAAGTGACATTATTGAATACCAGCAGGTAAACATGGAGACCGACAGCGATCTGCAAAGGCAAATACAGTTGACCATCGCCGCCTTCGATTCGGGCCTCGCGAGTGCCAGCGACCTCTACACCGGGGGGTACGACACGCATAGTAACCATGATCTACTCCACGAGGGGCTGTTTACCCATCTCAACGAGTCCATCGATCTGTTGTGGAGCTTGGCAGAAGCCGCCAACATTGCGGACAGGCTGACCGTCGTTATCGGCTCTGAGATCAGCAGAACGCCTTATTACAACGCGGACAACGGCAAAGATCACTGGCCCATCGGCTCGGTCATTGTCATGGAGAAGTCACCCTCATGGGGTAACCGTGTGATCGGTTCTACCGACGAGGCGCAGAATGCCCACAACATCAACCCAGGCACCATGGAACAAGACGATGCCGGCGGCACCCACATCTACCCCAAGCATGTTCACAAAGCGCTAAGACGCCACCTGGGACTGGAAAATACTTTCGTTGATCAGGACTTCAAATTCCTGGGCGCTGAGGACTTTGACTTCTTTGGCTGAGCGTCCCAAGCATGTTGACCGGCTTAGCCGGGTTAACTCACTGACATGGGTAGCATCGGTGGGTGAATACTGAGAAACGCCACCGATTGCCACCCGACATCATCAGTTACGCCGTCTGGCGCTACTATAGATTCAATCTGAGCCATCGCGATATCGAGGGTTTGTTAGCCGAACGCGGCATCACCGTCAGCCGCGAAGCGATCCTTCTTTTCAGGCGCAGCGGTTTTTGGCTGCATATGCAGCGGTTAACAATTTATTTGATCAGGGCAGGCGCCTGGTTCGGGCCGAACATTATCGAGATCTCAGGGTCGGTGTGTTCAACCGATGGCGTAGGTTGGTTGTTTGAACGAAGAGGCCAGGTTTATGCGGCTACAAGAAGTTAATTTGTTGATACCCAAAGAATAGTTTCTTTAAATTTCAAATTTCAAATTTTTCTGTATTTGATAAAAAAGCTATCTGGCATTTATATACCTTTATTTTCGTGCTTGTAGCCCTTTACCTATAATGGTTTGACAATCAGCAACTATTGGTTTGGGTTAGGATAGGGCTCCAGGATATTTCGAGCAAAGTCTTGATTACTAAAATGGTCAAAATAGTAAAAACCTAAAATGAAAAAGATACTATTTTTAGTCTCCCTTCTTAGCACTTTTTGCTTTGCCGCAGATCAAGAAGATCGAATATCAGAATTGAATGGCATCAACATATGGTGGCAAGATCACGGTGATTCAAATAATCCAGCTGTTCTGCTCATCATGGGGCTGAATTCGAACAGCAAGGTTTGGTCAGAGACATTTGTTCAAAGCATTGTAGACGAAGGGTTTTATGTCATTATTTTTGACAATCGTGATACTGGTAAAAGTACTTGGGTGACGGATGAGCCGGCACTGATAAGTTTTATTAAGGTGTTACCTACCTTCCTGATAGAAGCATTTGTTGACGGTATCTTTACTTTTATCTTTGATGAAGAAGGCCGCTTTAATATGGCGAACCCAGCGCCAGCAGAATATAACTTAAACGATATGGCATTAGACGGACTCTCATTGCTAGATCACCTTGAAATAGAACAAGCTCATATAGTAGGTGCCTCCATGGGCGGCATGATCGCCCAGGTTATGGCATTGAATTATCCGGAAAGGGTTTTAACGTTAACGGCAATTATGTCAACACCTGGCTTCGATACCGTTGGCCTGTCAGGCCCTCATCAAAAGTTCGTGGATGCTATGAGGGAATCTATGGTACTCAACCTATTAGAGCAAGAGAAGGACGCCCTGGTTGTTATAGAGAAGGCTTTAACGGGGTCTCGTTTTCCATTTGATGAAAGGCTTTTTACTAAGGAGGCAAAAAAAAGGATTCAACAAGGGCTCAATACCTCTAATGCACAAATAGCAGCTGTCGGTGCCAGTCCTAATAGATTTGATCGACTAAAAGAAATCCAAATACCAACTCTAATTGTGCATGGAACCGAAGATCCGCTTATACCGATTGATCATGGATTATCCTTGGCGGATAACATTCCCAATGCCTCCAAAATGTTTATGCAAGGTGTGGGTCATGAGATTCCCGAAGAGTTAGTGCCGATAATAGCGACCAAGCTCAAAACTCACTTTGATCAAGCGGGTTACTGAAAATAGGGCTGATCCTGAGTTGAAAGATATGATCCGAATTGAATTGGCATGAGCATGACGACTTCCTGAGTAGGAAGTTATCAGATGAGATGTAGGTTGAAAAAAACACTAAATTGAACAGACCGATCAAGGTAACAATAGACGCAGTTAGAATCTTGGTGCTTTAAGGCTAGTTCAAGCCAGGCTATTTTGGCCGCGGGCGTTTTGCCATCGCGACCGCCATCGAAGAATGCAGAAGAGCGGACTAACCAATGGCGTTCAGTCGGGTTTTGCAGATTTTTCAGGACACTTTTCATAAAGTGGGAAAGGGTGGCTATTCTTACTAACCGCACGTTCCTTCACCTTTGCCCACTTATCGCTTTTGTTTATCATCAGGAACGGTGGAATGCTATGGTCTTAAGATACAGCTCTCTAGAGGTAAGTTTAGTGGATGCATCTGACTGTGGCCAATATGACCGTACATCCTGCAATATCGATCCCATGTGGTTTTATCGATAATTCGCTACCTTCAGGACTCAACGTGATGGCACGCTGGGATTCAGTGCAGGAATTGCTCGATTTGGCGGGGCTCGTTGCTATGTTGAAGCCTTGGACGGATAAGTGGCCGAACTTATAAAAAGCTTTGATTGCTAAAGGCTTCGAACAAAGGCTAACTCGGTTCAGGGCTAAGATGGCGAGCGATTTCCTCGTCTGAGTAGCCCAGTTCCGCCAGTATTTCCTCGGTATGTTGCCCCAGCAGGGGTATTGAATTTTCCGGGCCGAACACTTGGCCATTTATTTGGTATCCGGCAGTGGTGACTTGCTGGGGTCCGGCTGGGCTGTCTATTTCCACCAATAATTTCCTGGACGCTGTTTGTTGCGTTGCAAGTACCTCACTGAGATCCTGAACCCCACCGGCAACGACCGCACTTTCGGCGAAGATTTCATCCCATTGGGCTGCTGATTTTTGCATTAAGGTTGTTTCAACTATTAAGTCAATTTCGGGTAGCTGTTTTCGAAGTGCTGATGATGGCAACTCGGCAAGATCAAAAAGACCCAGAGCTTTCAGGATACTTTTCTGGTGATGCGGCAGGTAGCCAGCCAGCATGACATAGCCGTCCATTACCTTATAACGACCCAGCAATGGCGCATCACGATTTAAACCTGGTGGCGGTGGTGTGCCACTGCTAGCGGTAATACTGGTATGGCGATTCATCAGCAACAAGGTAACGTCCTGCATGGCGATATCGATTCTCTGGCCTTTTCCGGACTGCTGCTTGAGCAGGACAGCAGCCAGAACAGACGAAGTTGCATGCATCCCGGTCGCATAATCCAGAACCGGTCCTCCTGTCCGGATCGGGCCATCACCCCTGACATTAATGGACATAAAACCGGAGGTTGCCTGGATGACATCATCGAAACCCGGCCTATGGCCACTAGGACCATGCTGACCAAACGCGGAGATCGATAGATATATTAGACCCGGATTCAAAAGGGCTAAATTATCATAATCCAAGTTGTGTTTAGCCATCGTACCGGGGCGGAAATTCTCGACAAAAATGTCGGCAGATTCAACAAGCTTTGTTACCAGTTGGCACCCCTCCTTGGTACTAATATCGGCCATGACACTACGTTTACCGGCATTCTGAGCGACAAACCCGCTGCCAAGTCCTAATTTCAGTTGCGCCCTGTCCCCACCCCATCCGCGAACCATATCCCCTTTAGGTGACTCGACCTTGATGACTTCTGCGCCCAGCATACCTAGCTGGTAGGTGCAGTAGGGGCCTGCTAGTACATGAGTCAGGTCTATAACGCGCATTCCTTGAAGAGGCTTATCTGTCATGTGGGCTCCACTAAAAAATTGTGTAGTGCTAGTCAAGTCGTTAAACATGTTCCAGCTAGCACAGTTATTAGTTTTGTGACCTTCTAAATCGTCGCAATTCAATCCTAAAATAGCAAGCTGATGACAGCGGGTTTTCATCGCCAGAGGGGCGAAGTAAACTGTAATTGTTTATAAAATGGAGGCATTTCTAATGCCGATGAAACACGTCAATGGTGTGAACCTTTTTTATGATGAGATTGGCCAGGGTGAAACGATTATTTTTCACCATGGCTATACGGGGGCTCACGATGTATGGCTGGATGAGATAGCCCCTCGCTTGCAACATAAATACCGATGTATTGTGATGGATTGCCGAGGTGCAGGAGACAGTGAGCAGCCAGAGGAAGGCTATAACATTGGTCAGTACGCTCGTGACGTTATTGGCTTGGCTGATGAGCTGGGGTTACAGAAATTCACGTACGTCGGCCATAGCATGGGCGGGGGTATAGGATACCAATTGGGCGTTGAGCATGCTCACCGATTGGACAAGTTGATTCTTGTTGCACCGATTCCGGCGGGCGGTACTCGCGGTACTGATGCAATGCTGCAAGCCGGAATTGCCCAGCGAAAGACGGTTAGTGCGCGCACAGAAATGATTAACCAGCGCCTCAAATTGCGATTGAGAGCCTCTGAGGCCAGTGTTGAATTGAGTGTCGACCGAGCTTTATCGGTATCCGATGGGCACTTTAAGGATTCCTGGTATTCGATGCGAGATTTTAATGTTGTTGATAAGCTGCCAGAACTGCAGACACAAACGTTGATTATTGCCGGGGCGGCTGACGGATTGTGTGCAGCCAATGTTAATGACTGGCAGAACTTACCGAATGCAACTCTTCACGTTTTCAGTCGAGTGGGACATGGTGTTCCTCGAGATGTCCCTGATGAATTCTCGAAAGTGCTCGATGATTTTATGGAGCATGGCGTTATTAATGCAAAAACCCAGCAGGCAAAGTTGCAGCAGTAAGGCTTTCATTTTAGGGGGCTAAATCCGGGATCTCTATCTCAGCTGGCCCTGAGGTCGTTTATTCATGGGATTGAGATTAGGGCCGGGCCGCGTCCGGCCGCGCTCGGCTGGTGTTTGAATTCGATGGCTGCATCGCCCTATTTCTCAGCGATCAACGCACGTTTAAATCAACTGAAGGGACGGCTGGTAACTTGCTGGAATGGGGACACTTTTCTTAAAGTGGGGAAAGGGTGGTTATTCGTACTAACCGCTGAGTACTTTGTGTGTATGTGCAGGTCGCCGAACAGGGGTTGCCTGTTCTGTTCA
>Ga0209360_1001431_pt1 | contig 15851 bp, 28 predicted proteins | sample SaaInlV_130m_DNA_3_FD_184651 | JGI IMG/M metagenome (GOLD analysis project Ga0209360, IMG submission 184651) | Marine microbial communities from expanding oxygen minimum zones in the Saanich Inlet - SI037_S3LV_130m_DNA (SPAdes) (version 2) | ecosystem: Environmental > Aquatic > Marine >... | reverse complement strand
TTCTGTTTCTATCCAAACTTTTGCTCCACAAGGGAGCGGTTTATCTGGCGAATAAATAATCTTACAAGGTCCATCTACATAGACCTCGCTGCAATAGTCATTGCTCTTGTAGGTCTTCACAGTTATAACTGGTTCTCTATCACCAGTCTTTGAGTTAGACTTAATCTTGTGCTGGTTTACGTGAATGCGTTTCTTCATTAGTCCCTCTTCTTTATAATAGCAAAGAAAACTGTGGCTGCAAGGGAGATGCCCAAGAAGACGAGGAAGTCGTAAAGAAAACTAAGCATCCTTATCTTCCTCGTTAGAGTGAGAACCCATTTGGGATAATATCTCCTGAATGCGCTTTGCTTGTTTAAACATCTCTCGCTCGTTTCTCAACTTCAAGGAAGCTTCTGAGAAGAAAATCCACCCTGATAGACAGAAGATGCACACAAGGATGTTTGTTATGATTTGTAATATTTCTATCATTACTACCTTTATAGGTTTAGTTAAAAAAAAGCTGGTGGGGAGAATCGAACTCCCAACTTCGAACTTACAAAATTCGCACTCTACCATTGAGTTACACCAGCGCAGTAGACTTTTTAAAGTAAAAAGTAAGTTCCAAACTACTTACTATATAATCATTATAAAGGAGAATCTTATGCTTGTTAACTGTTTTCGTTGTGAAAAGCAATTTAATAAAAAACCCTCGGAAATCAAAAAATCAAAATCTGGGAACCACTTCTGTTCTCGTTCCTGTGCAGCCAAGTCTAACAACAAGGGCTTTCAAAGAAACAAGGCAGCAGAGAGAACTTGCAAAACCTGTCAAGGCTCCTATCGAAACGAAGGCGGGTATCGCTCAACGTCCTTCTGTCCTCCTTGCAGAGAGAAGTATCAAAACGAGTTCAAAAACCTAAAGAACAAGACTCTTCGTGAGTATCAAGAAAAAGAATCAGTCAAAAGATTACATCGTTCTTGCATCAACAATCACGCAAGAGGCTTTGCAAAGTCGTGGAATAAAGATTTAAAAGAGCATCCTTGTCAGTGTTGCGGCTACGATAAACACATTGAGTTCTGTCATATCAAAGCAATATCCAGCTTCGACTTGGACGCAAAGCTCGGAGAGGTTAACTCGCCCGAGAACATTGCAATCCTCTGTCGAAACTGTCATTGGGAATTTGACCACGGTGAACTTACCGTAGAACAAATCCCTAAAAGAAAATAGCACCCCGTGAAAGAGTCGAACTCTCCAAATAAGGGTAGAAACCTCGAAGCCAAATCCGTTGGACGGGGTAGATGCTTTTCTTATGTTTTTATTATAACACAGACTTTGCTGTCTGTCAAGTAAGAAGTTTACCTTATTTTATAAACTCCGTTTTCTTCTGAAAGAAATTTTGAACCAAAGTCGCCTTTCAACTCTTCCCAGGTTTCAGGAGAAGCAATAGTAACTTTACCTTCTTCTCCAAAATGCTTTTTAAGCCAAGAGTGCCTTGCCCAACCACCTAACCAACTGGTAGGTCTTGGAACCCACACACGACCAAGTGCTTCTATAAACTCTACTTGTCTCACTAGAACCCCAACCAAGGACCAGAGAACTCTTCTAGCCGAATTAGTTTAAGTTCGGTGAGGGGATGCTCTGTTGTGATGCCGTCTGACCACTTTACTAAAACATTTTTATCTCCTCGAAGCTCGATTACTCTTCCAGCAACTTGAGGTTCGCACTTGATAAACTTTACTATGTCGTTCTGCTTTATTTTCATTCTCTAATTCTTGTCCTTATAAATACTATTATAACTTATTATACTCGTTTGTCAAGTCTTTTTTAGAAAAAGATTTGGATTATTACCACCAGGAGAGCCAAGCCAAAACAAATCATTGTCTTCGTCGTGAACATCGACTCACCAAGAAGGGCATAGGTTAGAATAGGGAAGATAACTATCCCTACGCTGGAACCTATGAACCTCGCTGACCACACAGACTGCATTGAATCCGCTGCCGTTGTCCAAGCATAATAAAAGAACATTGAACAAGGGATTCCCCACGTCAAAGCAGAAATAAAAGCCTTACCTCTCCACCACTCCCAAATGTATTGAGAGTTGAGTTGAAACCAAGCAAATAGCTGTGCTAATGTAAAGAGGATAATGGCTTTTACAACTGCCGACATTAGTCCTCCAAGAATCTCTCTGCTAAGTCCTGAACTGTCTCTCGGAGTGCAGAAACATTTGCCACTTCGGTTTCTTGCTCCTCGATAGTAACGTAAAAAGTAGTTGGGACATATTCTCCTTCAAACAAGGTCTCTCCGTGGCTAGAAAAGAACTCGTAAGTCGTAGCAGCAGGGTCAGTTGTGTCTGACATCGCACTAGACAACTTGCCTAACAAATCCTTGTGGAAATAGAAAGTGTCCCAGCCCTCTGCTTGCTCTAAATACATCTGGGCAGCAAGTGCCTGTGCTGTTTCAAAGTCTGTTGCAGTCTTTGTTTCTGAGCTTGAGTGAACTCTCTTGTAGTCGTCAGTTGTTGATGTCCCTGTTACTACATAAATTGATTCGCCGTTGATTACGTTATCCATCTTTGCTTCCCTCTCTTCATCTTCTCGTTTATACCTAGCAACCATCTCTTCTACCGTCTCTTGGTGAGTAGTGTATTTCTTCACAACACACCCAAATAGGGATGTTTCAAATCCAATATGACGCTTCTTGCCCTTGAACATTGCCTTAAACTCATCTTCTGTAAGGACTTGCGTCGTAACCAAACTGGCTCCCCAGTCTTGGTCGCTTGCTTGGATAATTTTATAACAATGGTTTGGAGTGACCAAACGCTCGTCGTCATCGTCAAGAATAATGTGCTCCCTGGTAGGAGACGAATTGGCGAAGGCTTTCTTGCTTGGTCCTGAATAACAACTAAACATATCAAGGTTTCCGATGGCTCTTACAGGAACCTCAGAAGACTTATTCATAAAGTTGTTTGTTCTGTTGTAAGTCTTCACAACAGCGCCTGGGACAATCCCCTTTTCTGTTAGTTCTTTTACATAGTTTTGCCTAACCAAGATGCTTACCTTCTCGTAAGTCTGGAAGTCATTACTCAATTCTTCACACTGCTTGCGAGTGTGCTTTGGATTTCCACAATATGTACACGGCATTATCTTAACCCCTGTCGTCGTTGTCTTTTTTTAGGTTCTTTGAAGTCTTTCCACTCTTTATAATATTCTTTTGTCTCTTCGATAATCTCATTGTACTCTTGCTGGGTAATGTAGCCCTTCTTGAGTCTCGTCTTTAGAAGAGTCTTTTCGGTTTTGAGTGCCTGCCCCTTTCTTCGGAGCATATTATCAATTAGTAACTCTTTTGTCCACATTATCTTTTACCCTTTCTCCTCATTTTTCTTTTCAGGTAAGAACCTATCTCTGTTTCTGGCTCTTCAACCTCTTCCAAGCCTTCTTCTTCTTCGGGCTCTATAATGTCCCACTCTACTTTATCCATATTAGCACTTCCGTAGATGGATGTCAAGTGTTTTTTTAAGGTTGCTTCAGTTTTAAAAGGAAAGCAAGTTGTCCTGCTTTTTATTCCTTCGTCCTCAAGCAAATAAATTGTTACTTCCATTTTTACTCTCCGTTATTATCCAGCATCCTTGGTTTCTCCACCACTGAGGATGGATGTTTAGCTCCCACTTCTTTGCGAACGAGGATAATAGTTCTTGATAATAGTCTGAGTGTCCAGTGATAACCGCAATAGGTAAATCATCTATCTTCTCTAAAATAAAATCTTCTATTATCCTCGGAGCACTCTCGTGGCGAACTCCGTGTAAGTCCAACGTTGGAAACTTATCTTTCATTTCTCATTTCCTGCCAGTCCGAAAACATAGCACAAAGTAGAGCGTAAATTGTTACGTAGCCAACATGAACTACACTTATTTCTATTCCCTCGAACATAATAACATCCTAGCACAGGCTTCTATGAAAGTCAAGCCTATTTACACCTGTTATGGTAAAAAAGATTCGTCGTAAAGTAAAAAAGGTCGCAATGAAAGCCGCCCTTGTAAGCATGGAACTCGAAGACGTTTCAGAAGAGAACAAAGAGCAAAAGAAAAAACTCAACGTTGACTTCGAGAAAGAGTTTGAGTTCCTTGAATGGAAAAGACTCCAACAGACTGAAGAAGAACTGGAAGAAACACCAGAAGGTGAAATCCCATTTGACTTGCCTGACGAAGACGTTCCCAGTAGTAACACACCCAACGCTCCTGAAGAATTAAAGAAGCTTTATCGTTCTATCGCTCAGAAGACGCACCCTGATAAAATCAAGGACGAATATCTGAACGATATCTTTAAGCAAGCTGCCGAAGCCATCGAAGAAGAGAACTGGATGCTGCTTGTAGAACTCGCTGGTGAGCTTCGACTAGACATTGAGTTCCTTTCCGATGAAACCCTTGAGATAATCGAACAAAGCATTCAGAGGAATGAGCAGCAAATTGCTGGCATCAAGAACTCTTTCTCTTATATCTGGTCAAAGCAACGAGATGATAAAAGTCGTGAAATCTTCAAGTCGATGTTTTACCAACAGTTCCAGATAAAGGAGGAGGAGTTCAACAAATGGCTAAACTCTACTTCTTAGCGTCCGACCCCTTGCTACAGTCACTCTTGGACTCAAACAAAATGGTCTTGGTTAGTCTTCTCAACTTAGCGTTCTCAACTTCAAGACTCTGAGTGTAGCCCAAGAGAAGCGGGCAACCCTTCTGAACCTCGTCAAAGCATTCAGTAAAGGCTGCTACCACTTCTGGAACAGCGAGGTCTGGTCTTGCTTGAGCAAAGATAATGCCAGAGAACGCTCCCATAAAGAAAAGAATAAGTGCTGCTATAATGTTTTTCATTTATAATTCCCTCGACGAAATGGATTCAATTCTAAAACCAGCATAGGCTGACTTCTTCTTCATGTAAGCATAGCTTGCTGCCTCTGCAAAGGTTAAGAACTTTGCAAAAAGGCTCGGTCTGTTTCCGTCATTGTTTATAAAAGTAATCTTCCAACTCTTCATTAGATTTTATCCTTGTGTCCAGAGAAGATGATTTCCATCCCTTCTCGTTTTAAGTGTTCTTCAATATAATGCTGCATGTCCTGAATAGAATCAAACTCAAATTTATCCTCGCCGTGATAGAGGATGAACTTGCCTACTTTCTCCAAGACGTCAACCTTGTTAATGACCAAGGTCGTGAGTCCGTTGATGTCAATAGCCTTGGAAACAGAGTCGATGTCAAACCAGTCTATCTTTCTTGGTCTGCCAGTTGTTGCGCCGAACTCTTCGCCGAATTCTCTGATGACCTTTGCTTCGATGCCTTCGGTCATTCCAAACTCTTTGGCACCAACGTAGGTCTCGTAAATCTTTGCTGCTCCATAGACCTTGCGGATAGAATGCGCTGGAACTCCGTTGAGAACTGCACCTCCGACTGTGCAGTGTGAGGAAGTTACGTAAGGATAGTCTCCCCAGTCAACGTCCAGACCAAAGCCTTGGGCTCCTTCAAAAAGAATCTCAACCTGCTCGTGCTCTCCGTTGTGGTGGAACTCTTGGTAAACGTCAATAAGATATTCCGCTAACTCTGGAACTTGCTCTGCTCTTACACCTTTCCTGCCGTATTTATCTCGATAAGCTGGACCATTGCCTCGCTTGGTTGTTCCAATAGCTTTATCTTTATTGTCCTCGGCAAGGTGCCAGTCGGTGATGACGTGGGCGTTCTTCGCAACAGAGAGTAGGTTGTCAATGTCTATGCCTGCATCCCTTAACTCAGCCATCTCTTCTAAAAGACGTTGAGGGTTGATAACACAACCTGGACCAATAACAGACTCTATCCCAAAGAACACTCCACAAGGAATAACGTGGGTGATAAACTTCTTACCCTCGTGGTAAATGGTGTGCCCTGCGTTATGCCCTCCGTTGTAGCGGACGACGTGTGTGTAGTTGCCTTCTCGGGCAAGGTGGTGGGTAATTTTGCCTTTACCGCAGTCTCCGAATTGAACGTCAACAACAACATCGGCTATGATAGTAGACATTTTATGTCCTTTCTTTTTTGCCTTTTGTTTATATTAGAATTATAACATTATCTTTGGAATAAGTAAATATAAAAAATCACTTTTTCAAACATTTTCTCAGAATATCGAACGCAATGGTAAAAGAGATTCTCTTTCTACCGAACTCTCTAAAATTAACCAGAAACAAACTATGATATTTTTCTCTAAGTCTGCTCAGTTCTTCGTTGAAATCGTTCATCAACTCCCTCTGCTTGTCTTGAGAGATAGGAGGGTCAATGACAATAGTGCAAAAAGACCTGTCCGTATCTTTTCCAAAAAGAGGCACTGGGTTCCACTCCATTCTTACACTACTTTCCTTATTTCCGTGCTTGCCGTCCACACAGTGAAGCATCAAATTGGTTATTCTATTTCCTCGGTGTGGGTTAAGCGATTTTTCTCTCGCCTCTTTTGTCAAAGGAGTTTCACCGTTGCTGTTCAAAAGTCTCGATATCTTGTGCTCGCAATCCACAGATTCATTAAAGTAGTCTCCCGCTATCTGCCATCCATACTTTCGATGAAGCGACATTTTAACCTTCTCTTCGCCAGGATAAAGAAAGTAGTCAAAAGAACTCTCATCAGTTGGTGTCTTTCTCAGTGAGAACTGTATGGAACACACCGTGTAGCTCGTATCCTCAAACACTTGCTCTTCAAACACGTTCATCCTGTCTATCGAAAACTTAGAAAGAAACTCACTCCTTGAAGTTTTATCCTTCGCATCACATATGAAATTTAGTGGCACAATGATGACGCCGCCAGATGGAGCTTGAGAACAAAAGGACTTGATGAACGCTTTGTATAGGTCTGACGTCTGCCACTTCTCGAAAGCAGTCTCTCCTTCGACCTTTTCTGCCTTATTGGATGCTAGGTAAGGAGGATTGGTTACTATAAACTTTCCGTCGTAGTTTGGCGGATTCATCAGAGTGTCCTGCACTATCACATCTTTGTAGTGAGAGTCGTCTGGTGGACTTAGGTCATAACCCTCTCCCACTTGATGCCCCAAGGATTCACACCATCGTACGAGGTCTCCGTTGCCAACGAAAGGCTCGATAATGTTTGAGCCTTTAGGGGCGCTCATCCCCTTCAAAATATGGTCATAATTAGTTGTGTAAAACTGACCTAACTCTGACTTTCTATCATCAGTCTGTGCAGTTTTTCCTGAAATGTTGTGTGATTCTCCACCCATACGTTCGTCTTCCTCTCTAGTCCTGAAAGTAAATTAAAATCTTTTTCCTTGTCATCGGTGTCATACAGAACCACATAGATAGTATCGGCTTCTCCATGCTCATTAGCCCAAGAAATGAACTCTTGGGACTCTACCCTAACATTGTCCTGATGACCACCGTTGCCGACGCAGACTTTTGCGAATCCAAGAATCTGTCTATATCGACTGTGGTCTCTTATTCTACCATGAAAGTCAAAAGACTTTAAGATTTTATTTTTGTAATCTTTGCCAAAAGCTTTTTTTGCATCCCTCCTACTCATAGTGGTCGAAGAGCCCTTTACAGGTATCAATTCGTTTACTGACAAGTTTCCCATATCCACTCCAAATCGAGAAACGGACTTTGAAATACCTTCAATTAACTCGGACTCCAATTTGGTCCCCTGGCGAGATGAGTTGGTGGCGATGCACATTGCAGCGGTCTTCAAAAAATCGACGTCGGTTGCTGCCTTATCTGCTATTTCCAAACTTGTCAACCCAAGGCGCTCTTCGAGTCGAGCGAGCGCCTTTGCGTTATACGAAGGCTTTGGTCCGAACTCTTTCCTAAGAATAGCTCTTTCTGCTAAAACATAGTTTTCTGACGCCGATGCCTGCCTATGAGCGGCGAAGGTGGTCTTAAATTTATAATATTCCATTGGTTGTCTTCCCTTCTTTCTACCAAAGATTCTCTGCTCTCTGGATTAGCAACTCACGCATCTTGAAGAGTGCTTTTTCTTTTGATTTCGCTTCACACATAACATCGACAGGCAAGTGATAAGTCGTAACGGGTGTCCAGTAGGAATCAGAATGAGCCTGTGGTCGAATCTTGGGGTCGTTTTGCTCAATGTCCCTACCTTGAGAATAATGAACAACGGGTCTGATACCATTCCAGGTAGAAGCAGCCAAGTTCATGGCTTCTCTCTCCTTTGTTGTCATTACTTGAACACTATAACATACTAGGTGAGGAATGTCAAGGCTTTTTATCAGCTAAAACCAACTTTTTTGCCAGACACAATTCTTTGCCTGGTTCCAAGGCTTAAAGGTTGCTTTGACTTCTGCCAGTGAATACATTTTTAACAATTCACCGCCGAAGGTTGAGACGCCTGGTACGAGGGGTTTAACATAAGAGTGGTGCCACCACTCAGCGCCAAGATAACTTCCGCCTCTCTTGAAAGAACGTCGGCAATTGATGCCTTCAAAGCCGTGCTTTTTTGCTAACTCTGTAAAGGAGAAGAAGCGGTCTTCAACTATAACTCTTGTGTTGTTGTAAGTGTAGGCTGTGATTTTTCTAACTGGAACATTTTCGTTTTCAGTTCTGCACCAAACGTTCCAGCCTCTGTCTCCGTCTTCTTCAATGACGAATCTTTCTTTCTTTGGGTTGTTCATTCCAGAATCAAGAGCCATATCGAAGGCAAGTCCAGTGTAGTGGAGAGATTTGATTGAACGACTTGCGGCTGGTTTGCTGTCCGTTAGAGAGCGTTTTGCTCCAGCGGACGTGATAACGCCTCCGAGGGCGAGAACGTCCTCCCTGAGCCTGTTATAAGCCTCTGCTGCGTCTTTGCGAAGGCGAAAGTAAGAATAGCCCTGCGAGCCCTCTACTTGGTCGGCTTCAACCTTCGTCCAAGGTAGTTTTTGGAAGGTTTCGCCTGGGTCTGGCTCGCCGTCTATTTGAAACTGGAACTCATAGGGCAGAAGCTTATTCATTACAGATAAAGTTCCTTTACCAACAATGCCGTCGCCATAAAGGTCGTTGGCTTCTTGGAAAAGCTCTACCTGTCGTTGAGTTGCTGGACCGAAGTCTCCGTCAGCAACGCCCACGTTATAACCCAATTCTTTTAGGGCTCTTTGTAGTTCTTTTACGTCAGTTCCTTTGGAACCTTCTTTCAATATCATTCATTTATTCCTCCTAACATTTTTAAGGTCCATCGTGCTGAAAAAACCTTCCTGACCATCAAGCCAGTGAACAAAACAAACATCAAACTCGGCTGCTGGCTTGGCTCTTTCGGTTATAATGCCTAACTTACCTATAAGGCTTTTGTTAAAGTCTGAGTCTTCTCCATAAGTCGACAACTCTACTAAATCACCTATTTTCATTCTTCCTCTTCTTCATCTTCGAACTCGGCATCGAAGTCTTCTAGTTCATCGTGTTCTGGTGGCGGGTTAACTCTGGAAATCAAAATCAACTCATCTTCATAGAAATATTTATCGTCCCAAAGAACTCCGTGTGGCGAATTGAGCCACTTTATTTTGTAAATAAAATAAGGAATCTCAAAAAATGCGTCGGGATATCTTTTGTGGACTGACGTTACAACGCCGATAACCTTCTTTGCCTCTCCTTGAGACGGGTCCGCTTCGTTCTTCATAAAAGTGTAAGACTTGTTATAGAACATCCAATAGAGACTGTAATCCTCTGCGACTAAATCGCCGATTTGGAAAGACAACTCACTCTTCCTCCTGACTCAACTCTGCTTCGATGGCACATAGGTCAACCAAGGAACACAGCTTAGAGTCGAGGTAAAGCATTAGTGCTCTTTTGAGCATTCTGTTTTCTTCCGTGAGAGTCTTAAGCTCCTGCTTGAGAACTTCGACTTCTGAAAGTTCGGTGTGGTTTTGTAGTTTTATCTTCTTATCCTCCAGACACTTTACCTAAATAGGTCTGGCAAAGAAGAACCTACCTAACTTTCTAGCTTGTCGAAGGACGTCGAAGACTTCGTGGTTTCTCTGAAATACTCTAAATCTTCCTCTGAAAGGTGTGAAAGGTAAGTTCCCAAGTCTTTTAGACAAAGATTGTCTAGCAATTGAAAGAGAACTTTATTTTCACTCTCCTCTCCGAGGTGGGCATCGAGGTTGGAGTCTATCTCGTGAAGGGCTTCCAGCATTACAGTCCGAAGTCTTAAGTTTTCTTTGAGAAGACCCTCGACCGCTTCAACTGCATAGTTGAGCGGCTTTGGGTTGGACCACATTATCTTTTGAAAGTCTTTTAGGTTGTCAGGCAAAGACTTCATTATTTGCCCGACACTGGTTCGCCAGTTGAAGCTTCTATTGCGGAACCAAGCAAGATGTTATGGACCTCTGGAATTCCTGCGTTGATAAGACCCTTGAACCAATCGTTGAACCTTTTCTCTGACCACTTCTTTAAACCCTGGTCCTTCTTAAACCAAGCTTCGAACTCATCAGTTAATTCAATTTTGAACTCAAATTCTCCTTCTGAATGGATTGTCTCAATGTTGAGTAGTTTTAATGCTGCTAATGATTCAGTGTTGTCGCTCATAATTCTCTCCTAATAAATAAAATGTTGCCCTCCGAAGAGGGCTAAACTAAATAGTTTTTGGTGATTTCTTTTTCTAAGAATTTGGGTCAATCTTTCGGACAGTGTGCTCGTGGTGTGAACTAATATCGGCTGGTGTTAGGTGGCGATACTCTTGTGGGTTTCGCTTGTTCTCAACTAAAATAGGGTTTCGTTGCTTACGCATTGTTGCGTCCTTTCTCAATTCGTTTCTGGATAATGTTGATTACTACTTGCTGCCTGAACTCTGGTTCGAGTCCTGATAGAATGTTTCGAATCTTACCTTCCTCAAGATTCATTATTTTGTTAGCCATTCTGCGGACAGAGGCATTAGAAAAGTTAGTCATAGTTTGCTCCTCTTGATTACTTATTATTTATAACAAATCCTGGTCTGTTTGTCAAGAAGTTTTTACGCTTTTTCGTGTTCTTTCTAATAGTTCGTGGAAAGAAGGCAGGATGTGTTCGCCTCTCATCTGGTAGAACCTTCTGCAAAACTTCTCAGCCAACTCTGGGGTAATAGGTGTCTTGGCTTTCCAGTAGCGATGCCAGGACTTGAGGGTAGACTCAAGTGCAATAGTGACATTTATCGTTGCGTAGGCACTCAGAATCTTGCCTTGCTTGGATAAGGTGTCTCCTGGTGAAGTTGGATAGCCATAGAACTTTGCTATCTCCATAGCGAACGAGCGGAACCAAGGGTCGCCCTCAAAAACGTCTGAGGCTCCTTTGTTCACTCCGAGGTAAAACTTTCTTTCTTTCACAACTCTTTCTCCCTTGTTGCCATTACGTCTAACTATAACAGGGAGGAGTTCATTTGTCAAGGTTTATGTTATTTTTCTTCTACTTGAATGAGCATTGGCTTCACAATAAAGTTGCCGTTGCTGTCGGAAGGGGTTGGGTCGCCAAACGAATAAACGTTGTTAGTCTTCGTCATTGTGTAGGTTACACCTTCAACGACAATCGTCTGGTAGATTGCTGGAATAAGCTTAAGCTTCGAAGGTTTAGTTATCGGGGTCTTGAGCGGGTTGGCGTGACCTGTCGCTGCTGTTGCGATGAGCGCAAGTGTTAGTAGTAATTTCATTTTTGTTCTCCGTTTTCAGCCTCTCTTGAGGTCTCGACTTTGCTAAGTAGTTCTATCTCGCTATAAAACATCCAAATGTTTTTAAAAGGGCTGCTATTCTCTCCACCTTGCCAGTGAACAAGAAAGACAGTCGTGTTCAGGAGGTAGTCGTTGGCAGCTTTCATTGCCTCGTTGACTTCTTTGTCGTCACTCTTTATGCCGAGTTGGGCGACAAACTCCCTTATTATCTCCGCAGTGTCTTCCCTTCTGTCCAACACTATCCCAACTCCGTGATATCGGTTGGTGTCGCCTTTGAGGGACACCAAATCGCCAATTGAAATAACAGGCTCAAGCTCTTGGATGGGCGGCATTGGTCAAGGCGACTCCTCTATTCTTCTTCTGGTTTGTGAAGTGTCCTGAATTCTTCTCTTTCAGTTCCAAGTGGAAAGGCGGAAAGCTCTATCGCTCCGAGACCAGCTTCTTTAAGCTTCTCAAGGTTTGGCTCTCCGCTGAAAATGATTCTTGAGACAGCATCAAAAGGAATGTTGGTTCCAAGAGAGTCAACCATCTTGTCAACACCTGAACCAGACAGAGAAGCTGAGTCCCTCATCTTTACCCTGTGTCCGAGTGAGTTTGGCATAGAGTCGTACTGTCCACAGTCTTGTAGGTACCCACCGTTCAACTCAAGAACAACGTTGCCAAACTTCTTTGCATCGTAAGGGTCGCTGCAAGTTGGAACGCCAACTCTGTCCATCTCGATGTCTTGGTCTGTTGGCAAGTTTACGATGCCGTTGTCTCTAACTGCTGGAAGCTGGTCCATTGGCAAGCCGTAATAGACTTGTGCTGGAATTCCATCATTAGTTCTTTGAGGCATCTCGTTCTCTTTAATAAACTTCCGCCACTCTGTTAATAGTTTTTTCATTTGTTATTCCTTTTAGTCTGAGCCGTCTGCGATAATGTCTTCGAACTCCTCACGGAACTCTTCATCATCCATCTGCTCTATTTCTTTTTCTGTTAAAAGTTTTTCTATCTCTTCTATGTGTTCTTCGTCAATAGAGGAAGCCATTTCACGAAGGTTTCTTCTAGCCTCGGCAACAGTGAGCCTGCTCATTTCAAACTCAATGCAAATTAAGCACATCTTGGAAACCCCTCCGATGTAGTAAGTAGTCAGAAGTAGTCGTTATTTACAGACACATCCCATAAACATAATCATAGCGGACTGAGGTGCTGACAGGCAAAAACATAGGGTCCGTTGCGCTTGCCTGAGTGTCGTCGGGCAGGCAAATCTCGTCAAGAATAGACATAAGGTCGTTATACATTTGCTCTGCGTCGGAAGTTAGGATGAATGCGCTTCCTCCTGTTGGGTTGATGTATCTTCCCCATTGGCTTCTGTAATAGGGTTTCGTGAAGACATAAAGCTTTGTGTCTATCGCAGCAGAGATGGCTGTTGTCAAATCAGAAGGAGCAAGTGATGGCACTAGATAGGTCTGGTCGTTCTCGTCTGAAAAGACTATGATTATTCTGTCGGCGTCTTGTCTCCAATTTATCTTGAACTGCTGGAGAGGTGGGATTGAGCCAGTGGTGTTTCCATAACCGCTTGACCAGTTCGCCAAGGAAATGTCATAAGGGAGGTTGGTTGAGATGGTATCTAACGAAATGTAGATGGCGTCACGAAGCATCTCCTTACTTGAACCTGTGTCGAACGCACCTGCTGCTGAGAACGCTGTCATAAAGTCATAAAAGCTCGTGATATCTGTTTCAAGTCTCAGGTATTCTGTCGGGGATGCGCTCGTTGCATTCGCTGCGGGAAAGACTCTTGGTCCTGTTATTAGACCCCATTTTAGCTTATCCTCTGCTGCAAACTGATTAGCGAATCTGTTCATAGCCATTCTTACTGCGTTAATGCTGTATTCCATTGAACCTGACCAGTCAAGAATAAAAAGAATGTCTGTGTCTGGGATAGCTTGTCCAAAGTCCGTAATGCCGTCGCAGTCGTTATCTGCTCCATCACAAATCTCTCTGCTTGGTGTAACTTCGCCTGCGCAGAAGTCTAGAACCAAGTCTCCACTAGAGACCTCTCCATACCACCTTCCCTCTTTACAGAGCATTTCTCCTGCCTGACAGACGCCAGTGTTAACCGTTTCGTCTTCGCCTGAATAGCACATCTTAGTTAGGTTCTCATCAATAAGGGAATCGCAGTCTTCGTCAAAGTTATTACAAACCTCTGGGTTGACTGGCAGACCAAGGAACCTGTCACAAAGTTCTGGCTGGTCTTGTGGAATTATCTCTGGTGGTAACCAAGCACATAGAGCAAGGCAATCAGACATTTTGGTTGTCGAGCAGTCGTCATTATCACACTCGCAAGTCTTGAAACCCATTCCACAAGTTAGTGGTGGTTCCATGCAAGGAAGGAGGGCACCAACCATTTCTGGTGGGCATTGACAATCCAAACCTTCGTCAATAAGAACGTCGCAGTCGTTATCAAAGCCGTCGCAGGCTTCTTGCCCTGGCTGTCGAGCGGTGCAGCCTATCCAGCTACCTTCTACGCAAACCTCGATGCCTCTTTCGCAATCAGTTACACATTCTTGGATAAGTTCTTCGTCGATGTCTCCGTCGCAGTCGTTGTCTACACCATCGCAGGTGTCTTGAGGAAGAGGTCCGCATAGACCGCACTCGTTTAGTTGGTTTTCATCTATCTCGTCGTCGCAGTCATCGTCAAGTCCGTTGCAAACTTCGTCTGAAACAATACAAGTGATGCACTCTCCATAATAAAGTCTGCCTTTGTCGCATTTGACCTCTTGTGTTCCTGGGTTTCCGTCGACGTCGCAGTCATAGGTTACTGTGAAGTCTTCGTTTGCTCCTGGTGGGCAGTCAAAGGCGTGATTGCAACTGCTCTCGTAGATAATCTCTGCTGGTGGACAAGTGTCGTCCAGGTTTCTATCACAAGGAACGTGGTCTTCTCCACAGATGTCTAAGATAGCTTCCTTTGCGAGGATTTCAGTTCCAACTGGTGGGCAATACCAAGTTTGCCGCTGACAACAACGAGGAAAGCATTCACAATAGTCCTCGTCTATGTTCCGAACGTCAGCACAAGGGTCGACGTAAGCATCGACGGTGATGTCTGGGATTTCTATGATTTGTATATCTGGAGACAAAAGGTCTACACCTATGCCTACCTGAAGGTCATTTGTCTCGCTTTGTTGTGGAACTTCGTCCGCACAACCGAGGGCGAACAGGAGAATAAATAAAATGTTTTTCACGGAGTTCCTTTACTTGAACCTCTTTGGGTAAATGAGTGCTTGGACAGTAGCCTTGCGACCTTTGTGGATGATATCCATGTCCCCTTGTATGATGCTCGGCTTTTGACTGGAGTGAGTGTGACCTTTGTCTTCCTTAGTCTCCTGAATCTTCTTCAAAAGCTTTCCAATCTTCTCGAACCTCTCTTGATAGGTAACGGACATAAACCATTGCATAGCCACTACGCCTGTTAATGTAATAATAACACAAGCCTCAAACATTGTTAAGTGTCTTCCTGAAAAAAAGTATTATGGTGTTAACAACTGTAAGTGTCCCAAAAGCATAGGCAGCTTCTTCGTTCCCAACCGATAGTCCGTGGACGGTGACGGCTAAGCTGCCTCCTATGACCAGTGCTAGAAGTACTTCTATGACCTTGTTAAACATCGCTAACGCCCTCTACTACTAGTAAATAGTTAGCTTAGACGTATTTGACCCAATGGTAGAAGGGTCGGTTCTCTAAGTAGAGTTCGTCCGACTCGTGGATATATGCTTCTTCCTCGAAGGGGTTGGAGTAGTAAGCTTCTCTACCTGTCTTGTCTCCCTTGGACATAAGACCTCGTAAATGGTAAAAAAGGTATAAAATCCACTGCCCTACAAAAAGGCATTCCAATTGCTGGTGAAAATGGATAGTTTCGTGCCTTATGGTTACTGGAGACATAATGCCTCTACACCAAACGAATGGTCCAAATGAAATCGCCCAAATATCTATTGGTGCGAAGTAAGATAAAAAGACTGGAACCTTTGAGTTCTCAATCATTATTGGTTTTAAGTTTTTGAACCATTTTAGCATTCATGTATCCTCCTAGATGTTCTGAATTGCGTTACTGAAGCTGTCTTTCTTGAACTGAGCTAGTTTCTCCTTGGCGTCTTTGAAGATTTCAAGGTTCTCGATGGTGTCTAAGATACCCTTTGGGTCTAGAAACTCCATAATCATTTCTACAAACTCTTGGAATTTCTCGTAGTTTTCCCGAATGAACGACACCGC
>Ga0209360_1001424_pt1 | contig 15918 bp, 32 predicted proteins | sample SaaInlV_130m_DNA_3_FD_184651 | JGI IMG/M metagenome (GOLD analysis project Ga0209360, IMG submission 184651) | Marine microbial communities from expanding oxygen minimum zones in the Saanich Inlet - SI037_S3LV_130m_DNA (SPAdes) (version 2) | ecosystem: Environmental > Aquatic > Marine >... | reverse complement strand
TCGCTTGAGCCACACACTTTCCCCAGTCGTAAGAGCAACCTCATAAAGGTACAACGGTTTGTTATCTCTCTCCCTAATATAATCAAGGTCAATTGAGGTTATCGCACCTCTTCCCGTATCGGCTGGTGGGTATGGGTCTGCTACTGTGATGAGGTCATCACGGTAGAATCTGACGTCGACCAAATCACCAACTGTAAACTTACTATTCTCCATCTTCTTTCTCCTTGCCCTCTCACAGGCTTCATTACATGCCAGCAAGGAGCAAACCTCCCCACCAACTTGATAACTATAACAGAGTGCTTATGAGAAGTCAAGGCTTTTTAGTGTTTTATCTATTATTTCTCACACTCCTCGGTAATCTTATGCTTTGGGTGGTGATGTCGTTGAAGTTCTGCTCTCTTCTTACTGGAACCTGTTGGGTAACATCGTGGTTTATTGAACTTCTTCTCTTTAATTCTGCTTCAAGCTCAAGAATCCTCCAAGCAATCGTTATAGTTGCCGCAAGGTTTATAAAACAAACGGATAAAATGGTGCTGGTTATCATTACTCTTCTACTCCTCCCAGTGATGACACTACTTGTGTTGAAATCGTCTCTAAAATCTTATCAACAACGCTTCTCGTCTGAGGGAATGCGTTTATGATAACGATAGAAACAATAAACACTATGCTATATTCTACTATCTTTGCTCTCTTTATCTTCTCAACCATTATTCCCACTCACTTACAAAGCAGACATTCACCTCTTCACAATCGTGCAACTCAATCGGCTGGTCCGCTGGAAGGCAGCCGCTTCTTTCGACGGTCCTCGTCGTGTCGCAACAAACGTGAACCGAGACAATATTATCTGGCGTTCGATAGCCTCCACAATAAATAACAGTGTGGGAATAAAGAGCATTCGTAACTAGACAAGGCTCCTCTTCGGTGTGCTCTTTTGTCTCACTTCCGCAAGCCAACAATAAGGTTAAAACAATCGCATCAATAAAAACATTTACCATTTTCTTTCTCACTCTAACTCTCCTATTTTATTACTCTTTTTAGTAGCCAAGCTCTGCCTGAGCAACTTCTAACTGATATTCATCAGCGAAATCACCGTGCTTTGTTTCTTTTCTTGCGTACCACTCTCTTACCAAACGCTGTGACCACTCGGTCAATTTCTCAACCTGCTCTTCTCTGAACCTGGCGGATGACTTACCCATCATTCTTGTTTTTGGGTAACTCTCGTCAGTTCCGAAAACCAAGAGGTCTTTACATTTTCTTATCGGTCTTCTCCTCCCTCTTACGTCGCAATGAATCTTGACCGAAGGACCGCCATCTCTTTCTCGTCTTGGCGAGCCGAAGACCTTCTGACCTTGAGCGTGGAATTCAAAGGTAGGATGCAGACCATTTCCCTTGAGAGTACGATAGTCGTGAACTTCATAGGCTTCGTGAAAAGAAACGCTTACTTCGCCAGTGACAACGTAAGACCACTTCTCGCTGCCCCAAGAAGCGTCGAGTTCGTACATTGTGCCAGGTCCGACACCGAAATCTCTGAAAGCCGATAACCCCTCTCTAACGCATTCTTCCGCAGAAAGCAGAGCGTTATCCCGAACATAGGCTAAGTGCTGGCAGGTGCGTCTATTGTGCCCGTAAAGACCACAATAAGAGCACTGCGAACGACTACCCTTGCTAGGACCAGACTTCTTCATCCAGTTCTTATCTAGGTCTTTGTATTCTTGGTCTCTATCAGGACAAGTCCGCTTGTTATGTCCTGGCTTCCCACAATATCCGCAATATCTAGTCATTACTTTCTCCTCTTTTCCTAACCACTCCTAGACTATAGCAAAGACAGCAGTAGTTGTCAAGAGAATAATAGAGAATGTTTTAAGATTATTCCAAGTTTGTCTTTTGAGGTAGATGTCTGTCTTGCCTATCTTTACATAAGTGTAGAGAATGTCTTGGTCAAGACCCTGGTGGAGCCTGTAGTGTTTGATTTCCATAATGATTTCCTTTCTTCTCTCAATCACATAAGGACAATAGCATTATCGGAGGCAGGTGTCAAGAACTTTCTCTACATGGCTCCTCATTTCTTCCAAGTTATTAGTACAGAACTCTCGACCGTCAACCTCGTGCAGGACCACGCCCATCTCTTTGCAGATTCGGCGCTTCACCTCATCCCTCTCCTTTAGTTTAAGCAATCTCGGCACTCCGCCCCAAGCTTCAACAGGCTCATAGTGCTGGAATCCCTGATACTCAAACGCAATTCCAAGCTCTTTGTTATACAGGTCTAGCTCCAGCAGACACCCTGTTTCAGGGTTGGTTAGCCAAGATGGTCTGACGCTGGGAAACAGCTTTCCAGTATATTGCTCAACTATCTTTCTCAGTTCCAGTTCTGGTCGACTTTTGATAAAAGGCTCGGCATCTGCGTCAGGATAGAGAATTTCCAATCGTGCATTTGTGATGCCGTCAGCTTCACAGTGAAGAAAAAAATCATTACCGTCTCTTTCGAGAGGAGATTCATCGATATGAGAAGGCAGGTGTTTCGCAGCACCTAACATTATTCGCCTTTTAAGGTCGTTCCTTGTACCCCGAGAGCTACAGCCTGGTTCTTGGAAAAAACTGCATAAAAACCCAGTTTCGAGTTGCAAGCGACCGTGGAAACTTGTTTGTAAATATCTTAAAAGCAGAGCACAATCGCTCGTAAAGGCACCAGTATTGTTAAGGACCAGGTTCTTTTCAAGTCTAAGTAAGCCCACGTCTGGCTGGTTCCATAGAAAGGTTTTACAAAATTCCTCAGAAAATACGAGGACTTTGCTGTTTACACAAGTCGAATCAAAGACCTTTCCGTCAAACAAGACTTTGTTGTTCTCAGAAACTGTCAAATGCAACCCTGAAAGCTCTCCCAAGACGGAACTCAATAGCTTCACTCGTGCGCCTGCTTTGGACAAATTAAGTTCGCCCATCAGTGTACACAGACTTCGATATCGAAGGGTTCTTCGATTGGTTCTCGAAGCGAGGGTCATGAAGTGTAGAAGAACCCTGCGTGGGGCAATACCGCTTGGGATTGGAACCTCTTTGTCAACCATTCTAGAGGATACTGAAAAGCCTTTGAAATTTTTATCAATATTGTAGTGTTTACGGTGTCTAGTGTTTCTTGGGAAAATTGGGAACAGGAAGAAAGGTGGAACGAGGTAGCAAGAATTGTCTGAGCGAACCTTTTCTAACTTCTGGTGTTCTAGGAGGCTTTGTTCGTTTTTCAAAAGCCTTTGGATGTAGTTTGTCAAGAGTCTGTCACCAACAACGGTGCAGCTTCCCATGCCTTCGAGAGCAATGCTAATAACGGATGACTCTTTTTTCTCGTTGATTTGAATCATCACTTTTGCGCTCTACTAACAACTTCTAAGATGTCTATCATGTCGTCAGCCATAACTTCGTAGTTGTTCTTTAAATAAATGATTTCGTACATCCCTTTTAGCTTTTCATCAGTGTGAACCTTTGTAATAAGAGCCAAGCCTCCGCCATTTAACATTGCATGAGGGTTCATTCTTACTAAATCTCCCACTTTTAGCTTTAATTCACCTGATTTTCTCATAATTTCTGGCATATTTGCAAACATTATCCTACTTTCTCCAAATCATCGTGATAAACATATACTTCTTCACCAGTAAAATTGACCCATATCCAGTCTTGTCGGTCATTTGAGTGATAGTCCAGCACTATTCCTACCCTATCTTTAATCTTTTCTGACCAACCTGGCGTGTTTTCGTTTGCTGGAGGGATAAATCTTACAAGGTCTCCTATCTTCCAACTTCCTTTGCCTATAGCTGGAATGATATAACCACTCATTTCGACACCAAGTTCAGGTCGCTAGGAAGATGACCAGTCGTGTCCCTATCTCCTACCCAGGTGACTTGAAGAGTTCTCCAGCCTTCCGAGTCGTCTATCTCGGTAACCACTCCCAATGCCTGAGCCGTAAACACATTATATTTCTCTGGGTCAAGTCTTACCAAGTCCCCTATCTTGTAAATCTTATGTGACACTTACCACCTCCACATTCCTGCTCTGATACCAAATAAAGTTATCACCGAACTCTACCTTGCACTCTTCTTTGACAACGTGTTCGCCTTTATCGTTTGAGAAACCTCCCATGCGAACTTGCGAAACGACACCTACCCTGTTATTCCACCAGAAGTGACCCTGGGGCAGTCTTACTAAATTACCTACTCTCACTAATAACCTCCAAACATGCGTGGTCGTCTGGCAACGGACCTGTAGGTTCACCTGTAAACCATTCGATATACAATACGTTCTCCCCACCAATGAGCGAATGCGTCTTCACAGAGAATATAATACCCACGTCTCCGTTAGTTCGCCATCTTACTAAATCACCAACCTTCATTCCGAGACCAACTCGAAGAAGTCGGCATTAGACCAAGATTGCTCTAGGAAAGGATTCTCCGAGCAATGGAGCTTCAACTCTTCATAGCCTCGCTCATTGCGAACCTCCAACACTATAAAGAGTCTGCTAAAATCAAAACCTATTGCTCTTACTAAACTTCCAACTTTCATAACTTCTCCTTTTATTAAGTGGTCTCCCAACCACATATAAACTATAGCAAAGAGGGAGGTAGAAGTCAAGAACTTTATGAACTTTATCCATAAAAAATGTAGCCGACCACATAGCAAGCACCGAAGAAGATGCTAACAACTAAAACTGACTCTACCATTACTTACTTACCTTTATTAATTTGTGAGAGAACGCAGACTCGGTTATAAGGTTTGCCCAAGTTACCTCGACATGACCTGCATGGATAGCTTTTGTAATAACACCGATGTGACTGTCCATCTTAAACACATCTGGATTCAATTTTACTAAATCACCGACTTTCACTATACCACCTTCCCAACGCCAAAGCCTGCCCGAACCATTAGCAACATCAAGGTAGAACCCATTGACATTGCGACCGCCGAGATAGCACAGAGTTTTAGCCTGACCTTCATATCTTTCTTGTCTATAAAGAATAGAACCCCAGGTAAGTTCAAGAAAGGTAAAGCCATTCCCAAAAATGCCTGTAGAACTATCCAGTCATGAACTATCGCATAACTATACCAGTTCGCCCAGAAGTCCGTGATAAGGGCAAGGGTGAACACTGTAGTGTACATGTGCTCATCCATCCAGTTCCAGACTTTCACTGAACAACCTCCGAAGAATGTTCTATCTGTCTGCCGAACTCTATCACTCTACCATCAGAGACAAGAGCGTTCCAAGCATAGTCCCAAGGGTGGTCAGGTGTTGGAACCTTTTCTACAAGGATAACGTTTCTTTGAATGCCCCAGCAGCTTGCTGTTGCCTGTTGGAGTCTTACCAAATTTCCTACCTTCATGCTAACACCTCAAAGTTCTTTGATGTTTTTGTCTTGTGAGCAAGTTCTTCGCCACTGCCCAACCAACGAACGTGAACTGAATAAGGCGTGACGTCAAGAACAACACCGATGCCTCGGTCACTAAAATCCAACCAATGGTGCCTCTTAAGCTGCCACTCTGGAATCTTTACTAAACTACCGACCTTCATTTACTTACAACCTCCAATTCTGTTGAGTTTAGCCAAAGCCCACTGGAGATATGGAATGGAAACCACTCAACCTTGTTCCTTACAATTCCTGTTGGAAACACATTTTGGTCTATGACTACTCCAATGTAGTCTTCGCTAACGAACCGTTCGTATGCTCTCTTATGCCGAACCAAACTTCCTATGTTAACCTTCATTGATAACCTCCAATTGATAGGGAGCAAAAGAGTTAGTGTAAGTCTTGCCCTCTGGTGTTCCTCTAAGGAACTGGACCGTGTAAGAAGCAAGCTTGCCCGTAGGAAAGCAATTAGCTTTCAAGACGATGCCAAGGTGTTGTTTTCTTCTAGGTGTATTTTCTGTGATGCGAACTAAACTTCCAACTTTCATTGCACCACCTCCAATTTCTCGGCGGGGAGAAAGTAAGGGTGAAGACGCCCATCAATGAACACTTCCCATTGGCTTTTATTGCCGTCCCTGTGTCGAGTCAGGACGCCGACCTTCCCATCCAACTTTGGAAAGAGATGCGTATCGAACTTTACCAAATCTCCTACTTTCATAACTTCTCCTACTTTCATAACTTCTCCTAATCTCCTAACCACATAGTAACTATAGCAAAGGGCGAGCCCAAAGTCAAGAACTAAATCACCCAAGAGTGATAAAAAGTGTGACCATCCTTTCGGACAAGCCCCTCAAGAGTGTTGAGGTCTTCGTGAGCATAGGCTGCTGGCTCTGAACCAAGCTTGGCTACATACCAGTTTCTCTTACCCTGAATAACAAAGATTATTTTATAGTCTTTCATAACTTTCCTTTCTTCCCTAACCACTCTTAGATAGTAGCAAAGGTTGATGCGGAAGTCAAGAACTTTGTGAAGTTTTTTAGAAAGTCATGGAAGGGTTGGACATAAAGGCGAGGAAGATAGAGAAAGCAAAGCCGATAAACACAGCAGCCAGGTCTCGTCGAATCATCTTCTTTGCTTTCTTTTCTTTACTATGAAGAGCCAACTCCCGTCCAGCAAGCAAACCAATAAACACCCACGTCGTGGACATTGGAATCTTTGAATGTATCTTGAACACCCAAAGAATGATAGCATAGACGATAACAAGGAAGGTTGCAGATGTAACCCTATCCAAGTTGCTCTTCTCTTCAACAACCTTTTGGATAGCTTCACCACGCTTATAGAAAAGAATGCCGAGACCTGAAAAGATAAACACGATAAAGAAGATTAGCTCTTCATAGTTCAGACTTCTGGGAAGGAACACAGCAACATTCGCCATATCTTGCATTAACCACACAGACCATAGGAGCCCAGTTGCACACCATTGAATAGGAACCCAGATAGGGTTTTGAGCATTGACCTCCCCTATCCGTTTGGATATCCTTTCGGCAACATTCCAAACTATAAAAGCTAATACAAAAGCAATAACATAGCCCATAACAGACTTCATCGTCATCGAACCTATGGCTGCTGGAGTTGTAGCAAAGCAACTTAGGAGAAGGAATGTTGTAGACACAGGGATTCTATAACGTGTTAGGGCAAGAAGAAGGATGGGCGCAGCCAATTGCAGATAGGTAAAGCTTTGTGGGGCTCTTTCAAACCCCTTAGCCAATAACCTTTGATGTGAAACATCTCCGTTATAATTTTCCCAACTCCAAATAGTGGAGAATAGAAAGATGCCTCCCATAAACAACCATTGTAATATCCAAGTTTTTTTCGAGTTAGAGGAAAGGAAAGCTCCTAGTGTTTGAATACTATCATTGGCTATAGCGGAGTAGCCTGCAATAGCAAAGCCAAACCACATAGCCAATAGGTAGTTGTCCCTAATAAAGAAAGCTACTCCAAGCAGGAAAGCTAGGGTTAGGAAGAACGGAGTAGGTTTTTTCACTTTGTTACCAGTTCACGCCAGTAGTTAGCGCAGTTGTGTAGTAGCCGTCAGCGTCAGGCACATAACTAAAATGGAAGGGAATGGAAAGCATTCCTGCTTCGGCTGTGTAGCCTACTGCTACCATTAGATGGATAAAGTTATCACTTGGATGCTTTGGGGCGGCATTAGGTCCGACTGCTAATTGGATAGAGTCGTTGATTTCAAAGCCAATCAATAGCCTTGCCGATGGCGAAAGAACACTTTGGTCCATTCCCGAAATGGTTACATTTTGGATAAACAAGATGTCTAGCCAATCGCCGCCTGGCATTGTTTGTTGTAGTTCGTAGCCCATGGTGGACATGTGCGGTGAACTTAGTTTGTCGGTGTCCTTGTGAAACTCATGAGCATAAACATAACCAAATCGCATTCCTGAACGTTTAGTCCATTCGCCTGCTGACTCGGTTGTGTCGTGGGCTTTAGCTTGCGGACAAGCAAATAAGAAAATAGCTGCTGTAGCTAGGGTGATAAGATTCTTCATTTTCGTTACCTTTCGGTTTGTTGTGTAATACATAGTAGCATGTCATATTAGGGCTGTTAAGTTTTTATTGTGAATATTCGTAAGGACAATGACGACAGCCTGTTGAGCAGCAAAAGCCACGTTTAAGCAGGTAGAATTCGGTAAGGACTTTATAGCCTGAAGTAGGGTCGATGTAGTGGTTTAGCTTATCTTTACAAGCGCTTTTGTGGATTTGAGTTATGGAAGGTGGAAATTTTCCCGCCAAGTTCGCTTCGCCTTGTCCCCCTGCCCCGCCGTCACTCATAATAAAATCCGCACGCCTGAGCAATGAACGGGTCCGCATTAGACTGTTCGCACATAGTGTCAAAGAGTGGTAGGCAGTAGGCGTCTCTATCATAGTCTCTTCTCTCGCACTGGTCATTACATTCAGACAGGTGCCAGATAGACTCTGGGTTATAACAAACTGTGATAATCAAAGTCCTTTCTCTTACCTCTTCTTCCTCGACCTCTGGGTGACCACAAGTGAGAAGTAGGAGTAATAGTAAATACTTCATTACTTCCTCATAGAAGAACTGAATGTGATAATCCAGGTTCCAGCGAGGATGGCGAGGAAGATGGCTTGTTCAAACGTCATGTCATTCTCCTGAGAAGTTGGGGATGGAGTCAAAGTGCTCTAAGATAGAGTAGTATTCTATCGTCGTTCTTCCATTAGCCCAGAGGACTGTGCAGGAAGTTTGATTGTTCAGATACTCCCAGTGTTCAACCTCTTTCTTCTCTATTTCGATGATGACTCCTGGTCTCTTCTTTTCGGTCGTTGTTCCAAAGAACGGTGAACGAAAGTCAACCATGTCTCCAATTTTAAGCCCTCTGTTGTTGTTCATCTCTCTGTGCCCCTCTCTCTCGGTGTTGCTAAGTATTCTTTATAAAGTTGTATCTGGCTTCGCCACTCCATCGTGAGTTCGCCGTTGGTCCAATAGACTTTTATCCCTACATCGTCGAAGATTGAAATAACCACTCCAACTGGTGGAGACTTTCTTGGTTCTCCATGGGCATCGACGAAGACCCACGTGTCTCCCTCAATAAAAGTAACAAGGTCGCCTGGTTTGAGCTTTACAAGGTTCTCCCTTTGGTTGGCTGGCTTTATCAATTGTTGACAACCTCCAAATCTTCCAGGCTCCACCAATAAGTCTTCAAACTCTCTACGCACCTGACGAGTGCTTCGTCTCTCGTGGTCAGACCATAGCCTGAAAGCATTATCTCTTCCACAATGCAGAGCTTGCCCGAGTAGCCCCAAGTGTCGCTGTGTGGAAGTCTTACTAAACTACCTACTCTCATACTTCTTGCACTTTCTTCTTTATAAACCATTCTAACTCAAACCCTATCAGAAGTCAATTCTTTTTTCTTACTTTTAGTCTTTTTCTTATCGTCCTTCTCCTGGTGTTCCCAAGAACCTCATTAATCCATAGGAAGCGAAGGTTGTGATATTTAACATTTGGTGGAAGCTTCTTGCGCAGCTTCTTCTTTGTAGTAGGCTTTGGTGGTCTGGTGGTCCTGACTCTCGGCTTGGTAGCTTTGCGCTTGGGCTTTGAGTGGCGGACAAACTTTCTGGGTTTGACTCGACCTTTGGTGGTGAGCCTTTCCGTTCTCGGAACTGGGCGTCCTTGCTCAGCGGTTGCATCCGAAGAGGCAAGCATTAGAAACAGTAACGATAAGTAGAGCACTTTATTCACGGTTGTCGCCATTTCTATTGTTATTCTTTCCCTTGTAAGTAGTTGTCTAGGACTTTATCTGGTGAATTTTCCAAGGTGAGGAAGGCTACTCATGGAAATGACCCTCGTAGTAATAGCAGCCTGTTTGGTTATAAAGCTCAATAGCTTCGGCGATGGCGTCCTCTGGTGTGTCGTCCGAGTTGAACTCTAAACGAAGACCACCAATCTCAAGATAGTCGTGCTTCTGAATAGTTCCAAGTGAGTTGCTTCTAAACAGCATGACCTCTGGAACCTCTGGGTGAGTAGAATGACTCGCCACTACATATTGTGGCTCCTCTGTAACATCCGTCTGACGGAATAGTTGTTGAAGAACCTTACCTTCTCTTCTAATAACTTTATCAAAAACTAACATTAGCTCTCCTTCGTTGTTCTCTTTATCTTACTCACCATTTATAGCATAGGGATGTTGAGAAGTCAATAGTTTATTTCACTTTTTATTCATTACTGAATGTTTATAACAAACTGGTTGGTAAGACTCTGCTCCGCCTATAAGCACCTTCTTCTCTTCCTTGGCGAGCCTTTCGGTGTAGTAAGCATCTGCTCCGCATTTATAGCAAACAGCAGGACAGACCTCAATCTTCGTAGCCCAGGGTAAAACCTTTACAACCTCCTCGAAAGGTTCATAGCCCATCGGCAGGAACTCAGAGGTCGAGGATAACTGTAAAGAAGAAGTGAGAATAGTTTTACCCTGGTGGAACAACTTTATCAGGACATCTGCCGAGCCTGGAATCAAGAACAGTTCATCCACACCAATAACATCATAATCTTTGGATAGGCTGTAGATTTCCTCACCAGTCTCAACGAGAACACACTTGTGCTCTTGTCCTTTGTGAGTTACAACGGTTTCTTCTGAGTAGCGTCTGTCCATCTTGGGCTTGAAGAGGATGGTGTTTTTCTTTTGGTATTGGTATCTTTCCAGGGAAGCAAGCATTCGTGTGGTCTTGCCTCCGAACATTGGTCCTGTAAAGATTTTGAAGTGTGGGTTCACCTGGGCTCCTATTCAACGGTTACTGATTTAGCAAGGTTCCTTGGCTTATCAACATTCTTACACCTAACTACTGCAATCTTGTGTGAAAAGATTTGTAGAGGAATCGTTGTGAGCAAAGGAGTTAGTTCTGGCTCTGTCTCTGGAATTATTATAACAGCACCTGCTATCTCTGTTAAGTTTTTATCTTCTCTATCTGTAATAGCAATAACCTTTCCTGACCTCGCACGAATCTCTTGCAGGTTGGAGACAGTCTTCTCGTAAGAACTATCGTGAGGCATTACAAACACAGAAGGGCACGACTCATCAATAAGAGCAATAGGTCCGTGCTTCATCTCACCAGCAGGATAACCTTCGGCGTGAATATAACTTATCTCTTTTAGTTTGAGTGCTCCTTCAAGTGCGACTGGAAAGTTTATTCCTCGTCCAAGATAAAGGAAGTCGTCGTAGTGACTGTAGATGTTTGCGATAGCCTCTATCTTTCCCTGGTCTGCAAGAATGTCTTGGACCTGGCTTGGAATCTTTTCCAAAGCATCTTTGAGGTCCATAAGTTTATCGTCGTCAATGTGCCCGAGTCTGTGTGACAACTTGATAGCAAGAAGAGTTATCGCTGTGACCTGACCTGTGAAGGCTTTTGTAGAGGCAACACCTATCTCTGTTCCAGAGTGAGTGTAAATGCCTGCGTGTGCCATGCGAGCGATAGAAGAGCCGACAACATTTACAATGCCGAGGATGAGTGCTCCCTTGCTCTTGGCTAACTCTAGTGCTGCCTTGGTGTCTGCTGTCTCACCTGACTGGGTGATGCCTACAACAACGTCGTCAGAAGTTATGATAGGTCTTCGGTAGCGATACTCTGAGGCATAGTCGACTTCAACTGGAATTCTGGTGAGAGACTCAATAAGAAACTTTCCAATAAGAGCAGAGTGCCAAGACGTTCCGCAAGAGACAAAGGTTATCTTCTTTGCCCTAAGAAGTCTTGGCATCACGTCTTCTATTCCGCCGAGTGCTATCTCTGAACCTGCTGCTGCAAGTCTGCCTCGTAAGCAGTCTGCGATAGTCTCTGGTTGTTCGTGAATCTCCTTCATCATAAAGGACTCGAAGCCCTTCTTCTCTACTGTGTGAAGGTCAAGAAGAAGTTTCTCTGCGTTGTAGCCTGTGTTGTTATTGTCGATGTCCTTTATCTGAAGCTTCTCACGAGTGATGACTGCTATCTGGTCATCCTCTAAGTAGATGACCTCTTTCGCTCTGCCGATGATTGGAGTAGCATCTGAACCTACGATGAAGCTATCTTCGGCAAGACCTACTGCGAGAGGAGAAGATTTCTTAGCGCAAACAATCATTTCAGCATTGGGCTCGATGACGGCGATGGCGTAGGCACCATGGACTGACTTAAGTGCCTGGTGGACTGCATCTTCCAAGGACAATTCGCCCTGCAACATCGTGTGCTCTATCCAGTTGGCGAGGACTTCGGTGTCGGTTTCGGAACTAAAGATGTAACCTTCATCTCGCAGTAGTTCTTTTAGATATTTATAGTTCTCGATGATTCCGTTGTGAACAAGGGCGAGTTCTCTCTTAAAAGAGAGGTGGGGGTGAGCGTTTTCCTCTGAGGGTTTGCCGTGAGTAGCCCAGCGAGTGTGCCCGATAGCAAGGTCTTGTGGCTGGATAGACTGACACTTATCGTCCAAACCCTTTACGGCACCCTTGGCTCTAACGACCTTGACTTCGTTGTTCTCGACATAAGCAAGACCTGCTGAGTCGTAGCCTCTGTATTCCAGCCTGTAAAGACCTTCGAGTACGACCTTTTCAGCTTTCTTTTCCCTTCCAATGTAACCAACAATTCCACACATTAATTTACCTTCTCCAAGTCTTGTTCTAGTACGGCTAGGTAATCGTAGCCGTGGTTGGGCTCCCAATCGATGCCGTAAACGTTCCAACAAGTGTAACTAGATATGGTGATTGCCTTTCCTACTATAATTCCCAATGTTTGTGGATAGAAGAAGTAGCTTTTTCTCTGCTTGTGCAGCACAAGGTCGCCGACTCTAAACTTTGGCAAGTTTCTCAAGCTCATCAGCGATTTGTTTCGCAAGTATCTGTCGGCAGGCTTTGGAGGACAGGTTGAGTTGCTTGTATTTATTCCTCTCCAGGACGGCTTGGATTGCTTCAATCATTCTTTACTCCTTGCTTCTTTAACATGTTCTCTAATGATTCTCCGATGTTGAGGGCTGCTGCTTCTAACTGGCTAATGACTGCCTCTATCTCCTCCAACTGGTGTTGTCGGTAGGCAATAACAGCACAGGAAACGAACAGAAGCATAGTGAGACCTATTGCTATCCTGTCTATCACCTTTAATGCTGTGCTCTTATCACTCATTGTCGAGGAATCCCTCTAGGAAGCCCTCTTCTTTAAGAATCTTTGCGAAGTTTGGACTTGCAATAGCAGAGGACAGAATCGTTGCCTTCTGGAGGTCAATGTGTTCCTTGATAGGGTTCACAAAGAATAGTTCGTCCTGTCGGCAAACCTCTGTCTCTGTGGGTGGAATGCTGTTGGTAATCCAACGAATAGTGTAGCTTCTCCAAGCGTCCTCTCCAACCTCTGAAGATAAAACTACGCCGTAATAGTGAAGCCCGTCTCGGTGCCTTAGCACGATTTGACCCTTGTTCATTATTCTGCCTTTCTTACTCTGAAGCTCAATTAGTGTGTGCGTCGTTATATAGGTCAACAATCTCGCTCGTAGCAACACAAGTGGCACCAGTGGTGTATTTTGTCACACTGTCGAAGTCGAGAAGGGCAAGCCGAGCAGCCAACTCTTCAGTCCCAATATTAGACTTTATGAATCGGTGTGTTCGAGTGCTCAAGGGGATACCCTTCTTGTCAACAAAGTTCTCCGTGTAGATTCTTCCGACTGCCGAGCCGTGAGTGCAGATGCACAAGTCAAAACCCTTTGGCATTGGTGCTGGTCTCTTAGCTATGACCTCCTCGGGAGTACCTTTAGGGAACTTCGCCTGAACAAAGGAGAAGTCACTATGAACGGTCACCCTTGGGGGGTCGAACCTCAACTCAGGGCGCTTTTCCCAAATCTGAAACACGGTTTTTACGACCTGACCGTCTCGCTCAAACCGATAGCTTTCAGTAAGCAAGTCTGTTTGGTGGATAAGGTGAAAGTTCTTTGGAAGCTGCTTGATGACCGACTTCTTCGCAAAGGAAGCTGGTAGGATGAACGCAATGTAGTCTGAGAACTCTGCACACTTCCTCATGAACTGCTTTGCTTGTTTACCCATTCGACCGAAAGGTGGGTTGCCTATCGATAAGGTCTTCCCAGTCTCAAGCGGGTGGACAGAGAAGCTTTCATCGTTCAAGAAATCCTGCTTCAGGACATCAGGATGCTTTGGGTCAATGTCGTAGGCTTCATCAACATGAATTCCAGACAAGAATGCACCATCGCCAGCGGAAGGCTCGATGGTTCTAACCACGTCAGCATACCAAGGTTGACTCTTCACGATATCGCATAGTCGTTGTGCTGTGTCGAAGTTGGTAAAAAACTGTTCGTTCTTAATCTCTTGGCGCTGGGTTGTGAAGCCCTTTGCCGACAGAGACCCTTGCTTGACTGCCATCCTCTTTTGAACTAATTCGTGAACCCTTCTATCAATCAGAAACTTTTGCTCTATAAGCTCTGCAATCTCTCCGTTGATACTGCCGATTTCCTTGTAGTCTTCTTCTGTCATCATCTTCTCCCCAATGTTAGTTCGCTTATTGATTGTAACTCAATTTCTCTTGTTTGTAAAGTAAAAGAGTGAGGATTTTCAAAGATTCCCCTTGGAACATAGACCTCCTTAATAAACTGACCATCTAAGACGACTCCTCGGTTGAAAGATGATTGAGCTTTCCTCGTGTCGGCTGAGCGAGAAGTAATCTTCAAGACCTGTCTGTTGATTCCAAAGGACTTTCCATGGTAAATAATGTCGCCATGCTTGCTCCTGGTAGCAGACTGGAACAGTTTCGTCAAGTCTCTGACAGACTGGTCAAAATAGTAGGTCTCTGCTTGGTTCGTCTTCTTCGAATAGGTAACGATAAAGACCTGACCTATTGATTCGTTGCCTTCTGTAGAGACCAACTGGTGGACCTGACCCTTAGAGTCGTTGTGAAGGAAGGGTTTGACAGCACCCTCTGACATTGCAGTCTTTAGGCTTACAGCATCTAGAAAGTTGTCCTCTTCATCGAACAAAAAAAGGTCAGATGCAGAGTGGCTGTGGAAAGCATCTGACTCGATGGTATCTAAAAAATTGCTTGGAAACTTGTAAATGCCTGCGAGGGCTGCTTTCTTTGTCAAGCAAACATAGCCAGGAGGCAAAAGCTTGTTTACAGACTTACACAACTCAATCTCGAACAGTCCGCCGCCTACGGCGTTGATGTCTGAAACGCACTTGGTGCCATAGCTAACAGAAACTGCTGACCTTATCTCTCCTTGGAACTCGCTAGAGCACAGAATATCTCGTAGCTTCATTTTAAAACCTTTCTTTATTGTTACTTCTATAGTATATCAGAGTTGCCCTGTGATGTCAACGTAAATCTTTCTTTTTCTTCTGCCCTTCTTATAGGCATGTTGGACTCGAATTTTCCCATTATCTATGTGAGTGTAGACCTTCTCCTTCTTGGCTCTGTCCTCTGAGATAATGAACTTCTTGGCTTCATTGTGAGACATAAGGTAAAAATAGAAATAACCTTGCGTAACCTTTGTGATAAGACCGAGGGCGTTATTCTCTGGGTTAGTCAGTAAGTCCCCTACCCTCAAGTGATATCTTATCATTTCTTATTCTTCTTCCTTATTCTTGGAAACCTTGCTTCTTTTATCTGGTAGTCCTCAACGGTCAGGTAAGACATTGTTTCAGGAATGTAGACCACACCTTCGAAGAATAGAACCTCTGAAACGATGCCGACTATCCTGGCTAACTCTTGCCTCTCGTCGTTAATGTCTCTGATAACAAAGTTGGCTCGCTTCAAGATAGCCTCCTCACCTCCTAAGAGAGTGACTGGAACTTCCTTTATCATCGATTCGAGAGTCGAGTTGAAGGCGAGCCTTTGTGCGATGACAGCAACCTTTGCGTTCTCGGACCACTCTTCCATTGGTTTGAGAAACTCTCCATTATGAAGCCAGTTCAGGATAAGATGTTTGTGGTCCTGAATAAGCTTGCCCATTGGACCTAGAGTCTTCCTCACATCAAAATCAAAGATGTCCATCGGTG
>Ga0209360_1001421_pt1 | contig 15947 bp, 14 predicted proteins | sample SaaInlV_130m_DNA_3_FD_184651 | JGI IMG/M metagenome (GOLD analysis project Ga0209360, IMG submission 184651) | Marine microbial communities from expanding oxygen minimum zones in the Saanich Inlet - SI037_S3LV_130m_DNA (SPAdes) (version 2) | ecosystem: Environmental > Aquatic > Marine >... | reverse complement strand
AAGACTCCTTCTTTAATTAATCCCATGAGGATATCTCTAACTTCAAATTTCATCTCTATTCCTATCATGAGTCCTTTTCCACGAATTTCTCTGATTATATTGTGTTTTTCTTTTAATTTTTCTAATCCTTCTCTGAACATATTTCCCATTTTTTCTGAATTTTCAATCAATCCATCTTCTGTCAATGCCTTAAGGGCTGCAGTTCCTGCAGCACAAGATATTGGATTTCCTCCAAACGTTGAGGAATGTTCTCCTTTTCCCATCGAAGATAAAATATCTGGTCTTACTACTGTTGCACCCATTGGAACGCCTCCTGCAATTCCTTTTGCAAGACACAAAATATCTGGTATTGTATTCCAATGATCACATGCCCATAATCGTCCAGTTCTTCCTAAACCAGCTTGTATTTCGTCAAAAATTAACAGAATTCCTTTTTCATCACATAGCTTTCTAACTTCTTGTAAAAATCCGTCTGGGGCAACAATAATTCCACTTTCACCTTGTATTGGTTCTAAAATTACAAAAGATGTATCATCATCTATTACAGAGCGAAGTGATTCAATGTCTCCATAAGATGCAAAAGATACTTTTTCCACAAGAGGTGCAAATGCTTTTCTATATTTTGGATTGAATGTTAATGATAATGCTCCAAATGATTTTCCGTGATATGATCCTTTCATTGCAACCATTCCTTTTTTACCTGTAAACTTTCTTGCAAATTTCATTGCAGCTTCTATTGCTTCTGCACCACTGTTGTTTAGATGAACTTGTGTTAGTCCCTTTGGGGTTAATCCAATTAATGTTTTCAAAAATTCTTCTCTTGTTTTGTTATACAATGAACTGTGAACTGTAATAATTTTATCAACTTGTTCTTTAATTGCGTTGTTAACTCTTTGATTTTGATGACCTACTAATGCAACACCGTATCCTCCCATACAGTCGATGTACTCTTTTCCATCAACATCCCATACATGAGCTCCAACTCCTTTTTCAATTGTAACTGGAAATCTCTGATAGAGATTTCCCATGTATTGATCTTCACTCATGTTCTATCACCGTACAATTATCATGTGCGATTGCACTAGATATTGGATTTTCTTTTTGACCATTTGCAATTAATGCAACTTTAACTCCCATATCTAATGCTTCAGTTGATGCCAAAATTTTCTTTTCCATCCCTGGACCAATTTTTGGTCTAATCTCTTTTGCTTCTACAAGTGTTAGTTTTGGAACAACCTTGTCATCCATTAAAAGACCATCAACATTTGTTATGAATAATACTTTGTCACTGCCTACTTTACCTGCAACATATGCTGCTGCTCTATCTCCATCTACATTCAGAAATTCTGATTCTTCGCTCATTGCAATAGGTGAGATAACAGGCGTAAGTCCTTGTTCTAATAGTGATAGAATAAATTTTGAATTAACTTCTTTAATTTTACCTGTATATCCTCCATCTATTGCTTGTTTCCTTCCTTTTTCATTTACTATGAGTAATTTTTTCTTTCTATCTGCTTGAATCACTTTGGCATCAACCCCTGACAATCCAATTGCATTAATGCCATTTTTTTGAAGCATTTGAACAATTGTCTTGTTTATTCTACCTGACATTACCATTGTGAAAATTTCTGCAGTTTCTTTGTCAGTGTATCTGCTTTTGATTCCACTTGGAGATGTTACAAACCTTGGTTCTTTTCCAAGCTGTTTACAAACTTTAGTGACTTCTTTTCCACCTCCATGAACTATGATTATTCCTTCTGATTCTGCAATTTTTTTGATATCTGCAATTGTTGATGGATGTAAATCATCTACTACACTTCCACCAATTTTGATTGTGATCATTTCTAAACAGGAGTTAATGGTGTGTATCTTAGCCCGTTCATTTCATCAAAACCACACATTACATTCATGTTTTGAATGGCAGAACCTGCTGCACCTTTCATTAAATTATCTGATGCAGATAATGCAATCAATCTGTTGTTATCTTCATCTAAATCAAATCCAATATCACAAAAGTTTGAACCAACAACAAATTTTGGATCTGGGAATTTGTATAATCCTTTTTTATCTCTAATTAGTCTAACAAATCTTTCGTCACCATATGTTTGACGATATAATTTCCATAATTCTTTTTCATCAATATCTTTTTTCATAAACGTGTGGTTGGTACATAAAATTCCACGAACAACATCTACTGCGTGTGGACTCATTGAAACTTTAATTTTCTTTCCTGCAATTTCACTTAGCTCTTGTTCAATTTCTCCGGTGTGTCTGTGTTTTGCAGGTTTGTATGGTCTGATTACTCCTGCCCTCATTGCATGAGCTGTTCCTGAACCTGAACCTGCACCTGACGAACCAATTTTTGAATCTACAATAATGTGTTCAGTATCAATAATGTCATTTCGAATTAATGGTGCTAATGCTAACATTGATGTAACTGCCATGCATCCTGGACATGAAACTAGTTGTGATTTTTTAATTTCCTCTCTATGTAATTCTGGAACTCCAAAAACTGATTTTGGTAAATAATCTGGATGTGGGTGTTCCCAACCATACCATTTGTCATATGCTTCTTGATTGTGTAATCTGTAATCTGCACTCAAATCAATTATTTTGACTCCTCTATCATACAATGCTTTTACAATTTCTGTTGCAGTTCCATGTGGTACTGCTGTGAAAACTACATCACATTTGTCAGTTAATTTATCATAATCCATTTCAGAAAAAGTCAGATCGGTAAAACCTTTCAAACTTGGTTGTACTCTGTGAAGATATTCTCCTACGTGCTGTCTTGATGTTACCATGGAGATCTCGACATCTGGGTGATTTACAAGGAGACGTAGTGTCTCTCCTCCTACATAACCTGATGCGCCAACAACACCTACTTTCATAATAAATCACAAAATAATGTAGTATAATTTATTTCCTAACATGATTTAGGGCGAATTCTATCATTTCTTTTGGAATGTTTCGTTGTGCAACTCTTGCCAATCCTTTGAATTCTACTGTATTGTTTACTTCATGAACTACTAGTCCATGTTCCTCATCCTCCATCATATCTATTCCTAAAATCCCTCCACCCATGGCTTTGGATGCTTTTGCTGCCATATCTTCCATTTCTTTTGTGATCTCACAAAGTTCTGGATCTGCCCCTAATGCAATATTTGTTTTAAAGCCTCCTGATGATTTTCTATACATTGCAGCAATTGGCTCATCTCCAACTGTAATTACTCTGATGTCTCTTGGTGGTCTTTTGATTAATTCTTGTAAATAGTATATTCTATCATGTGGACTATCTGTAATATCTCTAATTTCAAAAATTGCCTCCATTGTATCCTTGTCTTCAATTGGCATTACTCCTCTTCCCCAACTACCTATTACCGGTTTGATTACTAGTGGAAATCCAACGCTTTCTAAATTTTCTGCTGCACTTTCACTAGAAAATGAAAAGTATGTTTTTGGTGTTGGAATATTATTTTTTTTCAATAGTAATGTCATGAACATTTTATTTCCACAGGTATTTGCAACTTCAAACTTGTTTAGTACTGGAATGTCCATAAATTCTAGACTAGCAGTAAAGTGTAATCCTCTAAAATAACTAACACATCTTTCTAAAACAACATCACCAAAATCATAGTCTTCTTTTTTACTATCTGTATTCATTTGGGTGATCTTTGCATCTAACATCACTGCATCATGTCCTAGATTTGCAGCTTCTTTTTGAAGCATCTTCTCTTCTGACCTTAGACGGTCAAACACGATACAGACTTTTGACATTACTCTCCCCAGTCTTCGCCTACAGTTTCTGCTTGTTTAAGCTCAACATTTGATCCATCTTTTTTAGATATTTCAAAGTCAGCACCACAATCAGGGCAGGAGACTATTTCTCCTACTGCAGCATCGTCTGGGATGTTTAGTGTTGCATCACATTCTGGGCAGTTCATGTTTTTGATTTCCTTTTCTTTTGTAATTTATTAGCTGCTGTTGACTGCATTCCCCATAATTCTACGAATCCCTTGGCTAATCTTTGATCAAATGTTGATTCTGTTCCATAAGTAGCAATTTCGTGACTATATAGTGAGTTTTTGGACTTTCTTCCCACTACTCTTAGGCTTCCTTTGTACATCTTTAGTTTCACAGTTCCTGAAACTGGTTTTTGTGATGCTTCAATAAACCCATCCAAGTCTGTTTTTAATGGATCCTGCCAAAGTCCAGAATACACCAAATGTGCCCATTCATCATCTATCATTGATTTGAATTTATTTTCATGTTTTGTGTGAACCATTTTTTCCAAATCTGAATGAGCTTCAATTAAACAAGTTGCTGCAGGAGTTTCATATACTTCACGAGATTTAATTCCAACCACTCTGTCTTCTATATGATCAACTATTCCAACACCTGCATCTCCTGCTTTTTTATTTATGTACTCAATTATTTTTTGAGAGTCAGTTACTTTATCATCCACTTTAACTGGGATTCCTTTTTGAAATTCAATTTCTAAGTATGTTGGTTTATCTGGTAAGTTTTTTGTTTTAACCCAAATGAATGCATCCTCTGGAGGTTCATTGTATGGATTCTCTAAAACTCCTCCTTCAATTGCACGTCCCCATAAATTTTGATCAATACTAAATTTTTTTGCAACAGAATCAATTTCTATTCCATGTTTTTTTGCAAATTTTAATTCTGTAACTCTGTCTAAATTTTTATCTCGAATTGGAGCTATGATTGGAAGATCAGAACCAGAGCGTAGTGTGATATCAAAACGTACTTGATCATTTCCTTTACCTGAACAACCATGTGCAAGTGATGTTACTTTTTCTTTTTTAGCTATTTCTAATACTTTTTCTGCAATTAATGGTCTGGCAAGTGCTGTTGCAAGACAGTATTTTTTTTGATAAAGTGCATTGGCTTTAATTGATGGAAAAATGTAATCTTTGACAAATTCTTTTCTTGCATCTATGTTGTAGTGTTTTTTTACACCCAGTTTTTTTGCTTTTGCAGCAATTTTTTTAGCATCATCGCCTTGTCCTACATCCACTGTAACTGTGATGACATCCATATCATGTTCATCTTGTAGATATTTTACAACTACTGATGTATCGAGTCCGCCTGAAAATGCAAGAATTCCTTTTTGAGTCATGAAACATCTTTTTCGGTCGTATTTTGGAATTTATCTTTTGTGATATTTCTAAAACCCATTTTTTTAAAATTTTTTAGGCTAGCTTGAGCTAAAATTCGATGATTTTTTAACCGTCCGATATAACGCTGTTTTATGAAATTTCATTCTATTATTCTTGCAAGTATTGCAGGCGTTATTTTACTAGCCGTGTTTGGAATTACCTTTAGTAATTCTGATGTATCTCATGATCCTAAACTTCGTATTGCATACTTTCCAAATATTGGCCATGCTATTCCAATCGTAGGAATGGAAAAAGGATTTTTTCAAAACAGTCTTGGAGATCAGATAAGAATTGAAACCAGAGTTTTTGATAGTGGGCCCCAGGCAATAGAATCACTGTTTGCAAATTCAATTGATGTTGCATATGTTGGACCTGGTCCTGCCATAAATGGATTTTTAAATTCAGAAAATAATAATGTTAAAATTCTATCTGGTGCTGCAAGTGGCGGTGCAAGTTTCATTGTACATCCTAATTCTGAAATTAATATTGCTTCTGATTTTGCGGGAAAAAAAATTGCAGCTCCTCAGATTGGAAATACTCAAGATGTATCTTTACGTCATTACCTATCTGAAAATGAATTAAAACCTGCTGAGAAAGGCGGAAGTGTAATTGTTTATAATATTCCAAACCCTGATATCTACACATTATTTGTAAAAGGTGACATTGATGGTGCATGGGTTGCAGAACCATGGGCTACTATTTTAGAAACTGAATTAGATGGAAAACGATTATTTCATGAAGAAGAATTGTGGCCTAATCAAGAATTCGCATCTGTTCTTTTAATTGGAAATGTAAATTATGTTGAAGAAAATCCTGAGATAATTACCACCTTGTTAAAATCTCATAGTGAAACTGCAATTTGGATTAATCAAAATCCTATTGAAACTAGAATTATTTTTAATGATTTTTTAAATTCTCATTTGGGACAATCTCTATCTGACAATGTAGTGGATATTGCCTTGTCTAATCTTGTAATAACATCAGATCCTATCTCTGATTCCATTCATTCATTTGCTAAAAAAGCAGATGGGTTGGGGTATCTGGGAAGAAATGGATATGATTTGTCTGCAATTTTTTACTACTTTGATACAAATTCTATTGAAGGAGAAAATAACACATGACTAAACTTGAGGCAAAAAATATTGTTAAATATTTCAGCCATGATTCTCATAAACTCAAAGCCCTTGGTGGAGTTAACCTCACAATTGAAGATGGCGACTTTGTATGTTTAGTGGGTCCTTCAGGCTGTGGAAAATCCACGTTTTTACGTATAGTTGCAGGCTTGGAGAAACCTGATGAAGGACAAATCATCTTTGATGGTCATCCTGTCACTGAAACTGGGCCTGAAAGGATTATGGTATTTCAAGAAGGTGCATTATTTCCATGGTTAAAGGTCCAAGACAATGTTGAATTTGGATTAAAGATGGCAGGTATTCCAAAAGAGGAGCGAGCAAAGATCTCTCACCGATATTTGGATATGATGCAGCTAACCAAATTCACTGATTCTTACACTTATCAGCTTTCAACTGGAATGAAACAGCGTGTAGCTATTGCTAGAGCACTTGTAATGGATCCTGATGTGTTACTTATGGATGAACCATTTGCTGCACTTGATCCTCAGACTCGTGATTTACTATTAGTTGAGATGCAGCTAATTTGGGAAAAGACAAAGAAAACTATTTTGTTTGTAACTCACAATGTGGCAGAAGCTGCTGTTCTTGGAACCAAAGTAGCAATTTTTAGTAATCGTCCATCAGTAATTAAAAAAGAAGTAGAGAATAATTTTCCACGACCACGAGTTACTGAAGACGAAGAATTGTTTCAATTTCAACAAGATATCTTAGCTGAGCTTAGACCTGAGGTAAAGAAAAGTAAAGATTGATGATTATGGCAAAAAATTTCATACCTTATAGAATTGCATTTTACATTGGAATTGTTGTTATCTGGCAAGCAATCGCAATGGCTGGAGTTTGGCCTGATAATATTTTCCCATCTCCCTATGAGGTAGCTGAAGATTTAGCATATGGTGTAGCAGATGGCAGTTTGCTTTATGGAATTGCAACTAGTTTGTGGAGATTGTCTATTGGTTTGGCAATTGCAATTGCTGGTGGTGTTGTCTTGGGAATTTTTATGGCAAGAGTAGAAATTATCAATCAAACTGTCGGTTCTCTAGTTTTAGGATTACAATCAATTCCTTCAATTGCTTGGGTTCCATTAGCAATACTTTGGTTTGGATTAACTGATGGAGGAATAATCTTTGTCACTGCAATTGGTGCAATTTTTGCAGTTACCATAAACACCTACACTGGAGTCAAAAACATTGATCCTCACTATATTGAAGCTGCAAGAAATATGGGGGCAAAGGGAACTCAGCTAATTACTGGAGTATTGATTCCAGCTGCATTCCCATACATGATTTCTGGATTCAAACAAGGCTGGGCATTTGCATGGAGGGGTGTAATTGGCGCAGAAATACTATTTTCATTCCTAGGATTGGGATTTTTGCTTAATGCTGGACGTTCTCTTAATGATGTATCTCAAGTGATTGGAATTATGGTTGTAATTATGGGAATTGGCTTGGCAGTAGATGGAGTTATTTTCAAAAGACTCGAAACCAAAGTAATGTCTCGTTGGGGATTGCGTTAGTTATCATAAATAATTTGAGCCTATTTCAAAATAACATCTTTTCTGCTTACATTGTTAATTCTGTGTGATCCAAAATCATTATATATCAAATTCCCATATATGGGAATATGGTTATGAATAATGTGATTTCGTATGTTATTATTTTTGGAATATTTGCAGTTATGATGACGTCTTCAATCAATATGGCTGATGCAGAATTATCTTATTCAAAACAGGTAGAGTTTGTAGGTGCTATTGAAGAGACAATGGGTCATATTTTGGCAGCTAAAGATAACATCGTAGATGGAAATTCAGAATTGGCATCACTGCATTTATCGCATCCTATTGCAGAATTATATGACAATCTTCATAATGGATTAAAAAATAATCCTCAAATTGATTCCCAAGTGGAACTTGCATTATTTATCTTAAAAAATACTAATCCTGACATAAGTAGTGAAAATTTTGACGAAGAAGCAATAGAAATCTTGAAGATTTTAAATGAAGCAAAATCTGTATTGATTCAAAATGATGTTTATACAAATCCTACTTTCAAATTAGATGTAATATCTGATCTTTTGATGATGTCTGAACATGAATATATTTTAGGGATTAATTCTGGTGGTGGAAACATTGGTATTGTAGAATTTCAAGATAGTCATGCATTTGTAGTTAGAGCAGAAATTATGCTTAATACCATTGATAGTTTAGATGAAGATAAAAAAAATAATTTATCCTCGCAATTACAAGAATTAAAATCACTTATTTTAAATGAAGAACCATTGGATGTGGTTCAAACACAATTCAATAATGTTCTTGAAGAAAAAAATACAATTACTGACAACAATTTTAATTCAAATATTGTTGTGATGTCTAGTGGAGGTATTCTAAACGATGATTTGGAATCAAACCAAATGGAAAAAAATACTAAAAATAATGTCTTTTCAGATGACTCTGCTATACCTCCCTGGATAAAACTTAATGCTGCCTGGTGGGCAGATGGTCTGGTTCCAGATGTAGAATTTATTTTTGGATTAGAATATTTGATTGGAGAGAATGTCCTATCTGTTTCCCCAACCCAAGTATTGTCTGAGAATTCGAGTACTGTAATTCCTGACTGGATCAAACATCGAACTGCCTGGTGGGCAGATGGCTTGGTTCCAGATGCAGAATTTATTTCTGGATTAGAATATTTGATCCAACGTGGAATTTTACGTACTTAATTTATCTGAATCACTAGGGATTCAAACGTATCATTAGAACTGATAAATCATTAGTGCGCCTTTTAAGCAATTTTTGATTTTTCTTCAATAATGAAATCAAAACTCGCAATGACCGCAATGATTGCATTTGCCACAATCGCCGTACTCACAATGCCATTAGCTATGGCTGAGATGGGTGAAGATAAGACAAATCATAACAAAAAACATCACACACAAGTTGACGTAACTGACTTTGTAGGAGAAATTCAAATTACAGAGGATACTAACAGACAAGAACTCAAAGAACAAATCACTGTCACATTAAGTGAGGCTACTGCATCTTTTCCTGATGCTAAAAAAGCAAAACTTGGCTCTGCCATAAATGAAAATGGTGAAAAATTTGTGGTATGGCTTGTAGTTGAAAGCAATTATGATCGTGAAACCCATACTGGAACCAAATACATTCATGTCATAGATGCTGCTGATTCCTCCAATAGTGCAACAGTTACAAAAGAAATCGACAACACTGATAGAATTCAAAAAAAGACTGACAGACTAGACCAGAAAATTAATAAAATTACTGAAAGACTTACAACATCTTCAGATAATCCTGAACGTGATGTACTAAAAGCAGAATTTCTGGGTGTCTTGACACAACTTCGAAATGCAATTGCTGATGGTGAGATAGATACTACAAAAGAACTCAAAGAACAACTTAAAGATCTTAGAGTACAACTAAAAGAAATGAAAGGAGATTAAACTCTCTTTTTATTTATTTTTTATTTTTAATGATACTACAAATGCTACAATTATGATTGCAATTGCAAAATACATTACTGCAACATAGTCAAACAAAAATGCAACACTTCCTGCAATTATTGGACCAATAACTGTGGCAATAGATAATGTAGAGCTAAATATTCCAGTTGAAGTTGATTTGGGATTGTTTTCCATCAGATGAAAATTTCCCCCAATAAACAAAAATGCCCATGTTGCACCAACTAATGCCATAAATGGCATTGCCATCCACCATTCTGTAACTATTGACAACCCCACAAACACAAATGTAGTGAATCCAATACCTATTTTGAATTTAGTAACATTTGAAAGATGAATTTTGCTTGCCATCACATTCATCAAAATAAATGCAGTCATTGTGTTTGCAACATATACAATTGAAATGTGATATAATTCTCCGCCCAGTTTTTCAACAATCATTATTGGTAAAATTGTCCATACTGCAGCAGCACCAATATGTCTTAGTAATAAGGATAGGAAAAGAAATTTATTTTTTAAAATAACTGTCTTTGTAGTTCCTGGAGTTAGTTCTTTTTCTTGCACTGGATTTGGTAGTTTGATTGTAAAGAGAAATCCAATTACAAATGATGCTGCACTAATTAAGAAAATTAATTTTAGATCATTTGCAAATCCAGCTGCTGCAATTCCTGCAAGCCATCCTAGTGCATGAAATGAAATTACTGTTGCTGCTCTTTTTTTATCTACATTTGCCTCATAGGTGTATGCAATCATTGCGGGAATCATTATTCCACTTGCTATCCCTGCAGCAATTCTTACCAGAAAAAACATTGTCAGGTCTGTTGCAAAATAATGCAATCCAAAGGCTGCTGCACATCCTATGAAGCCAATTCTGATGAATTTGAGTCTGGTTCCTTTCTTATCTGAATGTCTTCCAAAGTATATTTCTGATAAAATCTGAGCAAAACTAAATGATGCTACTAACAGACCAATCTCAAAGATAGAGTCTGTGACTCCTCTTGCAATAATAGGCATGAAAACAAAGATAATTGAAATTCCTGCATGTTGAAAAAAGGTTGCACTACGAACTAAATTATTTACATGTAAATTTTGCATAAATGTACATCAAATAATTCCACACCTAATTTCAATATACGTATCAATTTTACAGTTGTATGTTGTTTTCTGAAAAGAGTTAAACTGTGCTAGAGCATTTTGAAATTAAATTGACAGAAAAAGAACCCTTTCTTGATGCAATGAAAAATAGGATATTGCTTTTTGATGGTGCAATGGGTACTGAAATTCAAAAATATGATCCTACTCCTGAGGACTTTCCAAATAATCAAGATGGATTTAATGACGGTTTAGTATTAACTCATCCTGATTGGATTAAACAAATTCATAGAAATTATTTAGATGCTGGTTCTGATTGTATTGAGACAAATTCTTTTGGTTCAAATAAAATAAAACTTGATGAATACGGCTTTGGTGATCAAACAATTGAATTTAATAAAAAAATTGCAACAATTGCATCTGAAGCTTGCCAAGAATATTCTGATAAACCTCGATATGTGATTGGCTCTATGGGGCCTACTGGATATCTTCCAAGTTCAAATGATCCTGATTTGGGACAAAAGCCTCTAGATGAAATACGTGAAGCATTTGAGTTGCAAGCTGAAGGATTAATTCTTGGAGGTGTAGATGCATTACTAATTGAAACAAGTCAAGATATTTTAGAAGTGAAATTAGTCATTGAAGCTTGCCATAATGCAATGGAGAAAACAGGAAAAAAAACTCCTATAATTTCTAATACAACTTTGGATCAATATGGAAAAATGCTACTTGGAACAAATATCCAAGCTGCATACACAACTGTCTCTGGTATGGGAATTGATGTATTTGGATTGAATTGCTCAACTGGTCCAATTGAGATGACTCCAAGTGTTCAGTGGCTTGATGAACAAAATGATCATGGTATATTGGTAGTTCCTAATGCTGGCATGCCTGAAAATGATGGTGGCAAAGCAGTCTACAAGATGACTCCAGAAAAAATGGCTAATGCGTTAGGTGATTTTCTTATTAAATACAAAAAAGTTCGAATTATTGGTGGTTGTTGCGGAACAGATCCTGAACACATCAAAGCACTAAGGAAAGTAATTGACGAAAAAGCAAATACTCTGGAGAGTTAAGTATTTAGAAAAACTGGTGTGATTTTAGAGTATGACTATTCCTAGAGTAAGTTCTGCATTAAAAGCAGTAGATCTAAAACAAATTCCAGCTCCTCTTATCATCGGTGAAAGAATTAACACTCAGGGCTCTCGTAAAGCAAAAAAATTGGTTCTTGCTGATGATTATGATGGATTGGTTAACTTGGGAAGAATCCAAGTTGAAGATGGTGCTCACTGTCTTGATGTTTGTGTTGCAACTACTGAACGTGCAGATGAATTAGATTTTATGTTAAATTTAGTTAAAAGATTAAGCTTAGAAATTGATGCTCCTCTTGTCATTGATTCTACTGATCCTGAAGTGATTGAAAAATCTGTAATTCAAATTCCTGGTAGACCTATAATTAATTCAATTAATCTCGAAGGTGACGGTAGTAGATTTGAAAAGTTAGCTCCTATAATGGCAAAGTATGGTTTACCCTCTATTGCTTTGTGTATTGGTCCTGAGGGTATGGCAAAAACACCTCAACAAAAACTTGATACTGCTGAACTTCTTTTTGAAACAGGAAAAAAATATGGGTTAAAAATTGAACAATTCATTTTTGATGTTCTTACATTTACTTTGGCAACTGGCGAAGATGAATTCCTTAATGCTGGAAAAAACACTCTTGAGGGAATTAAACTTGTTAAAGAAAAATTCCCTGAATGTTATACTACATTGGGTCTTAGTAACATCAGCTTTGGTTTAGCTCCTTATGCTAGAAAAGTTCTAAATTCAATCTTTTTGTATCATGCAGTCAAATCTGGTCTTGATACTGCAATTGTAAATGCAAAAGAGATTATCCCTTATGGTGAAATTGATCAAAAAGAGAAAAAACTTACAGAAGATCTAATCTTTAACACTCATCCTAATGCCCTGTCTGATTTAATTACATATTTTGAGAATGTAGGTCCTCAAAGTAGTACTACATCTAAAAAAGTAGATGTTGATCCTACTTGGCCCCCTGGAAAACGGGCACACTTTAGAATTGTAAATCGACTCAAAGATGGAATTCAAAATGATGTTGTATCTACAATTGCAGAGAAACTAGGGAAAACTGATATCATTAAAGATACTGATGGTGTTTTATCTTTGGATATCTCTCCTGAGGAAACTCATGATGGTGCAATTCGAACTCTCAATGAAGACTTACTTCCTGCAATGAAAGAAGTGGGAGATAAATTTGGTTCTGGAGAATTAATTCTGCCATTTGTTCTCAAATCTGCTGAATGTATGAAAGCATCTGTTAGTGAACTAGAGAAATATTTAGTTAAAGAAGAGGGTACAAGCAAGGGGGTCCTTGTTTTGGGAACTGTTTATGGTGATGTACATGATATTGGAAAGAATCTTGTAAAAACTATTTTTCAAAACAATGGTTACTCTGTACATGATTTAGGAAAACAAGTTCCATTGCAAAAATTCTTGGAAAAAATTGATGAAGTTAAACCTGATGCAATTGGATTATCTGCATTACTAGTTTCAACTTCAAAACAAATGAAACTTTTCGTAGAACACGCAAGAAAAAACAATATGACTGTCCCAATTCTTTGTGGTGGAGCTGCAATCAACAGTAACTACATAAACCGAATTGCAAAGGATGATGGAATTTATGAACCTGGTGTATTTTATTGTAATACTATGTTTGAAGGACTCAAAACAATGGATGTTTTAATTTCAGATGAAAAACCAAAACTTTTGGCTGATTGGAAAGAAAAATTAGAAAATTGGAAAGAAAAATCTACGGTATCTATAGATCCTGACACTCTTCCAAAAAGTGAGATTAAACCAGTTCAAGCACCTACTCCAAAAATAATCGGAGAGCCAATTCGATTAAAACTAGATCAAATCAACATGGCTGAAGTTTGGACCATGATTGATAAAAAATCCCTATTCAAATTATCTTGGGGGTTGAGAGGAAAAGCAGGTTCAGAATCTGAAGATGAACATGAGCAATTACTAACTGAATGGAAGATTCGAATTATTAGAGATAAACTCTTTGAACCTGAAGTTGTTTATGGATATTTCAAATGTCATAATAAAAACAGAAAATTACTGGTAGAGAATCCTGCAGGTGATAACGTGGAATTGGAATTTCCACGTTCTACACGACCTGATCACCTTTGTCTTACTGACTATTTTGGTGATGATGATATTGTTGCATTTCAATCTGTAACTGTGGGCAACAAAGTAGCAGAAATTATCGAACAATGGAATAAAGAAGACAAGTATACTGATGCATACTATCTACATGGATTAGCAGTTGAGGTAGCTGAAGCCTTAGCAGAATGGGTAAATCAAAAAATAAAATCTGAATTAAGTTTAGAGAAAGGCGGTCTGAGATACAGTTGGGGATTTCCTAGCTGTCCTGATGTTGCACAACATCATCTAGTGTGGAAATTATTACAACCAGAAAAATCTGGCATGACTTTAACTGAATCTGGTCAAATTATTCCTGAACAATCAACTGCGGCAATAGTTATTCATCATCCAGATGCAAAATACTTTGTACTTTAATTAGATAATTTCTCTAAAAACTCATCCAACCCTTTGAAATCACTAGGTGATGTAACTAATATGTCTCCAGTAATTTTATGTGTCTTTTCTAACAACTCTTCAAATTCTTGAGTGTATGTTGTTAAATCTAAATCCAAAAATTTTGCAGATTTTTCATTTTTTGGTGATGGATACAAGATGATTGGAATTATTGAAAATCCTTTTAGATTATCTGACAAATTTTGTACTTGTTCTATATTTTGAATTACCTGTGTCATGAACCCTTTTGGCTTTGCATCTAATTTTTTTCCTATTTTTGAAAAATTGGGTTTATTTGAAATTGAAAGATACAAATCAATTTTTGAATCAATCCCTTTTTCTCTTAATCTCTTTACTGTGGAACTTGGAATTTGCCCTGAATCTGTTTTTCCTGTCTGTGATGGGTCTCCCATTAGAATTAAAATTCCTGAAAACCCTACATCAATACAATTTTCAACAAATTCTGAAATCTCAGTTTCACTTTTGTCTCTAACTCTGAGACTCACGGTAATTGGCAAGTTGGGAATTTCTTTTTTGATAATTTTTCCTGCTTCTATTGGTGAGACTCTTTGGAATCCTAATACGTTCTCAGTTAAATGTATTGCATCACATTTTTTTGATATTATTTTTATTTTTTCAACAAATTTCTGAATTGATTCATTTGTATCTCCATCAGGTAGAATTTTTGGTGGATTAGCTTCATACCGAATTGTCATATCCCCAATTCTTCTCTCCTCGGTTAAAACCTTTGAATACCAAAACCCCTGTGTAATAATAGGAAACCCAATAATGCTCTTAGATGATTTAAAATCCTCACTATCAACTCCAATTGATCCTAAAATCAAAACTGATGGGAAATTTCGTTTAGCCTCGATACTTGTAGTGATTTATGGTAAAGACCCAATTGTTGTAATGACTGAAAAACCAAAACATATGAAATTTCATGCAGGTGAAATTTCATTCCCTGGTGGGAAATTGGATTCTGCAGATTCAGATCTTTTACAAACTGCATTACGTGAAACTAGTGAAGAAATAGGATTAACAATTTCTAAAGATCAAGTGATTGGCCAATTAGAACCTGTGGTAACATTAAATTCTGGTTTTTTGATTTTACCGTTTATTTCAATTGTTGATACCATTCCGCCACTCTCTGCTAATTGTGAAGTCGAAAAAATTTTCCATATCCCTTTGGAGTCTTTTTTAAAAACTGAATCAAAAGATCCGGATCCATCTCATAACATTATTCAAGAAATGTTTACCTTTGAGTATCAAAATCAAATTGTGTGGGGAGCTTCAGCTAGAATCTTAAAACAGATTCATAGTTGCCTAAAATCCTGAGATTCATTTAAAAAGAGCTCTTCGTGCCTGAAAATCTATGGCTGCTCGCAAGTCCTCACCACGAAAGATTCGTCTATTGAAAAAAACAAAACAGACATCTGCAGTACCA
>Ga0209360_1001418_pt1 | contig 15976 bp, 14 predicted proteins | sample SaaInlV_130m_DNA_3_FD_184651 | JGI IMG/M metagenome (GOLD analysis project Ga0209360, IMG submission 184651) | Marine microbial communities from expanding oxygen minimum zones in the Saanich Inlet - SI037_S3LV_130m_DNA (SPAdes) (version 2) | ecosystem: Environmental > Aquatic > Marine >... | reverse complement strand
TAATTTGATCAAAGGTTTGGGAGTATCTAGTGTTAACGGATTTAATCTTTTTCCAAATCCTGCACATAAAATTAAGGCTGTATTAATTCTCATTTTACTTGGTTATAAATTTAGGAAAATTAGTTGTTAATAACAACTTCAAATTAATTAAGTCCTTATTTTTACTCATCCTGTTATCGATCATATTCCAGGCATATGGAATAAGTTTTAAATATTTTCTTTTCTTATCTCTTTCTGCCAATCTCATAAATATTCCAATAATTTTTAAATTTCTAAGAACTGATAAAATATCAAAATCATTTTTAAATTTATCTACATCAATTTTTTTATTAGTGTTTAAATAATAATTATACACCTTATCCTTCAATGAATCGGGTGTTTTATACCTGACATCATCAATTAAGGACGCTAAATCATAGGCTTTGTTTCCAATAAGAGCATCTTGATTATCAATTAATCCAATTTGATTTTTGGAGTTTATGATTAAGTTTGAAACATGAAAATCTCTATGAACAAAAGTATCATTTTTAAAATTTAATTTTGATAATAATAGCTTAATTTCTTTATTAAATTTTCTGTTAAATGTCTTAATTTTTTTTTTATTTAATTTTTTTGGAACATACCAATCACTAAATAACTTTGCCTCATCTAATAAGATATTATTTTTATAATCTTTAATCAGATAAAATTTATTTATAAAATTTTTAATTTTTTTATCTTTAACTAATTGAATTTTATTTAAAACATTGATTGCTTTCTTAAATATTAAATATTGATTTTTTTTATTTTTTGAAAATTTTTGATAAATTGTTTTGTTTCCCAAATATTGTATTTCAATATAATTGTTTTTATAATCTTGACTTAATAGTTTAGGGGCTATTATATCATTTTTGATTAAAATTTTATTAATTGAATCATATATTAGTAAATTTTTAATTTTTTCTCTATTGGCAAATACTATAACTGAATTTTTTTTAGTATTTCTATAAAATTTTCTAAAAGATGCGTCTCCTTTAATTTCCTTAAAATCTTTTGAAAGTTTCATATTAAAGGATCAGTCTAAACCATCAATTTTAACAGATCTATTATTTAATTCATTTTCATAATTAAATATTAAATCTATAGTCTTCTTAAAGTTTCTTTTGCCAATTAATTCTGGCCATTCAATAAGAGTTATTGTGTTTTGATTTTTATCAAATAGATTTAAATTTTTAACTTCAGACTCATCTTTTAATCTAAATAAGTCATAATGTTTAATAATCAAATCATCTGCCTCATACTCATTAAGTAAGTTAAAAGTTGGACTTGTTACTTCTGTAGTTTGTAATTTTTTTTTTATTTGAAATTGATTAATTAAATATTTTACAAAAGTGGTTTTACCTACACCCATTTCGCCATATAAATAAATTACTTCGCCACCTGTTAGATAATTAGAAAAATTTTTAGCTAATTCTTTGGTCGTCTCTTCTGAGGATATATCTATTATGCTATTTTTAATAGCGATAGGCATCTGGTTTGAATGGACCTTCGGTCCCAACACTTATATAATCTGCTTGTTCTTTGGATAATTTAGTAAGTTTGGCACCAACTTTTTTTAAATGAAGAGTTGCAACTTTTTCATCCAAATGTTTAGGAAGAACATAAACTTTATTTTCATAATTTTTATGATTATTCCAAAGCTCAATCTGTGCAATTACTTGGTTTGTAAATGAAGCACTCATAACAAAACTTGGATGTCCAGTTGCACAACCTAAATTAACTAATCTTCCCTCTGCTAAAAGAATAATTCTTTTTTTGCTTGGCAATTCTATTTCATGAACTTGCGGTTTAACTTCACTCCATTTATAATTTTTAAGAGCTTCGACTTGAATTTCATTATCAAAGTGACCAATATTACATAAAATTGCTCTATCTTTCATATCTCTCATATGATCAGCAGTAACAATATCTTTATTTCCTGTAGCTGTTACAACGATATCAGCTCTGCTAATAGCTTCTTCCATCAAAACAACTTCATATCCTTCCATTGCAGCCTGTAATGCACAGATTGGATCTGCTTCAGTAACTAAAACTCTCGCTCCACTTTGTCTTAGCGATGCTGCACTTCCTTTACCCACATCTCCAAAGCCCGCTACGATTGCAATTTTTCCTGACATCATTACATCTGTTGCTCTTCTAATTCCATCAACTAAACTTTCTCTGCAACCATATAAATTATCAAATTTTGATTTAGTAACTGAGTCATTAACATTAATCGCTGGCACTAAAAGAGAATTATTTTTTTCCATCTTATTTAAAGCTTTTATTCCTGTAGTAGTTTCTTCTGAAACTCCTTTTATATCCTTCATCAAATCTTTATATTCATTATGCATGATTGCAGTTAAATCACCGCCATCATCTAAAAGCATATTTGGTTTCCAATCAGGTTTGCCAATAATAGTTTGTTTGATACACCAGAGATATTCCTCCTCAGTCTCACCCTTCCATGCGTAAACGGGTATTCCAGCCTTTGCAATCGCAGCAGCTGCATGATCCTGAGTTGAAAAAATATTACACGAAGACCATCTTACCTCAGCTCCTAGAGCAACCAATGTTTCTATCAATACAGCTGTTTGAATAGTCATATGCAAACAACCAATAATTCTTGCTCCTGTTAATGGTTTAGTTTCTGAATACTCTTCTCTTAAAGCCATTAATCCTGGCATTTCACTCTCTGCTATCGAGATTTCTTTTCTACCGAATTCAGCTGATGATATATCTTTTACTTTAAAATCTTCCATGGAAAAGTTTTATACAGTTAACAACAAATTAATCAAGATAAGATTAAACGCTTGGAAATTTTATCTCTACGATTGCACCATCTCTATCTAATCGATTTGATGCTACAATTTCACCATCATGAAGATCAACTAAATTTTTAACAATATTCAATCCAAGACCTGAATGTTCTCCAAATTTATCTGGTCTATTACTATAAAATCTTTTGAATATTTTTGATGTATCTATCTCTTTAAATCCCTGGCCATCATCAATAATTTTAACAACAATTTTTTTATTTACAGTATTTGATATATTCACAAAAATATTTTCTCCTTCTTTACAAAATGAAATTGAATTATCCAATAAATTAGCAATTATTTGCTCAATTCGGTTTTCGATGCCATTAATGATATATTTTTCATTACCATCATTTTCGTAATTGATTTTAATATTTTTTTTAACTCCTTGGATGTTGTTATAATCATCTACAACAGATTGAATAATTGGCTCTATATTGATTTTTTTCATCTTTTCTTTACTTAGAGCCACTTCATCTTTTAACATCTGTGAATAATCAGTTATTAATCTTTCAATTCTCAAAACATCATGGCTAAGAATATTCAATAATTTTAATCTTTGTTCTGAGTTGTTGCTGTCTTGCAATATCTCAGAAGCACTTTTTAATGATGCAAGTGGGTTTCTTATTTCATGAACTAGATCTGTGGAAAAATTCTCAGCATGAGCGACTCTTTTTTGAAGTTCAATTGTCATATCATCCAGTGAATTTGATAAAAGTCCTAATTCATCATTACGACTTTTTAAACTTTCAATATTTGTTTTAGATTGACTTTTATCTTTAATAACTTTTGTATAGCTTACAAGGTTTTGTATTGGTTTAATAAAATATCGACTCAAAACAAAAGAGAAAATAAGAATTACAAAGCCTACAGCAATTGCTGTTCTAACAACAAAAGCTTTTCTCTCATCAGTAGCTATTTTGATATCATTGGCATTTTCTGTAATAGCAATGTATCCAATATTTGAATTATCTTTAATTACATTTTTAATTGTAATTAATTTAAATTGATTAAGATCCTCCTGTATGAGTGTGTAAGAATTTCCATAAGCATCAGAATTTAAATATTTTTTTAAAATTTTTTCAAAAGAAAAGTTCTTATTTTCAGTTAAATTAATATTTTCATTTGTATTATTTTTGTTATTTTCATTATCATTCAAACTTTCGAATTCAATTTCATCTAATCTTGTAGAAAAAGATCTTGGATCAAGATCTAAAGTATCTGTGTCACCTACTATATTTAAATCATTATCAAAAAAGATTACTCTATCAAGGTTTTGAAATATAAAACGTGTTGAAAATAAAAATTTTCTACAATCTTCAGCATTAAATTTTACATCTAATCTTAGAAGAGTATTGATTGTGTTATCTATTACACTTAAGTGTTTTACTGATTTCTTTTTAATTAAATTGGGCTGAACGTTATTTAAATAAATAAATGTAAATAAACTAATAATTGTAAAGATTATAAAATTTATAAATAAAAATTTTTTTAATATAGATAGACTTTTTAAGTATTTACTAAACATTAGCTAACATTCCATCTATATCCACTACCATATCTAGTTTCAATAGCTGAAAAATCAGGGTCTACTTTTTTGAATTTTTTACGAATTCTTTTAACATGACTATCGATAGTTCTATCTTCAATATCAGTGTCTTCTCTATAAGCAATATCCATTAATTGTGATCGTTCTTTAATAATTCCCGGTCTTTTTGCTAGCTCTTTAACAATCAAAAATTCTGTTGTAGTTAGTTTGTCTGGAAGTTGTTTACTGTTCCATTCACACTCAAGTTGAGAAGGATCTAATTTTAGTCTTCCGTGTGAAATTAAACTTTTGTTTTCCTCTAAAATATTATTCGTATCTTTTTTTCTTAGTTGAACTCTAATTCTTTCAATCAATACTTTAATTGAAAAACCTCCAGATTTTTTTACAAAATCATCTGCTCCTAGTTTTAATCCTAACAATTCATCGATCTCATCATCTTTAGATGTCAAAAAAATTACAGGTAATGATGTTTTTTTTCTAAGCTTTTTAAGTAACTCCTCTCCATCCATTTTTGGCATCTTTATATCAACTACCGCTAAATCAGGGGGCGTTCTGGTAAGACCAATTAATGCACTTTCACCATCTATATAAGTTTGAACTTTGAAGTCTTCTTTTTCCAGGGCGATACTTAAGCTTGTTAAGATATTTCTATCATCATCAATTAAAGCTATGGTTTGTTTGTTCATTACTTATATAAAAATACTAAATTGTTCTAAATTGGGCAATCTTATAAAATTAGTGAAGCATTCCCCAGTTATCCCCTATATTTATATCAACAGTTAGTGGTGTAGAAAAAGAATGATAATCACTTTCTGCTACACTGGTCATTTCATCTTTTATAAGTTTAATCATTATCTTTTCATTATTTTTTGGAACTTCAAAAATTAACTCATCATGGATCTGTAACAACATTTTAGATTTAATATTTTTTTGATCAGATAATTTCTTATCTAATCTTATCATGGCTAAACGCATAATTTCTGATGCTGATCCTTGAATAGGTGCATTAATTGCTGCACGTTCTTGAAAATTTCTTACATTAAAATTTTTATCATTAATTCCATTAAAATGAGATCTTCGACCAAAAATATTATTTACATAACCACTTTTTCTACAAAATTTAATTGTATTATCCATATAAACTTTAATTTCAGGAAATTTTGCAAAATACGCATTTAGAAATTCTTCTGCTTCGTAATTTGAAACATTAATCTGTTTTGCTAAACCGTATTGGGAAATTCCATAAATAATTCCAAAATTTATAGCTTTAGCTTTTCTTCTTTGATCTTGATCAACTTTTTTAATATCAATATTAAATATCTGACTAGCTGTTAAAGAATGGATGTCTTCGTTGTTTTTAAAAGCTTTTTTAAGTTCTTTTACATCTGCTAAATCTGCCAAGATTCTCATTTCAATTTGATTGTAATCTGCTGAAATTAATAAATGACCTTTTTGAGCTTTAAACGCTTTTCTAATATCTTTTCCATCCTCTGATTTTATTGGAATATTTTGTAAATTAGGGTCACTTGATGCCAGTCTACCAGTTGTGGTTGCTGCTAATAAAAATGAAGTGTGAACTCTTTTGGTGTTGGGATTAATATGTTCTGGCAATGAATCCGAATAAGTATTTTTTAATTTTGAAACTTGTCTCCAATCCAAAACTATTTTTGGGAATTTATGTCCTTTAAATGCCAGATCCTCTAAAACACTTGCACTTGTTGCAAAACTACCTTTTTTAGTTTTTTTTAATCCTGCAATTTTAAGATCGTTATAAATTATTTCTCCTAATTGTTTGGGTGAAGCAATGTTAAATTCTTTTTTAGAAATTTTAAAAACCTCTTTTTCTAGATTTTTAATTTTTTTTTCAAATTTTGAAGAAAGTGATTTTAAGAATTTGCTATCTACTTCGATGCCTTCCATCTCCATAAAAGCAAGAATTTTAATTAATGGTTTTTCAAAAATTTCATAAATATTGATCATTTTTTCTAGTTTCAAATTTTTGATAAACTTTTTATATAATCTAAAAGTAATATCGGCATCTTCTGCTGCATAATCTTTTGCCTTATCAATTTCTACTTCACTAAAATTTATTTCTTTTTTTCCAGTACCCACTATTTCTTTAAAAGAAATTGTTTTATGACCCAGATGAATTTCAGACAATGTATCCATGTTATGTCTATTTTTTCCTGCATCCAAAACATACGACATCAACATAGTATCCTCCATTGAGGAAATTGTTATTCCGTGTCTAAATAAAATTATAAAATCAAATTTTATATTTTGACCAATTTTTTTTACACTTGGATCTTCTAATAAAGGTTTCAATTTTTTTATTACTATATCTTTATTAATATTTTTTGATGATTTATGACCAATTGGGATGTAGCAAGCTTTACCAATTTTTGAACATAGAGAAACGCCAATTAAATCTGCTTGATGACAGTCTAGTGAGCTTGTTTCTGTATCGACAGCAACCTCACCTGTTTCTTCGGCTTCTTTAATCCATTCATCTATTTGATTAGAATTAGTAATTAAATGATAATTCTTATTATTTATTGGTTTTTGTTTTTCTGATATCTTCACTTCATTTGAAGTACTTGTCATTTTGGGTTCACCATATGCTGAAATAACAGAACTTAACAATCTGTTAAATTCCATCTCTCGTAAAAATTTATATAATTTATCTTTATCTATATCCTTTAGTTTAAACTCACTTAATTCTCTATTTGTTGGGGAGTCTTGTTTCAAGGTAACAAGTTGTTTGCTAATCAGCGCCTTATCTTTATTTTCTATTAATGTTTCTCTTCTTTTATTTTGTTTTATTTCATGAGCAGATTTTAAAAGTTTTTCTAAAGTTCCATATTTATTGATTAATTCTGCGGCAGTTTTAACTCCTATACCTGGCACACCAGGAACATTATCGCTGCTATCGCCAGCAAGAGATTGTACATCGATCACCTTCGATGCATCAACTCCAAATTTATTCATTATATCCTCCTCTGAGATGAATTTATTTTTCATAGGATCAAAAATACGAACACCTTTTTTGTATAGTTGCATTAAATCTTTATCTGATGAAACTATGGTAACTTTTGCGCCTTTTTTAAGTATTTTGTCAACATAAGTTGCTATCAAATCATCTGCTTCATAATTAGGAAGATCTACTGAGGGTAAATTAAAAGCTAGTACAGATTTTCTTATATATTCAAATTGAGGAGCAAGATCATCGGGAGCTTCTGATCTATTAGCTTTGTAGTCACTATAAATATCATTCCTAAATGTTTTTCTTGCAGAGTCAAAAATCACTGCAAAGTGTGTGGGTTTTTGTAAATTTTGATCTGATTTTGAATCTTCAAGAAGTTTGAAAAGCATACTGCAAAATCCGCTTACAGCACCTACTGGCAGTCCATCACTTTTTCTAGTTAATGGAGGTAATGCATAATATGCTCGAAATATATAACCAGAACCATCAATTAAGTAAAAATGATCTGTTTTTTGAATTTTATTCATTAGATTAAATTAAATATTACAATGGTAATAAAATCTGTATATAAAAAAATATACTTTACCTAAGAACATTTTTTATAGCTAGATTATTATTAAGATTAATGGTATTGTGAGTTCATGGAATTAACCAAAAATATTTCTCAAACAACAATAATTAAATCTTTATTTGCTATAATACTTGGCTCAATTGCTTTAACTATATCTGCAAAAATTAAAATACCTTTTTACCCTGTTCCAATGACCATGCAAACATTTGTTGTGTTGTTTTTGGGAGTAAGCTTAGGATATAAAATAGGATTAGCTAGTGTTAGTTTGTATTTACTAGAAGGAATTTTGGGATTACCAGTTTTTTCAAATTCTCCCGAAAAAGGTGTCGGATTTTTGTACTTCACCGGTCCTACTATGGGGTACTTAATTGGCTTCTTAACTGCTAGTTTTTTAGCTTCAAAAATAAATAGCAAAGATAGTTTTTTATTAGTTTTAACTAAACTTATAGTTGCAACTTCTACAATTTATATTCTGGGATTATTGTGGCTTGGAACACTTATTGGATGGGATAAACCAATTTTTGCATTAGGGGCTAAACCATTTCTTTTAGCTGAAATTTTTAAAATTATTATTTTAGCAATAATAACAAAACAAATTATAAAACTTAGAAACTTTATCTAGGCGATCTTTTAGATAGAATTCTTTGGAGAGTTCTTCTGTGCATTTTTAATCTTCTTGCAGTTTCAGAAACATTTCTATTACATAGCTCAAAAACTCTGTGTATATGTTCCCATTTTACTCTATCTGCAGACATTGGATTTTCTGGTGGAGCAGCTTTTTTATCAGGATCTGCCAATAAAGCTCTCTCAACATCTTCAGCATCAGCTGGTTTGGCTAAATAGTCTATAGCACCTTCTTTGATTGCAGCAACTGCTGTCGGAATATTTCCATATCCTGTCAGCATGATAATTCTACTATCATTATTTGTTGATTGAATTTGTTTTACAACCTCTAAGCCATTTCCATCTCCAAGCCTAAGATCTACAACAGCAAAACCTAGTTTTTTTGTCTTAACTGAATCAACTCCCTTTTGTACACTCTCAGCTTGAAAAACTTCAAATCCTTTTTTTTCCATTGCTCTGGCTAGTCTTTCTCTAAATGGATTGTCATCATCAACTATTAGTAGAGATTTATTCTCAAAATCACTAAGGTTTTTAAGGGCGATTTGTTCTTTCATGTTATTGATATGGTTATTTATTATCACAATTCAAGACCTATTATTTGCTTTACATTATTAATCTATGGGCTTATTAGGAGGAAATTTTAAAGTTTTTTAGAAGTAAAAAGCTTTTTTTTATTAAATTTTTTTTGGAGGCATTTTAAATGCAAAAATTTAAATCAGTTGAGGACTTAATTAATCAACTGAAACCTGAAAAGCCGGTTTATTGTATCAGAAAGAATTCTATTCAATCTGCGGTTAAATATTTCATAAAAAATTTTCCTGGAAAAATTTTATACGCAGTAAAAACTAACCCACATCCTTTAGTAATCGAAAAAATTATAGAAAGTGGAGTAGAGCAATTTGATGTTGCATCAATTGAAGAAATTAAAACTATAAAAAGTTTTAGCCAAACTGCTAAATGCTCATATATGCACACTGTAAAGAGTAGAGAAAACATAAAAGAAGCTTACTTTAAATATGGAGTTAAAACTTTTTCACTAGATACTAAAGATGAATTAATCAAAATTATTGAAACTACCAATAATGCTAAAGATTTAGAATTATTTGTAAGGGTAGCGGTTTCAAATGAACACGCAGAAATAGATTTATCAAAGAAATTTGGTGCATTAAGTTCTGAAGCTGCTGGATTATTAAGGCTTGCAAAACAACACTCCAAAAAAATTGGTTTGAGTTTTCATGTTGGGTCTCAATGTATGCATCCAATTTCTTACGCTAAAGGTATTAATGATATTGGAAATATAATTAAAAAAACAAAAATTATTCCAGACTATATTAATGTTGGTGGAGGATTTCCAGCTATATATCCAGATCTAATTCCACAGGCTTTGGATAGCTATTTTAATGAAATTAAAAAAAGTTTAGAAAACTTAAAACTTGAAAAGTTACCTGAAATAATTTGTGAACCTGGAAGAGCTTTGGTAGCAGAAAGTGGTTCTACAATTGTAAAAGTAAATTTACGAAAAAAACAAAAACTTTATATAAATGATGGAACTTATGGCACTCTTTTTGATGCAGGCACTCCTAATATTGTTTTTCCATCTAAAATGATTAAAGAAAATAGTAATAAAATAATTTCTAAAAAATTAACAGCTTTTGATTTTTTTGGACCGACTTGTGATAGTATGGATTATATGAAAGGTCCATTTTTACTTCCTAACAATATTAAAGAAAATGATTATATTGAACTTGGTCAACTAGGTGCTTACGGTTTAACATTTAGAACTCAATTTAATGGCTTTTACTCTGATGAAATCTACGAAGTTGAAGATCAACCAATATTAACGATGTATGGTAAAGACATTAATAAAGCTACTCTGGTTGCTTAATGTCTGATCATAAAAACGTAGGTCATAATAGCAAAAAAGATTTTTTAAAGAATCCAATAGAACATATTGATATTACGTCATTTGACTCTCGAAAAATAATTTCTTCGATGGAAAAAATGTCTTTTGTTTCACGAGAAACAGCTAACGCAGCGAATATATATAACGACATGTTAAAAGATAAAGATTGCACAATATTTTTAACATTAGCAGGGTCTACATCTGCTGCCGGTTGTATGAATATTTATAAAGATCTAGTTAAATATAATATGGTGGATGCGATTGTTGCAACTGGAGCATCTATTGTTGATATGGATTTTTTTGAAGCTCTTGGATTTAAACATTATCAAGGTTCACAATTTCAAGATGATACAGAATTAAGAAATAATTATATTGATAGAATATATGACACCTATATCGATGAAGAAGAGTTGCAAATGTGTGATAAAATTATATGCGAGATAGCAGATACATTAGAACCACGAAGTTATACTTCTAGAGAGTTTATTTATGAGATGGGAAAATATTTAAAAAAAAATTCAAAGAAGGAGGACTCTTTAATTGAAACTGCATATGAAAATAATGTTCCAATTTTTTGTCCTGCCTTTACAGACTCTAGTGCAGGATTTGGCTTAGTCATTCATCAGGAAAAAAATCCAAAACAACATATGACTATAGACTCTATTAGAGAGTTTAGAGAACTTACAGAAATTAAAATTCAATCTAAAGGTTCAGGACTTTTTATGATTGGTGGTGGGGTTCCCAAAAATTTTATTCAAGATACCGTTATATGTGCCGAACTTTTAGGAAAAGAAGTTGATATGCATAAATATGCTGTACAAATTACAGTTGCAGATAGTAGAGATGGTGCTTGCAGTAGCTCAACTTTAAAGGAAGCAAGTTCTTGGGGGAAAGTAGATATAACAAAAGAACAAATGGTATTTGCAGAAGCTACAAGTGTATTGCCACTAATAGCAAGTGATGCTTACCATAAAGGTGAATGGAAAAGCAGAGATAGAAAAAACTTCACAAAAATTTTTAAATAAAATTGAAATATCTTTCAAATAAAAACGGATTTTTAGGGATTGATAACAAAGTCAATTTCAAAGAAAAAGTAGTAGTTGTACCATTTGGCCTTGAAAAAACAGTTAGTTATGGAGGTGGAACTAAAAATGGACCCAAAGAAATAATCAAAGCATCTCATCAAGTTGAATTGTATGATGAAGAATTAAATTGTGAACCCTATAAAAAAATAGGAATTAAAACTTTAAAGCCATTTAAAATTGATAAAAATATCAAAAAAGCCTTAAATAAAATGTCTAAAATAAATGAAGAGATTTTAGATAAAAAACTTTTTCCAATAACATTTGGTGGTGAACACTCCATTACCCCTGGATGTATTGCTCCATTCACTAAAAAATATAAAGACATATGTCTTTTACATTTTGATGCTCATGCAGACTTACGAGAAAGCTATAATGGAGAAAAATTTTCACACGCTTCTGCTATTAGAAGATGTTTAGATTATCCGAATGTTTCTGTAGTTTCATTTGGAATAAGAAACATATCTCAAAGTGAAATTCCTTTTTTAAAAAAAAATTCTTCAAGAATTAATATATTTTGGGCAAAAGATAAAAGTAAATGGAATTTAAACAAGTTTAAAAAATTGATAAAGAACAAAACAGTTTATCTGACCTTTGATGTTGATGGATTAGACTCAAGTATTATGCCAGCAACTGGGACTCCAGAACCTGGTGGATTATTATGGGATGAAACTCTAAATATTATAAGAATTGCTGCAAAAAATTCTAAAATTGTTGGTGCAGATATTAACGAACTATCACCCATAAAAGGCTTTAACTCATATAATTTTCTTGTAGCAAAGTTAGCTTATAAAATTTTGTCTTATAAATTTTTATACTAAACTTTAACAGCTTTAAGAGTACCGAGTAATAATCTAAAAGGTATTAACATTATTAAAGCCACAAATATCTTAACTGCTAAGTCTCCAAAAGATAATGTAACCCATGGTATCCCTGTTGCATAAAAAGATATTGAAAAGAATAAAAAGGTATCAACTGTAGATCCAATAAATGAAGAAGTTATAGGAGCTATAAACCATTTTTTTTTTCTTAATTGATCAAATATTTGTACATCCAATAATTGAGCTACTAAAAAAGCAGTCCCTGACCCAATGGCAATTCTCACTGAAATTAAATCTGCAAAATTAGTTGAGAATAAAAGAGTAAAACTAACACCTATTGCAAATCCAATATAAACAATTTTTCTTGCTACCAACTTTCCATATGATCTATTTGCTAAATCTGTAATTAAAAATGCAACTGGATAACTAAAAGCACCATAAGTAAGTATCTCTTCGAGACCATAATATTTAATCGGAAACTGAACTAAATAATTTGAAGACAAAACAACAACTCCCATTAAAAATGAGAGAAGCAAAAACAATTTATTCATTATGCAGATTTTGCTACTGGCTTTTTCTTAAACGGAGATTTAATTAAAATCCCTTTTTTTAATTTTTTAAGTCTTGGTGACAAGTTTTTGTTTTTTACAACTTTTAAATATTCGTCAAAACTACCTTTTTTATCAACTGATCTTACTCCCGCATTACTTACAGTAAGTTTCAAACTTCTTTTCATCAGTTCACTTGTGAACTTAACTTTTTTAAGATTAGGTAAAAATCTTCTTTTAGTCTTATTGTTAGCATGACTAACATTATGACCTTTCATAGGGATTTTACCGGTTAATTCACATTTTTTTGACATAATAACAGTGCCTATATAAGGCGAGATGATGAATGCGTCAAGTTTAATAGATTTAAGATAGGGTTTTATTTCCTACAATTTCATTAAAATTCTTCACTCCATCTCTTAATAGTAAATCTTTTAGATCCTTTTTTATAATCCCTGCAATATTTGGGCCTTTAAAAACCATTCCGGTATAAAGTTGAATAAAATCTGCACCCGCTAAAAACTTAGCATATGCCGCATGACCAGAGTCAACACCCCCTACTCCTATTATTTTAATTTTACCTTTTAATAACTTATAGAATTTATTAATTAAAATATTTGATTTTGTCTCTATAGGTTTTCCAGACACCCCTCCTTTTTGATGTCTCTGAATATCACTAAGCGAATTTCTTGAGGACTCAGATGTATTAGAAATAATTATCGCTTTTATCTCATTTTCCAAAAGGATTTCAGAAATCAAATTAATTTGATTTTCGTCTATATCTGGTGAGATTTTTACTGCAACGGGAACATTTGATTTTAAATCATTTTTTTCTTTTAAAATAGATGCAAGCAATTCTTGTAATTTACTTTCTTCGTGAAAATTTCTTAAATTTTCAGTATTTGGAGATGAAATATTTATTGTTATATAATCTGCAACTTCATGAAAAGCTCTTAATCCAATTAAGTAATCATTCAGCCTATTATCAGAATCTTTATTTGGTCCTACATTAATTCCAAGTAATCCTAGCTTCTTATTTGATTTAATTCGATCCAAAACAGTTTTAGCTCCATGATTATTAAATCCCAATCTGTTAATTAAAGCTTCATCTTCAACAAGTCTAAAAACTCTTGGTTTAGAATTTCCATATTGTTTTAAAGGAGTAATGGTTCCAACTTCAACAAATCCAAAGCCTAGTCTGAATAAAGCATTATATACTTCTGCATTCTTATCAAAACCAGCTGCCATCCCTATTGGATTATCTATCTCCTTATCAAAAATTTTAGTTTTAAAAATTGGATCATCTTTATTTTTATCAAATATATTTGAAACTAAATTCAATTTTAAAGATTTAATTGCTAAAGTGTGAGCTCTTTCAGGATCTATTTTAAATATTAAAGATCTTAGCTTTGAAAACATTATTTTAGTTTATTTATTAACAGCTCTTTAGTTTCGTTGACACCAAAAAAACTTATAAAAAATCCCATACGAGGCCCATTTTCATCTCCAAAAACTACCTCATAAATCAATTTAAACCAATCTCTTAAATTTTCTGTATAACCATTTTCTTTTCCAGTTGAATAAATCAATGTTTGTATGTCTTCTGGTGACATTTCATCAGTACACTTTTCTAAAGTTTTTACTAAAGCTTGTAATGCTAATTTTTCATTTTCATTAGGATTTTTATATTTTTTTTGAGCCTTGATTACATCATTAAAATACTTAATTGCATAACCTATCAATCCATCAAAAATTGAAAAATTTTCTTCAGAAATATCTGATTTATATTTTTTAACAAATTTCCATAATAATTCTTTACTGTCAGCATTGCTAGTCTCAACCAAATTTAGCAACATTGAAAATGTCATAATCATATCCTCATTAGGAATATTGCCATTATGTACATGCCAAACAGGATTCATTAATAGTTGTAATTCATTCTGTTTTTTTGATTTTTCAATACAATCTAAATAATCATCGACAGCTTTAGGTACTATTTCTTTATAAAGTTTTTTAGCTCTTTTTGGGTTTTGATACATATACAAAGATAAACTTTCTGGAGAAGCATATTTTAACCATTGATCAATGGTAATACCATTCCCTTTTGACTTAGAAATTTTCTCACCTTTTTCGTCTAAAAATAACTCGTAAGCAAATCCTGATGGATTTTTTTTTCCTATTAAATTAATTATTTTTGTTGATAAAATTGCACTCTCAATTAAATCCTTACCATACATTTCAAAGTCAACATCAAGAGCATACCATCTCATCGCCCAATCAACTTTCCATTGTAATTTACAATGTCCGTCTAAAATACTTGCCTCAAATTTTTTTCCTTTATTATCAAAAATAATCCTAGATTTTTCTTTATCAATTTCTAAAACGGGTATTTCCAAAACATGTCCAGAGTCAGGACAAATTGGCAAAAATGGACTATAAGATTGTTGGCGTTCCTTACCTAATGTTGGAATTATGATGTTCATAATTCCCTCATAATTATCTAAAATAATTTTCAGCGTAGGATTAAAAAAACCGCTCTTATATAGAGATGTGGAACTTTGAAAATTATATTTAAATTTGAAGCTATCTAAAAAATTTTTTAACATTTCGTTATTGTGCTCACCAAAACTATTAAATTTTTCAAACGGATCTGGAACTTTAGTTAATGGTTTATGAAGATTGTCATTTAATAATTTTTGATTAGGTACGTTATCTGGAACTTTTCTTAATCCATCCATATCATCCGAAAATGTTATTATCTCAGTAGGTAAATCTGATAATTGATTTAATGCATTTACTAGCATTGATGTTCTTGCAACTTCGCCAAATGTTCCAATATGCGGAAGACCACTTGGACCATAACCTGTCTGTAGAGTAATTTTACCTTTTTTTTCAATGAACGATTTTCTCTCACGAAGCATTTTTTTTGCCTCTACAAAAGGCCATGCGCTTGTTTTATCTAAATTTTCTTTTTTAATCATGAATTATTCTTCTAAAAAATCTTAAATTAGCGAATTTATTAATTCTTATAGAGTTGAAATTTATTTACCATAAAATA
>Ga0209360_1001411_pt1 | contig 16019 bp, 16 predicted proteins | sample SaaInlV_130m_DNA_3_FD_184651 | JGI IMG/M metagenome (GOLD analysis project Ga0209360, IMG submission 184651) | Marine microbial communities from expanding oxygen minimum zones in the Saanich Inlet - SI037_S3LV_130m_DNA (SPAdes) (version 2) | ecosystem: Environmental > Aquatic > Marine >... | reverse complement strand
GAACTTTAACTCCTGCAGTTTGAAATTTTTCGAATCCCCATTTTATAGATTTAAAGTTTGCGATAGACCCTGTAGGTCGCCCACCAATACCATCACAAAGTTCTTTTAAGTCTTCTTCTAATGGAGTTTCTCCTAATAAATTTGTAATTAATTTATCTACATCACTCGTTTGGGCTGGTAACATCCAAATGACAGCAAACCAAATAAAAATCTGATTCTTCATTTTATACTCCTGTTCTAATAAACACAAAAGACCTCAATAGAGGCCTTTTGTGTAATCATTATTCGAATTTGACTTAACCAGGTATTTCCGTTTCAGGAATTGGAAAAGTCACAATTGCATCGCCATCACGGTCTAAGGGCAAATCCCCAGTTTTACCATAATGTCTCATATCAATTAACCGTTGTCCTTCAAAAAATAGAGAATAACGTTTTTCATGTAAAACACGATCTAAAGCATTGGATGCATCTGTATCGCTATAACCTGCAAGACCAGCGGCAGCACGAACAATATTCATATCTGCTTCAGCTGATGCAAAATCACCATTACCTATTGCAACTTCTGCGCGAAGAAGTAATAATTCTTCATTTCGAATAATAGGTACAGGGTCATAAGAGCTTGTCCAAATAGTTGGTGCTAAATTACTTGTTAATCCATCATAAGTAATCACAGCCAAGCTTGTATCACGAACGGATACATTTGCAGCATAACGGCCATCACCATCTTCAGCATCTGTTGCATAGGATGGATGTACCATTAGCTTGATGAAATCGTTAGATGCATCTTCAAACATTCCATTATCTTGATCATTTGAATTTGAGCTAAACTCGTGGTATGCACCCATACTCATATCGCCTGATTCATCAATAAAAGAATTACCTAATGCAGTTGTAGCGGCTGACCAATCATCTTGATTTACCGCAACTCGGGCTCTAAGTGCTTGATTGAATTTTGCAAATGCAGCTGGAGTATCAAAGCCACTAAATCCAGAAGATAGAGAGAAAGAGAATGCGTCTCCTGCTCCTGATAAATCTGAATTACCGGCATCTAAAAGACTAGCAATTTCTGCTAAAACTTCAGATTTTGAAGCTACCGAGGCATTAATATCACCATCATAATTCAATCGTGCACCATTTTCATCTGTCATAGACAAAATACGCCACAATGCATAAGCATGGAATGATTTCCCAACGCCAGAAGCACCTTTGTCACCCGATTCAGCAAGAATCAAGCTATTTTGAATTACTTTATAATTTGCATTCCAAGGACTCATTGTCAAAAACCCACCTGGATCAACAGGACCTTTCATGAGTTCATTAGTGTACCGAGGATCCGCAGGTTCCAAGTAATATGCTTCTCTACCAACAACAAGCATATCGCGTAAGTAAATACCCATAGATGTACGAAGCCCCGCTTCTGCACCTGTTACAAGTGACTGAATTGTTGCAGTATCATCTGTTGGGTTATTTGGATCCGGAAAATCCAGATCTTCACATCCAACCCACAAAAAGGCACTTAGCAGTGGGAGGATCATTATCCATTTTTTAATTGTAATTGATTTCATAATTATTCCTCCTTAGAAACCGATTGAAAGTGAAAAATACAAACTCTTAGCTTGTGGGAATGGGTTTGTATCTACAGACCCACCAACAGCTTCACTACCAAACTGACTTACTTCAGGACTTAAACCGGAATAATCCGTATCCATCCATAAGTTTCTGCCCGATACTCCCACTCTCGTATAGCCTAAACCAAACTTATCCGATAAACCGGAAGGTAAGGTATACGTCAAATTAACTTCTCGAAGCATGGTATATGTCGTTGATTCAATATAGCCAACGGTTGTTGTACCAAGGCCACCAAGTCTATCACCTGCATTTGCTTCATAATCAACTGTTGTACCACCTAAATCATAAATTAGGTTTGCTAGGTTAATAGCAGAACCACCTTCTTTATGATCAATCAAGAATGAAAAATCAATGGAACCTAGTCTAAAACTATTAAAAAATGAAACTTGATAATCGGGTGTTTCATCCCCTAGTTTTTTATAGTCGCCATTCTCTTCAAGATCAGAGCCAATAATTGCAGTTGGTGACCAACCTTCTTGAATTCGATACGTTCCAAGGAATGTTGCAAATCCACCAAAATTATAAGGATCTACATTTAACTTAGTTACGGTTGAACTTGTGGTATAGTAGTTCGTTCGAAAATTCCAGTCTAAGCCACCCAAGCTAACAAGTCTTGTTGGATTTAAGGTTACAGATAATTCTGTTCCTTTTGTTTCCATTTCACCGCCATTTTCCCATTTAGACGTCGCACCTGAAGATGCGGGCATATCTACTTGTAAAATAAGATCAGTGATTTCTTGAGTGTACATCGTTGCTTCAACAGTAGCAAATCCATCCATGATTGAAAAATCAGTTCCGAATTCAGTTTCAGTTGTTCTCTCCGGACGAATATCACTATTCCCTTTTAATGAAGAAGGAAGTAAACCATTGATTCCACCAATATTATAAGATGACATTGTTGTGTACTTTGCCGAACTATTTGGCAAATTACCAGTTTGTCCGTTAGCCACTCGAAACTTCAAATTATCAAAAATTCCAGCCACTTCACCTAATTGGTAAGACATAGCAACTTTGGGATACCATTCATAGGTTTCAACATCACCGAGCGTACTTGATTTATCACCACGCGCACCAAATGAAAGATGGATATTGTCTCCAATCCCAATTTCTTCTTGGATAAAGAGACCGCGATCTTGTTGCTTTTTGCGATCATGATAAACAGATTGCGCACTGGCTTTATCTACATTAGTTTGAGTTGGAATCATACCTGTTGCATGAACAAATAATGAATTCCAATCATAGGTTTCATACTGCATCCCAGCAGTGGTATTTAATTTCATGCTACCTGTTTTCATTTTATGAACCAAATTCAAAGACATATTTGTATTCAAATTATCAGTAGCAGTCATGACGGATTGTCCCGCTTCTGTTTTTCCACTTTCAATTTGCGTAAAGGCAGGAAGAAAAACAGTATTTTCCTGGTTATAAAAATCACCAGCAGCGATTGCTAAGAAATTTAAGCTCATAGATGAATTTCGTAATAAGCTATAATCAAACTGAGCAGACCCTGTAGCTCGATGAGTCAATTCGTTGTTTACAAAATATTCAACTGTTTCCAATGGATTTGATGGATTCATCGGGTGGCTTGGAAAAGAACCATCAGCATTTTGACGAATATCAATAAAGCTAGGTGTAAAGCCAATTGAAAAACCAACGGTTAAATTGGTATTATCATTTCCTGTCACACCGCGATCTGAGCTAGATCGTGAGATATTTGTTGCAATAGATAATTTAGCTTTTTCACTAAATCGATGATCAACATTTACACGCCCAGATACTTTTTCATATCCTGTGTTTTTAATGATACCACCTTCATCCATATACTGACCACCAAAATAAAACTGAGTTTTACTATCGCCACCAGCTACACTAATTGTCGATTCATTTAGCTCGCCTGTTTCACCATAAATGAGTTGTTCATAATCGAAATCATTCCCAGCCCAATTACCGTTGGCATCATTACCAAGAGCAGCAACATCTTCACCATATTGATCTATGGCTTGTTGTTCAGTAAAAACTCTATGTCCCATTTTCTTTAAGACATTCGATGTTCCCTTACGTTGCGTAAAATTGAATGTTGTTTTTCCATTTTTACCACGTTTGGTTTTAATTATAATTACACCATTTGATGCTTTTGCGCCATAAATGGCAGCAGCGCTGGCCCCTTTAAGGACTTCAATGGACTCAATATCATTAGGGTTAATGTCACCAATTCGATTGGTTGGCTGACCTTGTGGCCGAGAGCTTCCTGCGCCTGTAGCAGCAGTCACAACATCAATACCCGATTGATTTGCGTCATTATTATATATGACACCATCAATAACGTATAACGGTTGTGTTCCCCCAGTAAGAGTAGATGAACCACGTAGATTAACATTAATTCCACCACCTGGTGCACCCGTATTTCTACGAATGTTTACACCGGCAAATTTACCAGCAAGGGCACCATCCAGTGTTTGCGTAGGTGCGTTTACAAGTTCAGCACCCGAAACCACTGCAACAGCATTGGCCAAATTCCGACGTTTTACAGATGTCGCAAGACCCGTTACAACAACTTCATCTTGTTTAAGTACATCAGGCTCCATAGAGAAATCTAATGTTCCGCCGCTCGAAGTTACTTCTAGGGTTTTATAGCCAATATAAGCAACCATAATGCTAACGTCACCTGGCACATCCAAACTATAATAGCCATTAATATCAGTCGTTGTACCTGTGAATGTACCTTTTACAAAAACTTGAGCACCCGCTAAGGTTTCTCCTGTTTCTGCATCGGATACAGTACCTGTAACATTGACAGTTTGAGCCAATCCCATGGTGATACCTAGTATCATAATGAGAATCGACTTAAGAATATGTGTGTATTTTTTCACAATCCTATCTCCTTGTTTATGTTTCTGTTTTGATTGATTTACTACGTAGGAAATATAAAAGCAGCTAAAATCTGATGAAAACTACCCTTTGATTCTCCCAAGACCTTGTTCCAAGGTACGATAAAAACCTGTATTTTATCAAGACATTTAATAAAAAATATTTTTTCTCTATTTTTTTGCCGTTTGTATTTTTTTCTTGAATGTTAAACTGTAATTTCCGCGTCGGTTTTGTTATGTAAATTTTGTTGATCCGGTAGCTCAGCTGGTAGAGCAGTGGCCTTTTAAGCCATTGGCCGTGAGTTCGAGTCTCACCCGGATCACACCATTAAAGCCCTTTTCTCGACGAGAAAGGGGCTTTTTTATTGCCTTTTCTAAAATGCCGAATATGACAGAAAAAGACAGTAATCGACCCTTTTTGACGTATCCTGATACTCCCAAAGAGAATAATCACGTGGCGAAGGCTTACTTCAACCACGTGATCTTCATCTTCTTTTGGAAGTTTAGCTTTCGTCTGTTTTGATGTCATGTGTATCCACCCGGTTATTTACGAGTCCTGCCACATCCACACCTACGAGTATGATGGTGCAAATAATTGATCCTACTTTGGCGACTGTTTTTAATCCTGCTAACATATATAGCTCCTTTTTTAGTTTCAGAAATGCAGTTACGAATAACTGCTGTTATAAGATTCTTATACCAATTTTGGAGTGGAAATATCTAAAGTGAGTTTTGGGGATGGAAAAAATTGAAATCGGCTCAACCTGGGCACCAATTTTTCAGAAATCCGACCAACCTGAAGTAGAATACCCGTGAGTCCTGACCATCACTGGCAATTGGTGTTATTTAATGTCTAACGCTGACCAATCGGAATCACGATTCTCGGGTAGAAAAGGGCGAATATGGGTTCACCTGGAAATTTTCCGTTCGTATTTGAGCAATTTGGAAATTGGAGATTTTTGAAAATATTCAGAATCTCCAACAGAATAAGCAACCATAAACAAGTTGATTGCGACATAATAAAAAAGCTCCGGAGAGCCTTAATAAAAACCTACATAATTGAGATTAAATTAAAGAAAAATAAACCCTATAAACTTAACTCACTGCCCAAGCTAAGACGTCCACCTTAATAACTATTCAAATTTTAATGATATAATAAAATTGGAATGTGCTTTTTAAATTGGATAAAATCTTTGTCTACAGTAAATATTGGCATATTACGATTCATTGCTACACTGCAAATCAAAAAATCTGTATTAGACCCTTGAATTCCTTTTTTTCTACAAACATTATAATACTCAGCTGCACATTCATAATCAGCTTCATTTACAGTTATATTTGGAAAGGCTCTTAAATAATCCTTTAACTTATTAAAATGTCCAGGTAACGATATCCCTGATAATAACTCCTGACGAACAGCCCCAATTATGCTTACCCTAGAATCCATTATTAGTTCTTTTAATATTCCAGCTTCTCGGATATCTTTTTGATTATTTCTCCTTAGAGAAAGAGACCAAATACATGTATCAACTAATACATTCATGATTTACTACGTTGTAGCTTATAATCATAATCATCATCTATTTCTATTTCTCCAAATAATTCTAATAATTTAATTTGTTTACGACGCTGGATGTACTCAATTAATGCGTCTGTGACTACTGCTTTTTTAGTTTTTTTATCGCTGTATTTTACAGCTTCTTCTAAAATATCCGGATTTAATGCCAAATTTGTTGCCATGATTAATCGCCTTTCTTTTCATTGATTATTGTAACAAAAACATATATTATGTGTGCATATCCACACATTGCTATGTGTAGTATATACAATCTTGTATAATAATCCTAATAAACTCTGCTATTCTTTTCCTGAAATGAATACATTAATCCCAATCCATCAAAAGTGAAGTGGACCCCATAGCTTGGACAGTTTTTTCACTATTTAAGTTAGAAAGTTCTGCGGGGTTTTGCATTCAGCCATATCTAACGACCGAACGCTTTGGACAAAAAATCACGCTCCATGATCAATTGACCTATTTTCGCATGAAGGTCTTTCACTTCTGTCTCATGATTCTTCTCTTTTTTCTTTGTAGCTCCGAATACATCTGCTGAACAGTCCAGTAGTTGTTATTTCCATTTTTGGATTTGGACGGGGTTTAGGGTATAGAACGATGATAATTCTCTCATTGTTTTATCACCCTTTATAGCGGATAAGGCTACTTTCGCTTTAAATGACGATGAATGATTTCTGCGTTTTTGTCTCATTTTGGATCTTTCTTTGCTTTTCGTTGATCCAGAATTTATAACTTAATGACCTGTCCAGTTTTTGGGGTCCACTTCTAGATCAATGCATTTATGACAGCTGGCATAAATGACAAGAGATTCCACACCACAAGCGGCTCTGAATGTTTGGGTATTTTTGGATAATAAAAAAGGCTCCGAAAAGCCTTGATGAAAATCTAATTAGAAACTTAGTTAAATTTTAAACGACTTTTATTCAATCCTTTTTATAAAGCGTCCACATTGTTTTTAATAAGGTATCAATATGAGAATGCTTCGCATCCCAACCTAATAAATCACCTGCTTTTGTTGATATAGCAATTAATTCATCGGGGTCTCCTGGCCGTCTATCAACTATTTGGTAGGGGACCTTTTTTCCCGTTACTTTCTCTGCGGATTTAATTACATCCAAAACAGAATATCCCACACCCGTCGCTAAGTTGACGGTTAGATTCTCTTTTTTCTCATCAATATACTCTAACGCTTTTACATGTGCATCGGCCAGATCTGTTACATGGATATAATCTCTCACACCTGTTCCATCTTTGGTTTTATAATCATCACCAAAAACGAGCATGGATTCTCTCATTCCGCTGGCGACTTCCATGACAATGGGCAATAGATTCGCAGGATTCTTTTCTTTGTTGGGGACACGGCCATCGACATCATATCCCGCTGCATTAAAATAACGGAGAGCTGCAAATGAAATACCTTTGAGTTCAGAATACCAATTTAAAACATCTTCCACCATCAACTTGGTATAGCCATAATAATTAATGGGTTTCAGTGTATGATTCTCATCTACAGGTAAATACATTGGATAGCCATAAACGGCGGCAGTAGATGAAAAAATAATCCGCTTCACATTTGCTTTCGTCATGGCGTTCAATAAATTGAGTGTTCCTGTCATATTATTTGTAGAATATTTTTCAGGATTAGTCATGGACTCACCAGCTGCTTTGAAAGCAGCTAAATGAACAACACCATCTATTCCTTGGGACAAAGCTTGATCTAGTTCAGACTCACTTAAGGTAGATCCCTGAATAAAGCTCGCCCTTTCATCTACATTACTTTTGAATCCCAGCGATAAATCATCAAAAATAGTTACTTTATATCCCGCATCTAACAAAGCTAAAACTACATGAGAACCGATGTATCCTGCGCCACCTGTGACTAAAATATGCTGCTTGTTATTGTTCATTTATTTTCTTCTCTCACTGATTTTAATGATTTTCTCGATGATCATAAAGTTCGTCCAACGTTGGAAGGCCAAATCCTTGTTTAGATTTAAATTCCAATTCGTATCCTAATATTTTTATAATAATATCCAATGTTTTAATAGAAATAGAAATCACACCTCCGTTTTCTAATTTCCCTAAAGTTACTCGGCTTATACCCGACAATTTTGAAAGGTTTTTTTGCGTCAGACCTTTGTCTTTTCTGAGATCTTTAATTTTAGGACCAATTTCGTGTAATTTCATTCGGTAATTCCTTATATGATTTGTCAGAGAGAGACAATTTCCAAGTATCTATCATCCTTGATCCTATATTTTTAAATTCAATATTATCATTTATGTATGTTTGCAATTCATAAATTGTGATCTCTAATGCAGCGATACACTGGTCATATAAAACGACAGCATCTGATTTCGATAAATAACACTGTTCATGACCAAATTTTATAAGGTGCTTTTTAGAATACCATATCTTTTTTCCGAACATCGTTAATGCAGGCCTATCTTTATAAGAATACACGGTTGTATTCACAATATCATACGCGGGTGCAAATGATATTGATTTAAAATCATCATCGTATAATATCCCAAAATTCTTTAAATGAGCATCTCCATTTTTGAGCAAATAATTCATTACTATCGTTTTATAAATATCTTGCATTGATTTCAATTTATCTGTCGTCACTTCATAAATTGTTTTAACAACTTGCTCATAACTTCCACTATACTTTTGGTCTTTATTTTTACCCAATAAAACCAATATTTCTTCAAAACCATAATAGGTATCTTGTATCGAGTTATAGTTAAATCTTTCTACAAGTAAAAAATTATTATGATTTGACAATTGAATATTGGGAATTTTGACATTTGTTTTTTCAACCGCCTTCAGGCAATAATATTCATTTTCGGCTAAATAGGGATATTCATTCCCCCAGGCTTTGATAATATATTCTTTTGTTGTTAAGGATTCTTTATCCTTAATAAGTGCTGTTGTTTTGGGTTGAACCCCGGATATAGCATTTTTTTGAAAGAACATTTTTATGAGCGATTCAAATGTATCTTTGGTATCATTTTCTAAAATATCTTGTATGTCTAAACTATCAAATGATTTTTGGTCAATCCAACTTTTGTAAGTCATTCGGCTCTCAATATTGGGAGCTAAATAAGAGAATATCAAATAATCATCGATATAAGAATATTTTTTATTTAAATAATTTTTAAATAAGTCTAATAAATACCCTTCTGGCATATTCATATCGAATATTGGATGCAAATAGCTATTCCAAGAATAAGTTGATTTTTTGTAGGGCATAATTAGCGAAAGAGGCATTGCATTATTTGTATAATTAAAACCATATCTATTTTTTTCTGGCTCGTAAAATAGATTGCCCACTTCAGACCCTTTTATTTCTACTTTAATATTCTCATTAATCATAACAATAGATAGTTTTGGTTATCATATCTCATAATATACTAAATAATGTAAACTATATTTTACATTATTGTTCTTTTTTATAAACGACTATTAAAATAGTGAAAAATGCTTATCTGTTAGAAATGCTTTAATTATTTCATCTTACAGATCAAGCCCGGCATGACAGCTGGGGAAAATAAAAAGAGATTCCACGTCGCAAGCTTCCCTGGCGTGGTATTTCAGGATAACAAAAAAGGCTCTGAAGAGCCTTGATGATAATCTAAATAATGCGTGACTTAATTCATGATTAAATAATGTTGATTTTCCATCCAATCCATGTGGTCTTATTATTAAACTCCAACTTCAAAGCTATATCCCAAATCTTCTAACGTTTCACCTATTGTTGTCTCTTCAATATTTATCATCATTCCATCAACGCCTAATTATATAAATTTTACTTCAGCAACTAACACTTCATCAAGAATTGTTGACTCAGAATTAAATCTATCGCCACCTTTAACAACAATGGTGTAAATATCATCAGTAAGGCTGACTAATTCTATAATTCTCATACTAACACTCCTTTTTTTTCAACGAACGACACGAATTATACTAACTTTTTTTACTATATTTTTTGCTTTTGTTCGCTTTGTCAGTTCTTGCTAGTTGATAATGCTTTTATTTTTTTATACCTTCAGCTCTAAATACTTTTAATACGGTTAGCCAAATAATTTTCAAGTCCAAGAGAACAGATTGATTATTCAAATAATATTCGTCCATTTTTACTTTATCCGGAATACTAAGTTCATCCCGGCCATTCACCTGAGCCCAACCCGTAACACCAGGCATCAAATGATGTACTCCTGCTTTTGACCGCAAATCTATTAAATCTTCTTGATTATATAAAGCAGGCCTTGGACCAATAAATGTCATATCTCCTTTTAATATATTGATAAGTTGGGGCAACTCATCAAAACTAAATTTCCTTAAGAATGGACCACTTTTAGTAAATAATGTGCTTGGGTCATCCACTAAATGAGTCGGAATATCCGGTGTATCTTTTTTCATGGTTCTAAATTTATAAATCCAAAAATGTTTATTATGTAATCCGACTCTCTTTTGTCTGAATAAGATAGGAAATCCATCATCTATCATAATAATCAACGCAACTATGACCAGTATTGGTGAAATACAAAGGAAAAGGATGAGACTAAAAATTTTAGACATTATATTTTTCAACGAACGACACGAACTATACTAACTTTTATTGTGCTTTTCATTTTTAATGGCCCTCACAAAACCGCTACCATTCCACACTAGATGCGGAATCCTTTTAATAATAGTTGCTCAATCTTAAGATAGATTCCGGGTATTTCCTTCTGAAATTCCGGAATGACAACCCTTTCTTACTCTCATTCTTGTATTCCTTTTTTTCAACGAACGACACGAACTATACTAACTTTTTTGCTATTGTTAGTTGATTTCATCTATTTTCAATAAAGTTAGGAATTCTTTCAATATCAAACCCTGCGGAATCATTAGGGAAATTAATTAATACGCCGAGTTCATATCCGGTTGCTTTTAAATAATTCAATACCTGCATTTTATGGATATTTTCGATTTTCTTTGCTGTTTTTAGTTCAATTATAATTTTATCATTTATAACAATATCGGCAAAATATTGACCAATAGTTTGGCCTCGATATTTTACCAACAATTCCTTTTGAGAAACAACTGATAACCCCAATCTTTTTAATTCAATAAGTAAAGCATTTTCATAGACTTTTTCTAAAAAACCATTGCCCAGTATCTTTCTAACAGTGATACATGCCTGCTTAATTAAATAAAATTCTTCTTTAAATATTAATTCCATATTAATCTCTATATTATCTTTTTCAACGAACAAATTAAACAAAACGAACTTTTAATAACTATATTCCCTTTTTCAACGAACAAATTAAACAAAACGAACTTTTAATAACTATATTATCTTTTTCAACGAACAAATTAAACAAAACGAACTTTTAATAACTATATTCCCTTTTTCAACGAACAACCCGAACAATACTAACTTTTAATAACTATATTCTCTTTTTCAACGAACAAATTAAACAAAACGAACCTTTAATAACTATATTCCCTTTTTCAACGAACAAATTAAACAAAACGAACTTTTAATCTCTAATTTCTATTTTTCAACGAACAACCCGAACAATACTAACTTTTTTTACTATACTTTTTACTTTTGTTCGTCTTGTTCGCTGATAATGCATTTCTGCTTTTGTAAGCTCTTGTTGGTTGATTTTCTGTCTAATGTGTAAGGTAGCTCTATGTACTTCCGTATTTTATCCGAAGGAAATATATTATCGGACACAAGTTTTATGGCATTCTCCTTCAAAAAAATATTATTCATCATTTTCCCAATAATGTATAATCCTTTTACCAAGAACCTTGGGACGGGTAGTGTCCATTTTGCATTTACATAATTTAATAAATCATTATATGAATAATCTTTCGCATCTGATATATTATATATACCAGCCGGGACTTTATCTTCAATAATCCGCTGAATAGCTAAGCCTATATTTTCTAAATTGCATAAGGATAACTTCCCATCCCCCCTGCCTACTCTATAGAATCTGTTGCCGAATTTAGTACGACGATTAATATTTAACTCAAAATTTGGTGCATAAACCGGAGCAAACCGAAGTATCCATGATTGCTTTTTATAATTCTCTAACAAATATTCTTCAGCTTCTAATTTAGTCACAGCATAAGGACTAAAAGGCTTTTTCTCCGAATCTTCTAAATATATGTTTTGATTCCTTTTTTCACCATATACAGAAATGGTGCTGGCAAAAATAATTTTATTGGGAAGTTTCGCTTGTTCTTTTAAAGCAGACAAAAGGTTAACTAATGTTTGACTGTTCACTTTTCTGAATTCATCTATCTCTTTCCCAATCCCTTTCTTATGAGCTAAGCCGACTAAAAAAATAAGAGCATCAACCTTAGGTAATTTTTCTATACATTGATACGTCTCTTTCCAGTCAGTCAAATTAATCTGACTAAATTTATTATTAATATTACATGCACTTCTTGAAACAGAAAATACATCATGTTTATCATGCAATTTTTCTAATAAAAAAGAGCCAATGTTTCCATTTACACCTGCTATTAATATTCGAGACGATTTCAAATGTAATTTTTCTTCATTATTTTATAGATTGAGTCTTACTCACTTGTTTATTGATCCGTAAAACAACTAATTGATAAGGAAATAATAACAAAGAAGACCCCAAGTTGCAAACAACTCTGAGTGACGATTTCGGAATATGGATGGAATGGATACCGGTTCGGTGGCCAGTATGACAGAAAAGTGATTTGAAAAAGATTCCACGTCGCGAGCGGGGTCTAAATGACTTAATTGTTAAAATGGTGAGAAACTCTTCTCCGTTAGAAACGCTTTAATTATTTCATCTTCCACAGGCTCACCTACATATTCCACTTTTTCTGTATAATTAATATCATCAAAAAAACTCAATTGACGTCTAAATAATTGGCTATTAAATGCGGAGCCAAATATATCATCTGCCTCCTTAATTATTTCCTTTAACGCGAAATGATCTTTCATCATAAAATATAAATCAACATAATCTTTCCATTTTGCACGACGATTTAATGCAAATGCTTTCATACCTGCAAGCGATAATAGTGAAGGCATGGATACGCCATAAAAACTATCAATACACCCTACCCTATATGGGAATTGCATAAAAGTTACCTTTACATCCGAAATGATAAAATGAATCTCATCGCCAGATTCAAATAAGGTTTGAATGGGTGAGAATGGCAGTTTGTCTTTCCAAGCATTGATAAGTGGTTGCTTGATTTTACCCCGTGTAAATAAATCGAAATCTATAGACTTTCTATGCCCAAGATGTAAAGCAATCGCCGTTCCATCCACTAAATAATAATCTGACGTGAATAATTCTAAGTGAGGCAGTAATGCCTTTTGGGATTCAGTGAGTATATCCGGGAACATGCTTTTTAAAATATTGATTGTAATAACTAACAATTTCAGCTTTGTAATTCGTCCGACTCCCTTGGTTTGCTGCTTTAAATATTTTCGATACCTTCTCCATTGAAACTAACTTGAAAAGTTTGGCAATATCTTCATCTCCTCCGAAATTCAAAATCGCTTCGACTACTGATGCTATACTTAAATGAACTAACTCTTTTTCTGCTACCCACCACCATAATGATTTATGAGATAAAATAAACTGCCCCATTTTATCGCCATATTGCTTTACGGCTCCCATAGATAAAAATGGATTGATTTTCTGCCCACGGGGTTGACTTTGTGTATAAAAATTATCATTACTCCACTGTAACTGATCGAGGGACATGGACTGAGAGATGTTACTATCCAAGTTAAGTGATGAGTCCAAATTATCTTGTTTTTCTTCATCCAAAATTAACTCACCTAATGAAATGTCTAAAATTCGGGCAATTTTTATCACTTGCAAAAATGTTACTTTTGATCTTCCAGATTCGAACCTGGCCACAGTATCTCGAGAGACATTCATCTTCATGGCAAGGCCAGACTGAGTTAGACCTTTCCCTTTTCTTTTATTTCTTAATGAGTCTATTACTTTTTCTTCTGTGAATTTTGGTGATTCAAATGAATGCATGATTGGCTCCTTCGTTAATCAATATTACGTATGTATTATAAGATATTCAAGCATTATTCGCATTTTTTGTATTATTATTCGCACATTATAATATTTTTCTCGTCGGTAATGTGTGTTTTATCATAATACTTCTTGTATTAAACCAGTTCCTTTTTATATATTTAAGCAATGAAATTAAAAATTGGTATGGAAGTTGACCCATCGATGGATGTCGCAACTGTTTCGCAATGATGATTATGGTTTTTGAGAATCCAATGGATGCTGTAACAAGATCAATAAAACAGCTGATTTCAGAACAAGGAATGCTGATTTTTTAACCCCCTTGTGTTCCCCCCGAAACAAGTCCCGAGAAAAACTCGGGATTCAAGCATTCGGGATTCTAAAACACTATTACAGGGGGAAAGAATGTGGGAGAATGGAAAAGAGATATTTCCTACAGAAATTCCGGAATGACATATTGAAACCGCGAACCTTTCAAGGAGATTACCACGCACTTCGTGCTCGCAATGACATTCTTAAGTATGAATGAAGACGGAAAATCCTAGTTTTGTCATTCCTGACGGAATAAAATGGAGATTAGGAATCCATGCTTTGATGTGTCAATGGGATAAATGGATATGGGATCAAGTTCCGCATGACAGCTGATTTTAGAAATGGGATTGTTGAATTTCAACCCCCTTATGTTCCCCCCGAAACAAGTCCCGAGAAAAACTCGGGATTCAAGCATTCGGGATTCTAAAACACTATTACAGGGGGAAAGGATGTGGGAGACTCGGGAGAAATGAAAAGAGATTCCACGTCGCGAGCGACTCTGAATGACAGGTTAGATGTTTGGGGAAATAAAGTGGATACCGACTCAAGTCCAGCATGACAAAAATTAAAGATGAAATGAGTATTGAATTAACGAACAAAAAGAGTGCATTTATTACTGCCTGAAAAAAATAAATGTTCTAAATAAACCCGAATCGTTTCTTATTTCTGGCAAAATAAGAACAATCATCGATAAAACAAGGAGTCAATTATGGCAACTTTAATATCAAAAAAACCAGCCATTTTGCTGGAGCAGTTAAGACAGTTGAAAGCTGGCTTAGTCAAATATGCAGAGGAATACGCACCGACTAGCCCTTCTTTAACTGACGTGGATAGTGCCATTACAGCATTAGACATAGCTGCCCAGGCAAAACAAGATGCTGCTGGTGTTGCAGAAACAGCAACGTCAACCATGTACTCAGTACGAGATAATTCGGTTGATATCGCCCGACGTACTCGGGATGCTGTGTATGCATACTTTGGGAAACGTGATCCCCGAATTGTAGAATTCGGTACAGATACGCTACCCAAGCGTAAAAAAAGAAATGGGTCTGAAGAAAATCCTGGTGGATAGACAACAAACCCAATTCTAAATGAGACAGAAAGCCTTCAAGCGTAATCTTGGGGGCTTTCTTTTTACAGGATACTCTATCCTGCTAACAAAGTTTACCACATGTTTTATAAAACATCAATTCGATTTTTAAACTTTATTAAATTCCACTTAAGCTATTATAACCCATTGAATAGAGTGAGTTTATACCCTGAAAGAGGCTAAAACGTATGCACCCACACTTATAATAGTTTTTTCTACACTCAAATTGTCTGTGTAAACACTTGACCATCTATTTCCGTCAATGAAACATGGTATTTGATCTTTATACTACCATATTCTTCTATAAAAAAGAGCCAATGAAGCCATTGATACCGACTAATAACATGGATGATTTCATTGTACCTTTAAATTTGGATCCAATAAAAATTCTTCCACATTTTCTGGCGTTATTATTTTTGTCATTGCATTTGGATATGCCCGTGTAAATGTTTTAGAAATAACCGCTTTTTTATGACCCCACTTAAACTCATAAGCACATATG
>Ga0209360_1001409_pt1 | contig 16025 bp, 24 predicted proteins | sample SaaInlV_130m_DNA_3_FD_184651 | JGI IMG/M metagenome (GOLD analysis project Ga0209360, IMG submission 184651) | Marine microbial communities from expanding oxygen minimum zones in the Saanich Inlet - SI037_S3LV_130m_DNA (SPAdes) (version 2) | ecosystem: Environmental > Aquatic > Marine >... | reverse complement strand
ACGGTGTCACTGGACGCCAGAGGACTCACCCCTGTGCCGTGGCGAGGGTGTAGATCATCCGTGGGTGGCTGACCCTGTGGGGTGGAGGCCGCCCAAGGCGTAGACCCACCACTCACTCGCCATGAGTCACTACCTGTGCCCACACATCGTCTTTGAGGTCTTGAACCTCTACGTCCCGGCCCCAAAGCCGACCGCCGTTGCCCGACTCGGACACGAAGGCGAACTCCCGCAGTACCTTCCACGCAGCGGGGGGGAGAAGCACGCGCTTGATGCGAAGGCTTCCAAGCCTTCCTCAGTGATCGGCCAACTCCATACTGTTTGCGACGTTGACTCGTCCCATCAGAACCTCCCTACCTCATGCTTTTCGACTTCGCGCAACCGCTCGCGCATGTTGTAGTAGGCGGCTCGCATTTTTCGATTCTCCTCTCGGACTTGCTCTAACAGGCCGAGTCCCTCTGCCAGCACTTCGGAAACATCTCCCGCACGGTCGGGATTGCGTGCTCTCCAAGCAAGACGACGCAAGGCACGTTGCGTCTTGTCGAGGGTCAGGCAGGTGTGTCCCGGTGGTTTTGGGAGATCAAAGGCCGACATAGGTTCGCCATTCGGCGGCAACAGACCGGATCAACCGGAGCATCTTGGCCACCATGTTTGGAGGCTCACCGGTCAAATCCACGATTTCTCCTTTCCGGTATCCTTTGAGCATGAGATCAAAACATTCCCGCGCTAACGCAGGATCGATACCGACTGTGCTGGCCTTTGCTGATACCAGGGTTGTGAGCACTCGTTGAGCCGATTCCGTTTCAACGCCTTCGCGTTGAGTGGGGCCTACGGTAGCGAGGTCAGCATCTCGCACGTCCCGCAACTCATAAGAGTTGTTCTTCATCACGAATACACCGAACTGTTCGTTTCGTTCCAGACGGGAGTATCGACGACGGTAGTTGCTGACGATGCAGCCACACACCATGTGGACGTAGTGGCCAAAGCTAGATTTTCTGGGATCAAAAGGACATTTGCCTTGGTTCCTGACCAGGATTCCTTGGTAGATTTCCTGCAACACGTCTTCGGGGTCGTAGCCGTACTTCATTACTCGACGGCCATAGCCCGAATAAAACAGTTTTCGGACTTCATGGCCTCGTTTTGCGAGGTCGATGCCAATGGGTATTGCGATAGAGAGATCAGGACTGCTTTTGATATGTATAGTAGGAGCAGTGGCAATCGTTATTTCCGGGCTAAATAGCGTGAGAACATCAGTCTGAAGAGTCGGTTCGCTATATCGACCGCGCCGGAAATACCGATTGAATGATACCTTTGGATCACGAAGGTGGGGGAGAGGTGTTGGTGTTTGGTTGGTTAGGGCAATGATGGTTTGTCGTGCAGACGGATACCGAACCTCACCAGATGGCCATGTCACGAGGAACCCTTGTGTGTCTGCGATCACCCGATGGCCACCATGTTTGGCACGGGCATAAAAGGTTCCTTCAGTTCGCAGAAGCATAGGGCATTCTCTCTTGTTGGCAGGTCAAACAACGGGGTGGGGACATAATACCGATAGTGGAAGGAAAATGATCCCCCTATAGCGAGGTTTTTCCGGTAGTGCCTTTATACGACGCGATTGGCGAAGAGTCAGAAAGGATCCTTGTTCTCCGAGGTGGATCGTATGCGGCGCAAATCGCTTATTGTAGGGGTAACACACCCTCTCTTTGCAAAAGGTCTACCATGAGTAGCTGTCCGGTACGCACAATGCACTACGGAGGTCTCCCGAGCACGGGCGGGTTTCGGAGCATCCGTGAGTTCGGCGTAGGTCTCGCTAATATTTTTGAAGCGGCTCATTGTGTGCTCGGATCCCTTGGACGACATCTCGGCAAGGAGGGGGATGATTGGGCTACCATGATCAAAATCAGCAGTGGTCATCTTGACGAGGAGATCGGCATTATCCGTGACTCGCTTCGTGAGTACAGCCGACCCATCTACCGCAAGCAGATGTCGATGGCTGACATCAACGACTACAAGCCAGAGTACCGGGAGAGGATGAAGGAGAACACACTCCGTCAGGTCGAGGACATCCGTGCCGCTGGGCCGAAGCTGTCCCGGCTCGCCAAGTCCCTCGGTAAGCAGTTTGCCGAGAATCTTCGGGACGGGGATGCACCGGCACCGTGGATCAACCTTGCAGGATCGACGTATCTGTTCGTGTCGGCATTGGCCGACGCGGCGGTAGAGTCGGTATCAAACTGGCCAGACGAGGTGGGTGACCCTTTCACCGATCCAAAAGCAGTCAAGTATTTCAAGCTGATGGAGAAATACCTACGCGAGTTATGGGCGTGGAAGCCCACACACCGAACCGCTGGCACACGCGAATGGCTTCAGTGGATGGCGCAACCGCTGTCTGTGCTCACCAAGAAGTACAAGGATCTTGTTTACGGGCCGATGGATGACCTTGTTGACGAGATCATCCGTGACGTGGCCCCGAAGCTGGTCAAGCGCATCGGTGAGCAGGAGATTGACGAGGACGTGCAAGAGTACCTTGAGGGTGCCCAAGAGGGAAGGTTTGAGGCGCTGGCCGAGGAGTATGCTGACCCAGAACCGGGCACATCAGCCGACTACAAGGCGGGTTACGCATGGGGCTACGCCAATGCTTTTGACTGGAACGGGCGCGATCTCCCCACGGCGGTGAAACGGAAAGTCGTGCAGGAGCAGATCAAGGAGTTCCGAGGCGAGGTCACCGAACAGGTGGTGATCGCGGCCTTGGAGAAGTCGTGGTCCACAGTGAATCCCCGCGAAATCTTCCAGACGGCCATGCGGGCGGTGAAGCAGCACGGTTGGAAGATCGGCCTCGTCTACGGCATCGGAGAAATCATCGAGAATTTCGTGATCCCAGCGGCGATCTCCGCGATCACGGGTGTCCCTGTGCCTCCGGGTTCGTTCGCGTGGCTTCCTCTGAACGACATCGTGTTCGCTGCTGTGGTCAAGCGGCTTGGCAGAGCCAGTGCTGTGGATGACTTTGATCCAGACGGTCACCTCGACTGGTACGAGGGACAATACGGCTCTGTCCGATTGGCCTCTGTGGGTCGTGTGGCTCGACGGTATGGGGACCGTCGATGACCAGTCCCCGTCGTGTGGCGCGGCGCTATGCTTTTGTGGTGAAGTCCATCGCCGCCTTGCTCCGCTACCTCCAGAAAGAGGACTGGGGACAACAATGCGATAAAGGGGGGTTCGATGGAACGTCGGCGGTAGCGAGTCTATCTTTTCTGTTGGGGCATGTGGTTCCCGTGGCGCTCGTTTCATCGTCAGGTTCGTGACTTACCGCTACATCATCAGGTGTTGTTTTGGCTGACGTGCGGGGTGTTGTTGTGGCAATCCGTGTACCTGACCCAATTTACGTTTGTGTTCCTGTATGGGTCCTTTTCAGTTCCCGTGCATCCACCGAATCTATGTGAGATCAACCCCACAAGTTACGAAATCCCTTCAAAGATGAAGGCCGGTCAGGTGTTGTTTCGAGTAGACATGCGATGCGTGAAAGCTGATTTCAAATCTGTGTTCGTGACTTCCCCTGTGTGCGGGGATTGTGGTCCCGAGAAGTGGAACACTCTGACGGATGTTGACGACGACGGGGTCTATGAGGGTGTCGTTACGTTCCGTGGTCCTGGTGGTCAGGCTTTGGTCGGCACAGGTATTCAATACCGATACGGGATCGAGACGCAGGATCATTACTACCCAGAGAACCTATTACATGAGGTCCACGCAGAGCGAGCGTATTGTGCTCCTGTGAGCGACTTCGTGACTTACGCAAACCGCGTGGTTGAAACAGACACAGATGGCACAGAGGTCCGAGAGATTTTTGGGACGTGCCATGCCGTAGTGATGTCGGAGGATGAGTGGGGACACCAGAAAGAGATGGCCTTTGCTGAAGCCAATCCGTGGTTGGTCAAACATGTCGATCCATTCAAAGAAGTGTTGGACCCCGTTTTTGCCACTGTTTTGATTTTCGATCCTATTCTCTTCTTGACTCTGTGTTCTGTGCTCTACGTTGGTTCTATTGCCATCATTGGCCGTGGCTATGTGTCCCGCAAAGAAAACGCTTTGATGTCTGCATTGAACGAGGCTCAGCACAAGAACACCTACTTGGAGCACGCGGCGAAGATCCTCCGTCATGATATGCACTCTGGAATCAACACCTACATCCCCCGAGGCATCCGGTCATTAGAGCGCCGTTTGGAAAAGTGTCCTGATGTGGTGAAGGAGATGCGGTTGGAAGCTCCTTTACGGCTGCTCAAAGAAGGATTGGCACATACGCAGAAAGTCTACGCTGGCGTCACTGAATTCACGAATCTGGTCAAGGCTGGTGCGGAGATCGAAAGGAAGTCGCATGATCTCCGAGAAATCTTGGTGTCGTATCTGGATACGACTTCGTACAAGGATCAGGTAGTGATTGATCGGATGCCTACCGTTTCGGTGAACGCTCCATTGTTCTGTACCGCCTTGGACAACTTGATCCGCAATGGTCTGAAGTACAACGACTCGCCTTCAAAAATGGTGGTCGTGACGATGGTGGATGATCTCCATCTGGGTATTTTAGACAACGGACGAGGAATGACTCAGGGAGACTTCCTTGAGTATTCAAAACCATATGTACGCAAAGCAGACCAAAAGGAACTCGGGTCTGGTCTTGGGTTGAACATCTGCATCGCCATTCTCCACGAACACGGTTTCCCTGTCATCTGCTCCAAAAGAGATGAGGGCGGCACACTTATCAAGGTCAAAATCCAATGATTCACTCCATCCTTCTCGTTGACGACGAATCGCTTTTCCACCTCGTGTTTGAGGATGCGTGCTCTCTTCTTGACATTGCACTCAGCTTGGAAGCGATTGATTCCGCGAATAAGGCCGAAGACCTTTTCAAAGACTGGCATCAAGACCCTAGTGGGCGGCCCGAGTGTGTGTTCGTCGATCTCAACCTGATTGGTTCGTCTTACGACGGCATTGAGCTTGTTCGCAGGATCAACGATCTCTACGGAAATGGAGTAGTGATAGGTATCATTTCCTCGTCGTCAGATCAGTTGGAGATAGATCGAGCCAAGGCCGTGGGGGCACAGTTCTGGATCGTCAAATCGGATGACATTGAACCTCGGCTGGAAAAGTTCCGGTTGCAATATGACACGTTCAAAAACCGTTCCGCTGGTTTTGAGGTCTACATCTGATGCCTGAAATCACTTTTCCAGCCGAGGCATGGGCCAACCTGATCTTGACTGCGGAGCGGGATCGGATTTATCTGGAAGGGAACATCCTCAAGGTTTTGGATCCCGGTGAGAGTCCGTCGTATCAAGCGTATTTAGACAAGGCGATCACAACAGATAAGGAAAAACGAGAACAACGGCTTGCCGTCACGAAGCAGGTTCAAGACCAAAACAACGAGCTTTTGAAGGCAAAAGGAGAAATCGAGCAATCCCAACATGAGTTGGAAGATGCCCTGGAGCGAGCCGAACAAGCCCGTAAGGAAGCGGAAGGGGCGTGGCAAACTGCTCAAAATGATCTCGATTACATGCAGAAGCGCACCCAATTTGAACTGATGGGGAACATCGTCCGGGTAGCGTTGTTGGTCATCGCAGGGGTGGGGTTTACAACAACGGCCATGTATGCGACAGCGTTGTTCATCCTTCCACCAGCGGGAGGAGACACCACACTGTTGGGCAACACATGGTCAAACATGTTCGGCATCTTGCTGACCAATTCGTTCAGCATCATCGGTACGATCATGGGAGTCAAGTATGCCACGGAGGGACGAGGGGGAAGTGAAAATGGATGATTTGAGGCACACCTTGGTCCGCGCAACAGACCACGACCTTATCGTGTTGTTTGTCGATCCTGATCTCACCACCAACCAGATGGATAGTCTGGAACAATTCGCAGACGCTATCTCGGACGAAACCGAGGCTACGTTGGCGATCCTCCCACAGAATGTGGTGTCTGACTGTCGAAACTACTCCCTACAGGATTTGTTGTCTCTCCGTGCAATGGTCGATGACTTGATCACGAACCGCGTAGTCCACCTTCCGAATATCGAGGCTTGATTCCTGGGGGGTGTGCTCACAACTCTATCGGGTACAGGTGTCCCCACAGGAGGCCGTATTGAGCCTGAGAGACTACGGACTACCGAACCCTACACCTGTGGGAACCCCGACCTGGAAGGCGGTGGGCGTGACATGCCCACACTGTCAAGCCGCCTTGTGCGAGGTCACTCTGAAGGTCACGATGCCTCAACTCCGTGGGGGGGAGGGAATCTGCGTCTATCTGGGTTGCCCAGCGTGCCCTTACGCCTCACCCTCTATGACCCGAACGACCGCACCACAAGAGGACGATGGCAATGACCCTGCATCCTGAACTACTTGACTATCTACGGACCATGATCACCCCCGGCGAAGCCCAAGGGGTCGATGGTGTCTTCGTCTACGCCACGAAGGGATACGACTGGTCCCAGCACGAGGACGCCAGCGTTCATGGCATCGTCATGGAGACTTCTCTGGACGCCCTAGATGAGATCACCGAAGCCCATAGGGTCTTGAAACCCGGTGGTCACCTGATGCTCGCCAATGACCTTGCCGAGCCTACAGGCCACAGCGGGGCGTGCTTCGCTGAGGACACCGGCTTTGAGGTCCGGGATTGCGTCATGGTCGCGGACAGCCCAGGAGATTCACTGCACTACGTCGCGAAGGCTTCCCGGTCGGAACGCGAAGAAGGGCTGAATCATCTACCTCTCAAGATGTTTGGTATGTCTGGGGGGGCACAAGGGGCCATCGCCCGTGCCGAGGACGGAGAGGGTGAGGATGGTGAGGAGGTCGAAACCCCAGGGGGTCAGGACATCGGCTTGAACCGGGTCCAGAAGCGCCGCAATGGGCATCCTACAGTAAAACCCTACGCTGTCATGGAGAGCCTCCTCCGCGATGTACCGAAGGACGTTGGCCCCGTAGTGGATCCGTTCATGGGAAGTGGGACCACAGGCATCGCTTGTGTCCAGACCGGGCATGACTTCATCGGTATTGAGCGTGAAAAAGAGTACCTGACCATCGCGGAGGGGCGCGTCAGGCATTGGAACACCCGAACGGCTGGGTGGAACTCTGCCGTGATCGAGTCTGACTTGACTGAAATCACCGAGGCGCGGGAAGCCGAGCCGCAGACGATTTCCCTTGATGACTTGTTCGGCCTGTAAGGAGAGTACGGATGCAGGATCACACCAACAGCCTCAACGCCTCCTTCACCGCACCTTCCGGGTCGGCCTTGAAGTCTTGCTCCCAGACCTCGATCAACGGGATGCCCCTCTGATGCAACGCCTCGCTCTTTCGTTGGTATCTGGATGCCGTGCGTGCCTGCGAGGCATGGACAGGGCCGTTCGGGTACTTGCGGGGATCGGCGTGCCAGTAGGTTCCGTTGACCTCCAACGCCGCACCGTGGTCGGTGAGGTAGTAGTCGATGACGCCGATGAACCGACCAGCGGAGTCACGGATGGCATGTTGGTGGTCGTAGGGGATGCCCAGAGAGTCCAACACCTTCCCCACGGCAATCTCCAGTTGGGACACCCGCTTGATCCTCCCCTCCGCAATCGCGGCGGTGGTGGCGGCGCGGAGTTTGGCCTTTGTGGCTTCCGATTGGGCGTAGCGTCCCTCGTCCTTTCGCTTCTTGTTCCGGGCAATCTGCCCCTTGCTCAGCTTCTCCCTCACGGAGTCGGGGATGTTGTAGGGGGTCGTGACCTCACGACCCACAAGCCCCGTGGAGCGAGCCTTGTAATGGCACTCGCGGGAGCACAGAAGCGCCCCACTCTTTGCCTTCACATGAGAGGGGCTGCGGCTGACTGTCTTGCCACACACGCCGCAGGGACCAGTCACCTTCTTGCTCATCTGTGCTGCACGGAGAGCGTAGGAGCACTTGCGGGAACACGCCTTCCGCCGACCCCGCTTCAAGAGCCGAGGGTCTACTTCGTAGACGACGGAGCAGACCGGGCACGTTCTTTCAATCATAGGAGACTCGCATGAGTAAAGGAGATTCAGTCCGTAGGGCTGTTCAGACCCTTCGCTTGCGGCACGGCGACTGCGTTGAGGTCTTGAAGGGCCTTGACGAAGCCAGTGTCGGAGCGGTGGTGTCTGATCCGCCCTACGGATAATACCACGGATTATTTTTCATGGGCAAAGCCTTCGATGACCTCGGAGAAGGGGCGGCACAGCGGAAGTGGCATGAGGCATGGCTCGTCGAAGCCTACCGTGTCCTCCGACCCGGTGGTGTGATCAAGGCATTCAACGGCACCCGGACCTTTCATCACATGGCCTACGCGATGAAGGAGGTTGGGTTCGTTGATATGTCAGTTTCTTGCTGGGTTTACGGCTCCGGGTTCCCAAAGAGCCTCAACATCGGGAAGGCACTGGACAAGGCTGCTGGGGCAGAGCGGGAGGTGGTGGGGACCAAGCGTGGTGTAGGCGGTGAGAACATGAACGACATCGTGCATGGCCGTGCGATTCGTACCCATGAGGACGAGGGAGGCAAGGGTGTGGGAGCTTATGGCACTGGGGCCAAGCAGGTAGCCATTGATATTCCCATCACAGCCCCCGCCACCGAAGCCGTCCAACAGTGGACCGGCTATGGCACCGCCTTGAAGCCTAGTTGGGAACCTGTTTGTGTAGGTCGGAAGCCCGAATGAGAGTGATCCACATCCTACGAAAGCCCCTCTCTGAGGGAACCGTCGCCTCCAATGTCCTCAAGCACGGCTGTGGTGGGCTGAACATTGACGCTTCTCGGATCGCTGGGGAGCCGTGGACATGGGGAACGCAAACGGACATTCGAGGTGGGGGTTACGGATCAAAAAGACCGAGTGGTGGGGATGTGTTTGCCACTAACGTCCAATCAGACCCCAAAGGAAGGTGGCCCGCCAACGTGATCCTTCAACACCTTGATGGTTGTCGTTGTGCGGGCACAAAGAAGGTGAAGCCTTCTAACGGATCAAGAACCGCTCATACCGATAATGCAACACAACCCAGTTTCGTAAAAGGGGGTCTTGGTGCTGCTGGGATGTCTGGAACTTTCGGGTTCGTGGATGATGACGGCAAGGAAACCGTAGCCAACTGGATCTGCGTAGAGGGTTGTCCTGTGGCGGCTCTCGACGAGCAGAGCGGTGATGTGCCGAGCAGTGGTCTACGCCCGAAGCCCTACCAAGGCTCTCCCGGCATCTATGGTGGCAACATCGGGAAGAAGCAGGGGCCTCTCTACGCAGACAAGGGAGGGGTCTCGCGCTTCTTCAAGCAAGTAGGGGGCAAGATCGATGAGGCCGATTGATCTCACTGACCCGAACCCACCGAGAGGGGCCACACCCGAGCGGGTCTTGCTCCTCGTAGAAGTCGTGCCTGAAGGGGCCGTGCATTGGGGAGCTTTAGAATCCCTGCGCGGTACGTCATGGGAAGCTGGAGTCAAGGTGGTTCCGGCAGAGGCGTTGTCTCATGCCCTACATGGACGTTTCCAGCCCTTACTGCGAGCCTTGGGGCGTGATCCCCACGCAAGCGGTAGACGAGTGACACCCGGAGAAGGGGCCTGCGCTCTGATGGCGACCTGCTTGACGGCGAACGAGGGTTTATGCCGACCGGGCGGTCATAAAGGCAAAGGCCGGAAGCTGACGCATGGCCCTCCGCGTTGCTATGAGCCTCCATTGTCGGAAGGCACTCCCAATGGGGTGTCCGAGGTGTTCACACGGGTAGCATTTGCATGGCGAGAAAGCCGTCACACCATCGTTGTCCGAGGCGATGGGTTCAACTTCGCGTAGAGGAGATCGTTTTAGTGGATGTCATCCAAGACATATGCCAATCATGCGGATTAGTTACCGAGATTGTTGCTCGTCGTCATGGGGACTACAATCCACTGTGCAAAGGCTGCAATCAACCAGTTCGTTCTCCCAAAACTGTCACCGACATAGGAGCAGTAAGCGGAGCGTTACAACTTCGTATGATCCCTCGGCGCGGGTTGGGTGTTTTTTCGTTGGTAAACATCCATAAAGGGAACCTCGTTGAGCGGTGCCCAGCATTTGTGCTTCACAAGATTTCGGACCATCTACGCCACACCGAGATGCTTCCGTATACCGATTCAGCCCGCAACATCGAATTAGGGCATCTTTTGTTCCCTTGGGTTGAGGATCAGGCTCGTGCCATCGTGGTTGGGTACGCCATGCTGTATAACCATGAACCCAAAAACCGATCTAATGTACGGTACCAACCGTACATTGATCCCGAATCAAGTCGTCGGTTCATAGACTTTTACGCCAAACGAGACATCGTGGCGGGTGAAGAGTTGACGCAAACCTATGCGTCAAAGGAAAAGTTGTGGTTTACCTACAGCCCCGGTAGGTCCACATGAGAGTCATCCATGTGCTCAGGAAGCCCCTCTCGGAAGGAACCGTGGCTGCCAATACACTGACCCACGGTACAGGAGGACTGAATATCGACGGGTGCGGAGTACGACGACAAGGGGGGCGCGTCTCGCTTCTACAAGCAGGTAGGAGGCAACGTCGATGAGTAAGCAACTCCCTGACCTTTGGGACAACTGCTACGACGGGGAGCACCGCAAGCTGCTTGCTCCCGAGCAGTTCAAGCAGATGTTCTGCAACGTCTGTATGAATGTAGGGTGTTCCAATAGTCGAGGCGCGGGCACGAAGTGGTCACACCGCATGATGACCCAAGAGGACCGCCTACTCCACAATCCAGCGTTCGCTCCTGACAACACCGCCGAGATCATGGGTCTGCCCGATTTCAAGAACATGATTCAAGAGGCCCTCCGAATCGAGATTTCTACCCAACGGGGTGACTGGGAACCCGTCACGGATGCCGACGTAGGCCGGGTTGCCGCTGAGATGATGGGTGTCATTCCACCTACCAGCTTCCAGACCAAGCCTGATCCTACATCTGATCTCATACAACAAGAGTCGGGGAAAGAAACCCCGAAACCCGAAGGAAACACACCTCAAAAATCGGGACACGAACATTCGAGTGTTGACGCGCCTTTGACATCTGCCCCTATCGGGGGTCAGTGGAGGGTGAGAGGCGATTCGACGAATAAGGAAGGCAAACCCCGAACATACACGGTCACGCTCAATGAAGATGGGGCGTGGGGGTGTTCATGTCCGTCTCGGGAGGTTCCGTGCAAGCACGCTCGGTACATTCAGGGGCGCTTAGCACCACCAACAAATGAACCTGTTCCCGATCCGGTACGACCTGATCCTGCTCCTCGTCGTGCTCCTTTTCCTACTGCATTGAATACGAGCCAACCTCAGTCCGGGGTCATGGTTGGGGGGGCATCCCCTCCTCCAACTGACCCAGTAGATCCGTGGGCCGTTTCACCTGGAACGAACGAACGTAAGATCGACGTGGGGGGGAAAGTCACATTTGGGTCGGGTAATACCAAAAAGTAGGAGGTTCTAAAATGAACCGCAAAATCAATCGACCTTGTAGCGAGGGTACGTTGGATCAGATGGTTTACAACCACGATGAAAAGGATTGACTCATGGAAATCGTACTGGAACACCATGAGATTGTCACGTTACTCCGTGAAGCCTTGACGGCTCGTGGGATGAAAATCCCACCAAACTCAGAGGTTCGCTTACGGCGAAACAACAAGAAAGGTACGCTCCGTGCAGCTTTCGTCACGAAAGGCAAGGAGGCAATGCGTGGAAAATAAGGACCGCCAAGCCCTTGATTTGATTGCAAACATCCAAAGCCTGTTGGAGCAAAGTCCCGGTGCCGCCGAGATTTTGCATGACATCCGAACAGGTCGGACATCCCCACAGGATGCAATGCTTCGCATCACACAGGTATTGGCTGATGCGGGGCATGGAGAAACGCTGGTCAAAGCGTCGAGCAAGCTGACGGATCTCTACAACATCACGACCGAGATCGCTGAGGACGGCACTCCCATTGTGATGAAGCACGACAACGGAATGGATGTCGTGAACCCGATCATGGAGGCTGCGTTCAAAGAGCGGGCATCCATCGACGGGGACGTGCCGGAAGCGCGGTTTGATGCGATGCCGGAGGAAGCTACCCCGGCTGTACCGGTGATCACAGACTCCATTGATCCGGTGATCGTCGGCTACCAGTTGGAGTATGCTTCATGGGAAGTCGCAAAGGAAATCAAGCACGCCGTCGCGGAACATGAAGTCTTGTGTCTGAAGGTGTTGGATGGTGTACGGGAACAAGTTCAGCCCGAACATCAGGAAGCCGCTCTGACGATTGCCAAACGGAACTTACCTGCCATACCTACTGGTGTACCTGGATACGAGGCAGGGAAACGTGCTGTGCCTCGTCCGGCTGTTTTAGTCAGCCCAGCAGCTCTGGTTTCCGAAATGACCCCTGCGGATAAGCGGCGATATACCTACAAGGCTTTTGCTACAACACAAGGTCGTGTGTCTCTTACCCCTGTGATTGAAAGGGGGATCATCGAATACCTGGATCAGCACGGCATAAAAGCGAAATCAGGGGATCCTGACCCCGATGTGTCAATCCTGTCTCGGTGGGTTTCTGTTGTGTGGGGGGCCGATGATTTAGCTGATGGGTTCAATCCTGTCATGACAGCTATTCACTCCATGTCTAGTGAGATCATGGAGTTCACCCAAGGGGGGCCGCATTTGATTGTGCAGGTGCTTCCTTACCACGGAGTCTCAGATCGAAGGTTCGGATGGACCGTCGCTGCTGGCCCCAAGGAGCGAGCAATATGAATGGTTTACTTGTCGATTGTATCTGTCGAACCACCAAAGACTCCATCAGATCGAACATCAAACGGACAGTCCTTCTTACGTCCCCGGAGAACACGGGTGATGCCCGAAGGGTTGTTGCATCTGTGATGCCTCCCGGATCAACCTGTGATGGGGGTGTTTGGCGTACCCCAAACGACAACATCATCTCAATCAAGCGATATGAGGATGACGCTCCTGCTTATCCGGGGGCTGTAGCCCTCAAGATTTGTAGCGGTGGAGATCCTCTGTCTGTGGAGGAACGGATACATGTACAGCGGTGGCGTCGAACTGTTTCGACTTTGGGTTCGTAAAGGCTCTCCCTTCACGCTCCAAGTCCCTAACAACCCCCCGATTGAGCATGATGGGGGCACAACCGCGATACATCTTGCGTTATCGCCGGACCAACAAAAGCAACTCACCGAGGCTGTGGCTGCGTTTGGGTGTGACTTCAACCTGATTCCACATGAGCGTCAGACCGAGGAACAAACCAAAGAGCGTCAAGTCCTCCTCGGTTTACAGCGTGGAGATCGAGTCTGGCCTAGCACATCGTGCCTCACTTGTGCGTGGTTTGACCCTCTGCTTGAGGGAGAGCCTTGTGGTCGAGCCGGGTGGGATCCCGAAGCCATAACGGTGTTTGGATCTATGGAAGGTCCACATAAAGATGCCCAAGCGTGCCCTGTGTCATATATTTGGTGGGATAAAGGGGGGTAAGGTGGGGCACCCCTCCGGTACAAGAGGAGGAGGCGATTATGAAGTTGACCGACATCCCAATGATGCACCGCCGCGTTCCGTTCGATGACTTCCATGCGGAGATCCTGACAGCCCTCCAATCAGGGAGGATCACCCGTGCCGAGTCGGCTGCATACTTCGATATGCCTGGGGTCGGGTTCCACCGTTCGATGTGGATGCTGACGCTCCACTTGGTCGAGCACAAGAAGTACGGTCAGCAGTCGTTCATCATCCCCGATGTAATGCAGGATGCACTTGCTCGCACTTCATTGAAAGGCGTGACTGTGGACGACCTGCGGATGCCCTACCCGAGCATCTACATGGCGTTTCCGGGGAACACGCGATGTATCTGGGGTGGCCGAGAGACGTTGTGGCACGAGGTCCGAGGCGTGTTCGCATGGCACGAGAAGGGCGACCGTGAACTCAAGCGCCCCGGTGAGGAGCCGATAGCCCCGGAGAACGACCGAGGGTTGATCCACCTGTACCTGTGGGGGATCGAGAACGAGCGGTCGAAGCACCGAGGCGACGACGCCTCATTGTGGGTCGCGCTGGATCTCAACGAGATGCACGCAGAAGGTGAGGACTTGGAAGCCTACTTGGACCGCATTCTCCGCGACCGAAAGCGGGAGACGAAGGACCACATGCTCCAAGACAACCCCGAGTTGGCCGATGTGTTGGGGTTCACGTTCCTGCCCAAAACTGACGAGAGCTTCAACAAGCAAGCCGAGGGAGTCATCGACACCCTGCGGATACTGTTCAACGCCCTGCTCTACATGGATTCGGACGGTGCCGAGTTGGAGCGTGATCCCGACAACCTCGCAGACCACGCGGAGCGGGAAGACTTGCGGAAGCAGTTGGCGCGAAAGAAAAATCCAAAGAAGAAAGGTCGCCGTATCATCAAGCGGTACTACGAGATACCGACCGACACGGTGACGTGGGTGGGCCGGTCATTCAGCTACAACACTTCGGAGCGGTTTGGCGGCGGCAAGGGCACGGGAACCGGAACGCCTCAGCGGGTGCATTGGGTCCGAGGCCACTGGTGGCCTCGACGCGACACCATCCAACGGCGCATCGCGGAGTTGGATGCGAAGCACAAGGGGGTCACGCAGGAGTACCACGACCTCCGCACGGCGGTCGCCAACGCTTCCGATGCCGAGGACACGTCGGAACACCTGATGCGGTTGGCCTTCGCCCGAGGCAAGGCGCTGAAAGCCGATGAGGAGATCATGGACCTGACCGAGCGCATGGAATCCAAGCGACGGTGGGTAAAGCCTTACAGGAAGGGGTCGCGTGGCAACGCACCCGAATCCCACACCTACGTTCTCGGCAAAGGTGACGCATGACCCCCACGAAACCAACGGACAAGGCTCCAAAGAACCCCGGCTGGTACTGGTTCCAAGAGCGCGAGGACAAGCCTCTGGAGGTGGTGTTTGTTGACCGTAGCGGTCCATCCCTCACGATTCGATTCGTTGAGCGACCCTGTGCCCTTGATCCCATGCCCATCTCCGTCGTGAAGGGGTTTTGGTGGGGTGCCGTGATCCCGCCGTCCTACGCACCCCCAACCCGGTGACCCCCATGATGACCGACGAAGAAATCAAAGAGATCCTGACCCGCATGGCTGACTCCAAAGACCGATGGAACATCCTCCATGCACAAGCTGACCGAGCCAAGTTGATGGCTGAGGTCGAGCGGCTTCGGAAGCGCCTGTCCACCTGCAAGTTCTGCGGTCAGGAGGTCGCGGAAGGGCTTGGGGGCCACACGTCCCGTTGCTACGAGCGGGCACTTGCCGAGCGCAAGGTGGTCGAGAGCACCCCCCACGGGGAGAACGGCCAGCCCTTCTACGAGGCTTACGAGGCAGGCAAGGCTGCGCCATGAGCAAGCGATTCACAATGGCAAGCACCTACGGAGGTGAGTGATGAGTGACGCAACGAATGGCCGGCGTGGTCGATGCTATGAGTTGGCGGCAAAGTACATCTTGGACCACGGCAGCGACCCAAGCCTGCGTCTCTGCCACGGGTGGCCGGTCCTACAAGGTGACAGCGAACACGCGGGGAGTCGATATGGCCATGCTTGGGTTGAGAAGACCACGGAGGTACGTCTCCCCTACGACGTGGACGGGAGCATGACGTGGATCGAGGCCAAGATCGTGGATTGCTGGAACACTTTGACGGACACTTGGATTCCGCAGGCTCTCTACTACATGGGCGGTCGGATTGAATCCGATCACGTCACCCGGTACAGCCTCAGTGAGGCACGGGAGATGCTGTTGGACACTGAGGACTACGGCCCTTGGGTAGATTCCCCGTATGAGAACGTAGCTCCCTTTCGAGGTGAGACACAAACCCCACCATTGAACCATTGAACCTACAGGACACCATGAAACTAGACCGATTGAAAGCCTATGCCGATGCCTATGCCGCCGCCGCTGCCGTTGCCGCCGCCGATGCCGATGCCGCCGCCGTTGCCGTTGCCGCCGCCGATGCCGATGCCAAAGCCTATGCCGCCTATGCCGCCGCCGTTGCCGATGCCAAAGCCTATGCCAGAG
>Ga0209360_1001390_pt1 | contig 16177 bp, 20 predicted proteins | sample SaaInlV_130m_DNA_3_FD_184651 | JGI IMG/M metagenome (GOLD analysis project Ga0209360, IMG submission 184651) | Marine microbial communities from expanding oxygen minimum zones in the Saanich Inlet - SI037_S3LV_130m_DNA (SPAdes) (version 2) | ecosystem: Environmental > Aquatic > Marine >... | reverse complement strand
GACGCTGATCATCTTCTTGAATAATTTTCATAATGGCAAAAGAGCCCATCTGACTGAGAACATTAAGGTCCACACTTCTTGGTCTCTGAGATACAATTCCAAGACCTAATCCAAACTTTCTTCCTTCCCTTGCAATTTTTGCAGCCCAATACTTTGCACTAGTATCGTGGTCTTTTGGAATGAAAACATGAGCTTCCTCAATAATTACAAAAATTGGTGAATTGAATTTGTAATTTCTGATTTTTTTACTTTTTCCATGTTTTGCAATACTTGCATCTTTTCTATCTTTTAGTAATTGTTGTAAATAAAATGCCAAAGCTACGTTTGCTTGTTTTTCTGATAGCTCTGAAATATTTAGGATATTTGCACGTCCTTCTTTGATAAAACTAATCGGGTCTCCCATGTCAGGATCTAGTATATCTTCAAATCTTCTTTGAGATTCCTCAACTATATCTTGAACTCTATATGCTGAGGATCTAATTTCTTTGATTTTTTTATCTTCTGAATCTACAATAAAACTTATTTCTGTTTCCAATTTTTTCCAAAATTCTTTTGATTTTTTGACAGATTCTGTAAATGCCATTCTTAATACTCGTTGTTGAACTGTAGCACTTTCTCTTATTTCTAATACGTCTGATAATTGATCTGCATCAAGTAATCTTGGATTAATTTTTGCATCAATTACATTAATTTTTGGAATGTTAAGATTGGTGTAATCATTATGGTAATCAAAAATTATTACAGTTCCATTTAGTTTGGAAATTTGTTTTGTAACTAGTGATACTAGATTACTTTTTCCCATTCCAGTCATTGCTAAAATTCCTAAATGTCTTGAAACAATTTTATCGAGATTTATTTTTGCATCAACTGTTTTGTTTCTTAACAAATTTCCAATCTTTACCCATCCTTTATTTTTTGGACTGAAAATTTCTTCTAGGTCTTGTTTACTTGGAGGGATGATTTCTGTGCCTGGAATTGGTGGAATTGCAGGAATTATTGATTTACCTTTTCTTAAATTCTCTAAAAATCCTAAAATCCCAATATGAGCAATGAATGTTTTATCTCTCTTGTTTAACTCTGCAATTTCTGTACTCTCTGCAGCTTCATCAAAATTTCTTACATCTGTAAATGCTGCACTAGACACTGATGATTTTTCAACTAGTCCTAAAATCTCTCCCTCCTCTGTTCCTATTTTGATATATTCTCCAACTGATAGTGCCCTTGATGTTATAGCTGTTACTAATGTTGGCTTTGATTCACCAATTACAAAACCTAAACTCAACCTAATACCTCCCGTGAACCGATCTCATTACCTAATCCAAGCAAACTAACCATTTTACCAAGTTCCTTATCAGATATTTTACAGTTGTTGTGTGCAAGCTTTAGTGCATAAGGATATCCTCCAACACTAGTCTTGAATAATTTATTCATGGCCGATTTTACTTCATTATCTCCATATCCTTCCCCTAAAAATTCCAATTTGATTATTGGAGTTGAATCACTTAATCTAACAAATGTTGATGAGATAATTTTGTCTGCTCCGTATTTTTTTTCTACAAAAATTTTACTAAATCCTGAAGACTTTGTTACATGATTATAGTAAAAAATATCTCCTGCTAGAGAACCTAAATCCTCAAACTGTTTTTTTGTGTTTGAAGTTTTTGCAACAAAAATAACATTATTATTTTTTTTCATAATCCTTACAATTGATGAACCCAAATTTGCCTGTCTTGTCATTAACTGAGAATGCAGTGAACCATCCATCAATACTAAATCAACTTGGTCTACTGTTTTCTCACATGCTTCAATCTCCATTTTACTTGCCACACTTGAAATATCATCTGCAGATCCTAATCCTGATTTGTGTAAATCAACTAGAATCTCACCATCTGATTTTATTGAAACTGCTGTAGTTGCCCAAAGTTCTATTCCTTGAAATTTAGTATTGTTAAAACTAGCATCAATTCCTGCAGTAACTACTTCTTCTTTTGTAGGCTCAAACTCTACCCAGTTACTCCTTGCTTTATTCAAAATCTGCTCAAATTTTGGGCCTTTGAGCACTGATAACATCTTGTCTCGATTAATGATGGCATCTTTGTATACAGTATTGAGCACATCAATACTTTGCATGTTTGAATAAAATCTTTAGGTTATACTGAGCATTGACAAAACTGATCCATCAAATTGATGATTGTTTATTCAATACAACCTGATTCTATTATTCTCAAAAGTGATCTAATAGTTATGACTAATGAAATTGATTCCTCTACGATACAGCATATTGTTGTACCTTTTGATGATTCAGGGTATTCCATTCGTGCTCTTCAGTATGCCATAATGTTGGCAAAAAAATTTAATTCTAAAATTACCTTACTTGCAATTCAACAAAGCATTATTCTTGGAAGTTCATTTTTGGATATGAAAGACCCTCAGACAATTCTTGAAAAAAAGAAATTAGATACATTACAAGAAAAATTCAAAACGCTTGAGAATTCTGGAAAGAAATCAAAGATCTTAATTGAATCTGTGGTCATGTTTTCATCTCATATAGCCCAAGCAATTCTTTCATTTTCTACATCAAAAAAGACCGATTTGATAGTAATGGGTACTAGGGGAAAAGGAAGTACTCCCTCCTATGCGAGGTTGGGAAGTGTAGCAATTGATGTTTCCCAGGTTTCTCCAAGCCCTGTGATTTTAATAAAATGAAAAATTTTCAATTGTTTTTAGACTAGAATTAATTAAGAGACTATTTCTAGAATCACTGTTTGATGAAAATAGGATTACTTGGTTGTGGGGCAATTGGAACTCAAATTGCATTGGCAATTGATTCAGGAAAAATCCCTGCAACACTTACTCATGTATATGATGATTCAAAGGAAACATCTGAATTACTTGTTTCAAAATTACAAAACAAACCAGAAATTGTTGAAAACACTCATCTCTTATCATCAAACTCTGTAAATATTATAGTTGAAGCTGCATCTCAGGATGCAGTAAAGGATGCAGCATTGAGTATTTTACAAAATAAAAAAGACTTGATGATTATGAGTGTAGGTGCACTACTTGATGAATCAATTTATGATATTTTATCTGATGCTTGTAATGATTTCAATAGAACAATCTATCTTCCGTCTGGCGCCATTGCAGGACTTGATGCAATCAAATCAGTTAAAGATGAATTAGATTCTCTATCAATTACTACAACAAAACATCCACGTTCTCTAAAGGGTGCAAAGTTTTTTGAAACATCTGAGATTAATTTAGATGAAATAAATTCTAGCACTGTAATTTTTGAGGGAACTGCAAAAGAAGCTGTTTCATTATTTCCTGCAAATATTAACGTTGCAGCATTACTATCATTAACTGGAATTGGTAGTGAAAAAACTAGAGTCAAAATAGTTGCAGATCCTGATACTAACAAAAATACTCATCACATTGAAGCTGCTGGAGTATTTGGAAATATGACATTTACTATAGAGAATTTCCCTGATACTAACAATCCAAAAACTAGTAGGCTAGCAATTTTGTCTGCAATTGAAACATTGAGAAAATATTGTTCAAATGGTATTCAGATTGGTACCTAGCTTTATCTATTTCGTACAGTGACTTGATTTCCTGTTGTATGATTAACTCCAACTACTGCACCTGGTTGAGAAGTAATTATCATCAAAGTTTCACAGGACAGACATAGAGTCGATGGTACATAATCAGCATCTCTCTCAGAAGGACCAGTGGTAGCTAAAACTGCATCATCTTTGAGTTCTAAATTACCGCAACTAGGACATTGGGATGGTTTTTGTGAAATGTGTTTTATTTGACTAACAAAATAATGAACCAATATGTGGAATCTACAAAATTATAGTTCTTAAATTAATTGATGTTTCAAAGATTAGTTTTTTCTTTTACTGGGAAATGTTCCCGCCTCTAAGAATTAGAATTTAAAATCAACGAGATACATGGAAAACATTGATTCTAGGAACGAACCATAACATGAAATGTTTTCCAAACCCATTATTCTACGACGCAGAACAATCGCTTCTCGTTATATTCAATACGTCAAAATGATATTTAATGATGATCCTGATTATCATAATTTGGAAATATTGGTTTTCAAAAGGATCAGTGTTTTATCATAGTTGTACGTAATAGTATTAGGAAGCTGACACAATAACCTATTGTCATGTAGAGTTCCCACCGTGTTACTGGTGTTTGCATACTGGCAACATCATGTAAAGGATGTGTGTAGTTGGCTTCTTGTTTTTTATTAATGTCTAAATTAATCCTCAAGAAAGATAGAATCCTAGTGGGCCTATTTTTTACAATAAAAATAAATTTTAATCCAACTTGAAATATCTGAATATCTTGGAATTTCAATTTTATGTTGTTGATGTTTTTACTAAAAAGAATTTTGAAGGAAACCCACTAGTACAAAATGAATGGTGTCAATAGATCTGTTTTATCTGTTGTAAACTACAGACTCTGTAAAATTTTCACTTCCAGTACATCTTCCTACTTGATGCTCAATTTGTAATGTTTCATGATTAATCATCTGGACAAGTATTTTTCCTAAAGGTACTGCTTCAAAATTCCTAATTACATTTGAGCCTTCATAGCAGTAAATTTTTCCATCAGCAGTAACTTTAGAAAACTCTCTATTGATTTCCCCACTGATTTTGGGAATGAATTTGAATAATGAGGGCTCAGTGAATATTCCTGCAATTGAAACAACCTGTATGCTAGGATCCTCATAATGATCAACAAAAGCAAGATAAACATTCCAATCTACTACACTCTCTTTTTGTGCAGACTCATGAAACCAATTTCCCTTTAGGGTATTTGGAATATCTTGCATTACATGCCCACAAGAATCATCTACTCTATTAATTAAATCGTAAAATTCTTGTTTCATAGGATCTTTGTAATAATCAAATGCACAGTTTAGGTATTGATCTCGCGTAGGATATCTTTCCTGATTAATAAAATCTAATTTTTCTCTTAAATCAATTAACCCAAAATCAAAATTTCCCTGCTTTAATCCGACTTGTCCTATTACAGTTCTTTCATCTATTTTATCTAAGAGAACTTTAGTACACGAACCTTCTGAGGATGTTGAAAACGATTCACATTCTACTTTTTCTATTATTTGACTTACTTCATCAGATAATTCTTTAACATGATTGTAATACCCAATGACATCTTTGCATAATGCAAAATAAACTACATAATCAATTGGATCTCGTGTATTATTTTCCTGCCAAGATACACTGGTTATGAAAACATCAGCTGGTGTATACAATGGATAGGAATTATTACTGCCATGCTCTCCTACATGTATGTGTGGATGCTGAGTTGGAAAAGTATGTCCTGGTGGACCTAGATTTCCTAATGGTGTTATTGATTTTACTTCATTCATATCAACTGGAAACGTTGTAAAGAATTTGTTTTCACATTCAGGTAACTGTGATCTTTCTTGTTCTGTTGGAATTTCAATTCTAAATTTTTTTCCATTTAAAATTTCTTCTTTATATTGCACTATTCCTTGCTCGATAAGATATTCTAAAGCACTGTCAAATTCTTGTTGAGAAATTATATTTTGGTTTATCCATTTTTCTATTTCAGAAAGCCATTCAGGTAACTCTTGGGCATATGCTTGATTTGTTGAAAATAATGAAAAAAACATTAGAACAAAAATGATCGTTATCTTTTGCATTATTCTAAATGTGAAGAAGTACAGTTAAGTCTGATTTAGGCGACCCTAGATTCACTATATTTACGCATAAAATGGGGGAAATTCTTGCCAGCTTTAACAAAATTTGAGAAAATTCCAGACTATTTCCCATTCTTTAAATCCCAATAATTTGGAATTCCAACGAATATGCTCGTACAGCAATCATCAGCACTCAAAGAAGAGATTCTGAGACTCAAAAAAGAAAAAGATGTCGTAATTCTTGCTCATAATTATCAAATTCCTGAAGTTCAAGATGTTGCAGATTTTACAGGTGACTCTTTAGGATTATCCAGACAAGCGGCAACAGTTTCCCAAAAAACAATTCTGTTTTGTGGTGTTAACTTTATGGCAGAAACTGCCGCAATAATTAGTCCTGAGAAAAGAGTACTGTTGCCTGATTTAGAAGCTGGTTGTTCTCTAGCTGATTCAATTACTCTTGATGAATTAAAAAATTGGAAGAGACAACATCCAGATGCAATTGCAGTGGGATATGTAAACACAACTGCAGAAATTAAATCAGAGCTTGATTATTGTTGTACATCATCAAATGCAGTTAATGTTGTAAAATCAATTCCTGCTGATAAGGAAATTTTATTTTTGCCTGACATGTTTTTGGGTTCTTATGTTGCAAAAATGACTGGTAGAAAAAATATTCACATATGGGCTGGTGAGTGCCACGTCCATGCAGGAATTACGCCTGAAGATGTTACAAAAAAATTAAACTCTATGAATGATACAGAACTAGTAATTCATCCTGAATGTGGTTGTACAACTCCATTCATGTATGATGTGGCTGATGGTAGTTTTGATAATAACAAAGTATCAATTCTATCTACTGAAGGAATGCTAAATCATGTTACTAAATCAAAATCAAAGAACTTTGTTGTTGCAACTGAAACTGGAATTTTATACAAAATGAGAAAAGATAATCCAGATAAAAAATTCATTGCAGCCTCTGAGAAGGCTGAATGCCAATATATGAAGATGATTACACTTGAAAATGTACATGATGCACTAGTTAGAGAACAAAATGTAGTTACTGTTCCAAAAGAAATTGCTGATAAGGCACGAGTAGCAATTGATAGAATGCTTGCAATTAGTTAAAACTGGTAATAATTTTGGTTGGATTATTTAGTAGAACTCCAAAGGATCCTGATTTAAAAAATAATATTAAAAAATACAAAGAATTCAAAAAATTACTCAAAAATAAAAAATACCCTGAAGCCTTGAAATCCGGTTTAGAATTACTAAGAAAAGCCCCCAATCATCATGATGCCTTGTTTATGGTGGGTAGCATCTATTATTTGGATAAAAAATACAAAACAGCCCTATCATACCTTGACAAATCCCTTGAAATTGGTGAATATGATGTTGATGCATTACTACTCAAAGCATATTCTCATCAAAAATTAGGTGAGAACAAACGGGTAATTTCCTGCTGTGAGAAAATTATAGAAGTTGACCCAAAAAACAAATCAGTAAAACAACTCTTGGAGCAATTATAATCTTAACATCTTCAATCAAAAAATCACAAGGAGATATTCATCAAATAACAAAAAAAAATTATTATTAAAAATATATTAAATTTTTAAATCAAAAAAATACTCATTTCACACTTTTTCTTATTGTATCATTAATAATTTGGGAAAAACTTACTGATTTTGCAGTTTTTGTAATTTCTTTTGCTTGTAACATTCTTAATTTTTTATCTAGATCTTCATCTATCATTATCGTAATTCTTTTTGACATTATTTTTTTTATTTTTGTCTTGATTTTGAATCTACAAAAATTGATTTCTTTACTACAAAGTCAAAAAAAATTAAATATTTCCATTTTTGGAAATCCCTTTTACAGTATTTTCTACAATATACTACTTTGTATGATTGTACCTTATACTACTTTGTATGATTGTACCTTATACTACATTATAATACAATCTACTATAATTTATGATTAAATCTGAAATTTAATTTAAAATACGAAATGACACTCCCAGATTATAAACTAGTTTTTGGCAATATTATTGTAAAAATCGTAGGAGGAGATGTTATAGAAATGATACCACCATACGTTTCAATAATAGATTGAACTCCTGTAAGACCAAGTCCAGTTCCTGATTGTTTACATTGATCAAGCAAATGATTATCTTAAAAAATATACTTGATCGATTATGACTATACAAACAACCAAAATCGTAGAAAAAAAGTCAACAAAGTCAACTTCAACCCCAAAAGTCGAATCTAAAGATACAAAATTGACCACAAAAGTTTTGAATTCTTTTGATGAAGCAATGGCAGTATCTGAACAATTAGGAAATACTGTTAAAGATCTTGAAGCTGCAACAAAGACACAAACAAGTGGAATCGAAGAGGTTGCCTCATCTATTCAATCAATTGCAACTGCAATTCAAGGAGTTGCTCAAAACGCTGCAAAAACTATGGATATGATGAAAAAATCTGAAGGTATTACTGAAAAGATTAGTACTGATGCTGAGCAGGGAATGGAAAAAATGGATAACATGAAAACCATTGTTTCAGAATCTGCAACTGATGTTAAAGAATTAGCAAAAGAACTAGTCAAAGTAGATAATATGACAGGATTCATCACTCAAATTGCCGAGCAAACAAATCTATTAGCACTTAATGCTGCCATTGAGGCTGCACGAGCTGGTGATGTAGGTAGAGGATTTGCAGTGGTAGCAGATGAAGTAAGAAGACTGGCAGAAAATTCAAAGAAAGGTGCTGAGGATATTTCAGAACTAATTACATCTCTGAAAGATTCATCAAACAAAACAACTGAATCAATTGAAAAAGGAAATCATCTTGTAACAGAAAGTTATGAAATGGTTACAAATATTCTAAAGTCAATCAAAGATATTGCTACATCAATTAATGAAGTTGTATCACAAGTACAAGAAATCTCAGCTGCAACTGAACAAGTATCATCTGGTACTGAAGAAGCAACAGCAGCAGGAGAAGAAATCCTTTCAGTCTCTCAAACAAATCTCAAAAGCTTTGAAGAAATTGTTGTAGCAAAGGACAATGAAGCAAGAATTCTAGATGACGCAAATGTTGCTGCAAAAACACTTGCTGAAATCACTGATGTTTTAGATACATCAACTATTATATCTATTACAGATAATGATGGAATGATTTCATACATGAATGAATTCTTTTTGGATGTTGCAAGATTCCCATCTGAAGAACTAATGGGTCAAAGTCACAGAATGTTAAAATCTGGATGGCATGATTCTGGACTCTTTGATGCACTATGGAAAACTATCAGTGGAGGAAAAATGTTCCAAGGATATGTTAGAAATAAAGCAAAAGATGGAACAATCTATTGGGTAAAAACTTCAATCAGTCCAACCTTTGATGAAAATAATAACATCAAAAGTTATGTTGGTGTAAGAACTCCAATTACCGAACTAATGGTATTGACAGGGATTGAAGGTGCTTGCAAAGATATGGAAGCAGGAAAACCAGTAAAACCGCATCTAAAAGAAATTGTTGAAAAATTACGTGTAGGAAACTATCAGATAACAAACAACGTTTGAGCACTAGTTTTGATAACTAATGTTCAACGACGTCCATTTTTTTTGGACATTCTTTTGATTTTATAAATATAAATTCAAAAATTTGAATTTATTAGAAATTATTGATATACAAAATTATTTTTTTAATGAACTGATTATAATGCCACATGATGGATAATTTTAGCCATATCCGTGCTTACCTTTTTCATAATTACCCTTTCAAAAATAAATTCATAAATTTAGCACTAAAATTTTTAAAGGCATGCCAAATACTGTGTGCTTATCATAAATAATACAAAATAAAGTAAATTTATGTCAAAACGTGTTACAATTGTTATGAGTGATGAAAATCATAAAAAATTAAGATCACTACAATCAAAAAAGATCAAAAAAACAAATATGCCTATTTCTTTTTCAGAAATAGTAAACAACACTCTGAGATCTGAAATAATGAAAAAATAAATACTAATAAATTTTTTTGAATAATTATTTACTATTTTCGCCTTCAATTTTTCCTTTGATAAAAGCCAAGTCATATGTTCGAAGTAATACCTCCTCACCGTCTTCAGGATGAGTTTGTAGGCGTTTTGCCATGTTTTTGAGAATTTCTTCTTTTGATGGAACTTCTGATTCGCTCATTTTAATTCTGAAATTTCTTTGATAATTATATTTTTTCTTAATCTATAATGAAAGAGTTTTCTTTGAAAGTTGAAACTATACGAAAAGTTGCCCCAGCTATTTTTTCTTCATGATTCATCGTGTAATAGTTTAACAAAACAGATTCTTTACCTGATATTGAGCAGTTCTCCTCATGTTTTTCAATGTAACATAAATCAGGACTAATCAAATAACTCTGATCAGGGCCAACAATTTTTAAAAAATCCTTGTAGAGTGCTTTACTTAATATTTGATTTGGAGTTTGTAAATTACCATTATGTTCAATGTGTCGTTTTATTTCTTCATTTATTGGAAGTTGGGATAGAACATGATATTTTGTAGTTTTATTACATAATGGGCATATAATTTTGAGATTCATTTTGTCTTTTAGCTTTGGATTTTTTTTAGAACCAAATAGTTTCATAATTTTTCTTGGATTTTGTGTGGTAAAAGCTTATGATTTTACTTATTTTTTCAACAAGCTTAAGTTCATAGAGAATTTAGAATTGTATTGAATAAACGGCGCATGGGGATAGTGTTGATAATTGCATCGGCCTTTAATGGAATTATTACTCTAATCTTTGATGGCTTGTCTCAAGAGGCAATGATGCCACTTTTAGCAATTAGTGGTATTGGTTTTATCAGTGGTATTGTCATGCTAAATTACAAGGCAAAACATTCCAAACGCGATAAAGGTGGATTCAAAAGAACAAACACCCGGTCTTGGGATACTTGATTTTAATTACTTGAAAAACTCGTGTTAAAGGAGAGAATGACGTCTCGACGCTCTTTTCTCTCACTTACACTGTTGTACTATAACGAAATTTGTATTTAAATTCGTATCCATTTGATAATAACCTAATATCTTTAATCCTATTTAATCCCCAAAAAGGTGGCTGAATCCCCGTGGAGTCGAATCTTGAATTTGTATAATTTGAAACTAGGATAATCTCATTTTTGGAAACTAAATCTCTAAACTCAAATCAATTCCCTTCACAGAATTGGTAATACTTCCAACTGAGATGATATCTACACCTGTTTTCCCATAGTTTGAGATATTTTTTGCACTAATTCCACCTGATGCCTCAAGGAGTACCTTACTTCGTAGTTTTTGATTTTTCAGTGTTAAAATTGCCTTTTTGATTTGTGATGGTGTAAAATTATCAAGCATTATAATTGTAGCACCATTTTTTGCAGCAAGAATAAGGTCTGGAATGTTTTCCACCTCAACTTCAAATTTTTTGTGTTTTGATTTGGCTTTTTTAATTAAAGATTCTAGAGAATCATGTATTGCAATATGATTGTCTTTGATCATTACCATTTCATCTAGACGCAATCTATGCTTTTTTCCTCCTCCAATCTCTACTGCCTCTTTGTCAAAGTATCGTAATCCTGGTGCAGTCTTTCTTGTGGCGTATAGTTTGGTTTTACTAGGAATTTTTTTTACAAGGAAATTAGTTTGAGTTGCAATTCCACTCATTCTAGTTAATAGATTCAATGCCGTCCTCTCACAGGTTAGAATTTTTCCTGCATCCCCAGTTATCGTCATGATGGTACCATTTGGTTTAATTTTTGCGCCATCTTTTTTTATGATTTTAGCTGCACATCCCTTTAACTTGAAAATCTCTTTTGCATGAGTAGCACCAGCTACTATGGCATCTTCTCTTGAAATAATTTTTGCAGTAATTTTTTTCTTTGATAGTAAAGCACTGGTTACATCCCCTTTACCAATATCTTCTGCAAGAAACGATGCTAGTTGTTTTTTTGAATTAAATGACAATGTTATGTTACATTACTAGTGTGATTTTAAGGATTTTGAAATTATACTACTTTGATTGCGTACTTGCCTTTTTTAGTAATACCTAGTGTTTTTGAGATTTCAGAGTTTGTTGGGTCTACTACTAGAACTACTCCATTCCAATCAGGTGTTAAATCAGATGATTTACAAATTGGACAAACTTTACCTGTTGTAACACTTTTGCATTTTCTGCATGCCATTTCTCGTGCCATTTTAACTGGCCTCTACTTTAGCTTCTTTGGCAGGTTCTGTATCACCACCTTCAGCTTTTTTGATTTCTTCTGCAATCCAATCATCAGCACCTAAGAATGGTTGTCTACATGTGATACCAATCTTACCCATTGCAGCAGCTTTTCCTAATGATACTGCAGTAATTCTTGCACGAAGTGTGGAGCCAACTTTAAGAGTTCGTCCACTTTGATTAGCTAAAATCATTCCAGACTTTACATCACTTTTGAGATAGTCATCCATGACTTGTGATAAGTGAAGTAATGCATCAGTTGGTCCGATTCTTACAAATGCACCAAAGTCTGTAATGTCTACAATTTCTCCTTGAACAATTTCTTGGAGTTTTGGATAAAATGTTAATGCTTCAAATTGTACTTTGTGGAATGTTCCGCCATCGCCTGCAATCATTTTTCCCATTTCGTCGACTTTGGCATCTAAAATCATAATGATGTAACCTAATTCTGCATTAATCATACTCTCGTACTTTTCTTTGAGGATGTTTGTTGCAGCCTTTTTGAGTGTGGTTCCAAACAAGCTTGGAGGAATCCTAACAACATCAACTAGGGTAGATATAGAAAACACTGTGATTTTTCTCGGATTTGAATTTATGAATGTTTAGATGATTTAGGCATGTATTTTCAAAAATTTACTAATTTTTCTCAAAAATATCAATTTTTTTAGTTTGCTGAATTATCTTTAAATAAAGTAAATTGATTTTTTGACGCTATGGTTGGAATCGATCAGGTATTAGAAAAACTCAGTACAGTCATTGATCCTGATTTGAAAAAAGATATCGTATCAATGGGTATGATTAAAGATTTAGAATTAAACGATGGAAATTTGAATTTCACTTTAGAATTAACTACTCCTGCATGTCCATTTAATGTTGAGATTGAAGATGATGTTCGAGCAGCAATTGCAACTCTAACTGACTTGAAGAATTTTGAATTAAAAGTAACTGCCAAAGTAATGGAGGGACGTTCACTTGATGATGACACTGGAATGAAAACTGTCAAAAACATTATTGGAGTTGCAAGTGGTAAAGGTGGCGTAGGAAAATCTACAGTCTCTTTGAATTTAGCTTTAGCATTACAGCAATCAGGTGCCAAAGTTGGATTACTTGATGCAGATATTTACGGTCCTAGTATTCCCTTAATGCTTGGAATGAAAGATGGTTCCATGCAAGTTGAAGAAAATAAACTTCAACCAGCCGATTCACATGGACTCAAAGTTGTATCATTTGGATTCTTTGCAGACCAATCAAACCAAGCAGCAATTTATCGTGGACCAATTATTTCTGGAATCCTAAAACAATTTTTGGTAGATACTGATTGGACTGATTTAGATTATCTTATAGTTGATTTACCTCCTGGAACTGGAGATATTCCATTGACACTAGCCCAAACAATTCCAATTACAGGAATTCTTGTAATCACAACACCGCAAGATGTTGCAAGTCATGTTGCAGTAAAAGCAGTATCAATGTTTGAGAAACTAAATGTTCCAATCCTTGGAGTAGTAGAAAACATGAGTCACTTTATCTGTCCTAATTGTGATGACAAACATTACATCTTTGGTGAGGGTGGTGGATTAAAAATTAGTGAGCAATTTAAGATACCATTCTTAGGTGAGATTCCATTAAACTCAGGAATTATGGCTGGCTCTGATTTGGGTAAACCAATTATGATTTCAAGTGTTGATTCCCCAAGTGCAGAAGCTTTCCGAATTAGTGCAAAGAACATTGCAGCACAATGCAGTATTCAAGCAGCAAAACTACAAGAAGAGATGGCAGCAGAACCTGCTGAAGAAACCGCTGAAACTCCTGAAAGTACAACTCAGAACTGATTTTTTTGAAATTACCTGATTCAAAACGTGATTCATTCAAGAATCCTCTTGGTATATTACTACCGGAATCACAAGCTGACAAAGCTGGTATAGAACAATATTTGCAAGATGACTCGTACATTATCACCGTAGGGGATAGAACCACTGAGAAGCTGGTTAATTTTGGAATCATTCCTTCACTGCAAATCATTGATGGTATAGAGAAAAGAGAGAAACGAGAATCCATACTATCTGATGTTACTAATTACTTTGAGGCTGCTAATCCTCCAGGCGAAATTACTCTTCCTGCCATTGGAATAATAAAAAAAGCATTTTCCATGTTACCACCTGCACGGATTATGGTGGATGGTGAGGAGGACTTGCTTGTAATTCCTGTCTGTATACATGCACCAGAGAATTCTGTGGTAATGTATGGGCAACCAAATGAGGGTTTGGTAATAGTAACAGTAACTACTGAAATTAGAAATAAAGCACAAAAACTACTTGATTTAATGGAATGATTAAGGAATGATGAGACGGTGGCTGTATGATTGATGATTACCCCACTAAACTTCTGACCCTACTTCATAATTTTAAATAATTTTCATGGAGCATGATGTTTGTACGTGAGCCAACTTTCACTACACATCTCTTGGTCTGTAATCCATTTTGGATTTTAATCTTGATTATTTTTGGTAAAGTGAAAATTTCATCAAATATTATCTCCAAGCATATTTCCAGTTAATCCAAGCTTGCAACCATCCTCAGTAGCAATGAATTCATTTACAAAAAATGATTCGCCACCTAACGCTGCAGCTTTGAGGGACTTTAGAAAACCTCCTTTTCTCATCCTAGTTTCAGTAATGATATTACCTTGCATGAAAACCATGGCAGCAGCTTCTGCAACTATTTTCTCTCCTTGGTTTAATGTAAATTCGATTAATCCCATTGGGTTTTTTACAATATCGTATTCCAATGATTGAAACTATGATCATAACATCTTAAGCATTACGACAATACGGCATATTTTTGTGAATGAATTTAGAATTTGAGACCGTGTTTTTTTTGAACTGCTTTGATAGTAGATAATTCTGCAGAAGAAAGTTCTACTTTTAATGGTAATTTTGGTGCAATGCCGAATTTTACCATTGTATCACGATATTTTTTATAAAATACTTCAAGCTCAGCTAGTAGAGTCTCATAGTGTACTTGGAATTTTTTTGATTCTGAAACCATGTTGTTATTTTTGAGGGTTTTTGCTTTTTGTTGTACTATTCTCATTGATTTGTCTCGAACTCTATACTCACCTACAATTCTTATCTCAAGTACATCATCCATTAGAATTACCTAAGATGTTATTTCGATAATAATTATTAATTTCATCTAGTTCACCTGAATGATTCCTTGCTGAGCTAAATATTGAATTCCTTTAATAAAATCTGAATCAGTAATTAATCCCTCACTCCACCAGTTGGCATTAGTTCGAATCCATTGAGGAATTTCTTGGGCAGGATCAGCTTGAATCCCGCTAGTATTATCAACTTGAATAATTTTTTGTTGCGCCAAATATTGCACACCCATTACAAAATCTCTATCGCCAATTACTCCCTCGCCCCACCATTTTGCATTATTTTTAATCCATGCAGGAATGGCAATGCTTTCTTTTGGAGCAAAATTACTTCCAGTCCCTTCAGTTACAGTAAATGTGAGTGTTTCACTATCGTATCCCATGTATGTTGCATCAATTGTGTACACTCCAGTTTGAATTTCAGAATCTACTCTCATCTGAACTGAAAATTGTCCATTACCTACTGCCAAAACTTTACGCTCCTCATCATGTCCATCAGGAAATACTATAGTAAACAAAATATTTTGTCCCTTTGCAAAAGCTTCTTCTGAAACCTTTCCACTAATTGTTACAAAATCAACATTACCTGGAATTTTTGCATATTCTGATGATGATGTAAAAAATGAATCAAATCCTCCTAGTTTTTTTTCTTTAAAAATTGGAACCTTTTGTAATGTGAATTCTTTAGCATCTCCGAATCCCGAATAATCATAGATTTCTTTTACTTTATCAAGGTCTAAGCTTCGAATTTTATTTTTAGTTTCATCATAATGTACTGATAACGTCATTACAGATGGACTAGCATACGGATCTGAACTCCATTCATAATTTTCGTTTGGATCATCTGATTCATAGTGTTCTAATCCTAATGCGTGACCAAATTCATGAGTTGCAATATTTCCAATAGCTTTTGAACGCGTGAAATCTTCTTTGTAACACCATTCTTGATATCGAATATACCCTTCAGTCCATGTTCTACATACTTCTAAATCCGTATACACTATTCGAATCTGACTTTTTCCATTCTCAAACCAATGTACACCAGCATATGCAGCTCCC
>Ga0209360_1001385_pt1 | contig 16220 bp, 12 predicted proteins | sample SaaInlV_130m_DNA_3_FD_184651 | JGI IMG/M metagenome (GOLD analysis project Ga0209360, IMG submission 184651) | Marine microbial communities from expanding oxygen minimum zones in the Saanich Inlet - SI037_S3LV_130m_DNA (SPAdes) (version 2) | ecosystem: Environmental > Aquatic > Marine >... | reverse complement strand
TTCGGCATATTTTTCGACAAAATGGGCGATCAGCGGTTCGATATCTCCGGGGCGGTCAGCCAGACGCGGAATTGCGACGGTGACCACATTCAGCCGGAAATACAAATCTTCACGAAAATTACCGTCTGCGACCTGATTTTCCATGTCCCGGTTGCTGGTTGCCAGGATACGGACATCCACTGGTACCGGCTTCTTTCCGCCAATCCGGTCGATTTCTTTCTCCTGAATGGCGCGCAGCAACTTGGCCTGCAGGCGCAGATCCATTTCGCTGATTTCATCGAGCAGCAAGGTGCCGCCGGTGGCCTCTTCAAACTTGCCGATGCGCCTGGAAACCGCGCCGGTGAAGGCGCCTTTTTCATATCCGAACAATTCTGATTCGAGCAAATTTTCTGGTATCGCCGCGCAGTTTACGGCGATGAACGGGGCGCCTTTGCGCGGGCTTTTTTGGTGAATGAGCTGGGCCATCAATTCCTTGCCGGTACCCGAATCACCGACGATGAGGATGCTGGCGCTGGAGACGGCGATCTGGGTTGCCAGTTTGATGGCCTTTTCCATGGCGGGATCGCCACAAATGATCCGGTGGGATTCTTCGGCAACCGCTTCCAGGACCGCGGCAATGAGATCGGCATCCGGCGGCATCGGAACATATTCGAGCGCCCCGGCCCTGATCGCCTTGACCGCGGTTTGCGCATCGTCGCCGACGCCGCAGGCTACCACCGGAATGGCAATGCGTTCCGAGGTGAGCGCACTGGTGAAAGACGCGATATCGAGCGACGTGTCGATCATGACCACATCGGCACCCTGGCCCTTGCGCAGGGTGTTGAGCCCGCTTTCGATGTCGTTGGCTTGCGATACCTTCGCACCGCGCGAAACCGCTATCTGACTAGCCGCGCCGATTTGCCCACCCATGGCGCCTATGATTAATAACCGCATATTCTTATTATCTCCGAAGAAAGTTAATTATTCGAAAAAGCGAATGCGTTCTGAAGGTGGCATTGTCGAATTTAACAGCATTTCTAGCCGCCGCGGGTTCTCTTGGCGGCCGATGGAGGCTGCACCCATCACGTAAACATTGTTGACCACCTCTTCGAGGCTGGAGTTACGCTCCAACTTCGATGCCAGGGGAACGAAGACCAGATTGGCAAGAACGGCGCCGTAAAATGTGGTCAATAGCGCCACCGCCATGGACGGGCCGATAGTGGTCGGATCATCGAGATTTCCGAGCATTTGAACCAAACCGATCAAGGTTCCGATCAATCCCATTGCCGGTGCAAAATCCGCTGCACGGCGCAGAACGCTAGCACTTTTCGCGTGCCGCTGGACCATGGAATTTAGTTCGCGGCGGAGGATGTTTTCGACCTGGCCGCCCGGCACGCCATCGACCACGAGCGTGACTGCTTTGTGCAGAAAGGGCTCGTTCTTGACCGCGTCGAGAACCTGTTGAAGCGACAGGACACCATTTTTGCGCGCCATCTGGGATATTTGCATGACCTGTTGCGCAGCGTCGGACGGCTCTCGAATGCTATGGAATATAGTTTTCGAGACGACGGCGAATGTTTTGCTGACCTCGTTGATAGAAAAGCAAATCGTGGTTACTGCGAGAGTGCCGCCGATGACGATAAAAATAGCTGGCAGATTGATAAACGAGCCCGGCGATCCGCCCAGGATAATGGCTGCAACGATCAACCCAAATGCCGCGAGCAACCCAAGTATTGTTGCGAGATCGAGTGATTTCCCAACGGGAGCTATTCTGACTTCGTCGTCCGCCATCGATAAAACCTAGGTACGATCGGTTTTAATGATTTCTGTCATGGTAATGCCCAACCGGTCCTCCAGCACCACGACTTCGCCGCGCGCAACTAGGCGGTTGTTTACATAGATATCGATTGCCTCGCCAACTTTTCGGTCCAACTCGACAACCGCGCCGCGTCCCAGCTTCAACAGCTTTTGAACTTCCAAGGTGGATTTTCCAAGGACCGCTGAAACCTGCACCGGAATATCGTAGACCGCCTCCAAATCCTGCGCATTGCGTGGTACGTCCGGGACGTCGGGCATCACCTCTTCGGCGGGAACGGCATTGGCGCCCGCTTCGGAAGGGCCGTCATCGGCGAGTTCTGAAAGTTCTAAATTGTCATCGGCCATGATCTGCTCCTAGTTCGAAGATTGATCGCCGTTCGTGGGCGCTGCATCCGCTGGCGGCATCGCTTGATCCATTTGGGCGTCCAAATTATTTGCTGCCTCGCCGTCCGATGGCACTTCGGTTTCGGCAGGGCTGTTGGCGACCGCGACGGTCTCGGGCGGCTCCTCGCCCTCAATTTCCGCCTCGACCGGTGCCTCTGCATCGCTTGCGCCCATCGCTTCGGGCGGTAGGGCGTTTGAATCAATTTCGATCGCCTCTTCCGCCGGTATATCTTGCACGTGGTCCGGCGCGTCCGGGATTTTGGGCTGAACGGATTCTTCGGTCGCCGGCGGCACTGAATTCAGATTGCGTGTAATCACGTCCTGGGCGGCTTCCAAAATCGTGTTGGAAGACCGCTCGGCCGAGCCGGTCACCCATTCGATGCGGCAATCGCCCGCCGCCATATCGCTGTCGCCAGTCACGCTGAATTTGCCTTGAAAATCGCGGCGCTGCAAATATTCCCCAAGGCGTTCCTCCACCCGGTCCGCATTGGGGGCACTAACATGAATGGCGATAGACGGCTCGCGCAGCAATCCGTCCAAAGTTTCTTCCGTCAGCTTGACGACTTCATCGAAACCATGCTCCGCATCGAGGCTGGAAAATAGTTTGCCGACGACTGCCGAGGCGACCGATATCGATTCTTTACGATTAAGTTCGTTTTCTTCCCGTTGAATTTTAAATAATCCTGACATCGTTTCATCGATTTTGGTTAAAACATTGGCGATGTTATTTTCAATGCCGTCCAAGGTTTCCGCTGCGCCTTGCTGCCTTCCTTCTTCCAGCGCGCTTTGGCGCTGGTTGTTCATCTCCTCTTCGGTGAACGTGATCACCTCTTCTTCGGGCTCCGTCTCTTCGGTATCGGCGGTCTCGTCAACCGCCACTTCCTGATCGGATATTTCTTTCAAAATATCGAGATCATCGAAATCCATATCGAATAAAAATTTATCACCGGCTTGCATATCAAACCCTAAAATCTAGAAGACCAGCTCGTCTTCTTCGCCGCCGCCGGAGATAACAATTTCGCCGGAATCGGCGAGGGTCTTGGCGGTCTGCACCACATTGCCTTGGGCCTCGTCGACCTCTTTCAAGCGCACCGGGCCCATGGCCTCCATATCTTCCTGCATCATCTTGGCAGCGCGTTCCGACATGTTCTTGAAGAATAAATCCTTGATGTCGTCCGAGCCGCCCTTCAGGGCCATAGCCAGCGGGTCTTTCTCGACCTGGCGAAGGAGCGCCTGCACGCCCGACGGATCGATGCGCGCCAAATCTTCGAAGGTAAACATCAGGCCCTTGATACGCTCGGCGCTTTCCCGGTTGCGTTCTTCGAGAGCGCCCATGAAACGATTCTCGGTCGAGCGGTCCAGACTGTTGAAGATATTGGCCATCTGCTCGTGGCTGTCCTGGCGCTGGCTCGAGGCCAGGTTCGACATAAACTCTGTGCGCAGGGTCTTCTCGACGCCGTCCAGGATTTCCTTTTGCACCGTCTCCATGCGCAGCAACCGCATGATCACTTCCATGGCGAAATTTTCCGGCAGCACCGCCAGAACCCGGGAAGCGTGATCCGGCTTGATCTTCGATAGCACCACCGCCACGGTCTGCGGATATTCGTTCTTCAGATAATTCGCCAGAACCTGCTCGTTCACATTGCCGAGCTTGTCCCACATGGTGCGGCCGGCGGGACCACGGATTTCTTCCATGATCAAGTCCACCTTCTCTTGGTCGATGGTCTGCAAGAGTAGGCGCTCGGTGGAATCGTAACTGCCGACCAGCGAGCCGGTGGACGACAACTGATCGGCAAACTCGATGAACAGACGTTCGACAACTTCCGAATCGATGGTGCCAAGATTGGCCATCGTCATCGACAGCTCCTTGATTTCTTCCACATCCATCAACTCGAACAGCTTCGCCGACTGATCCTGCTCCAATGAGAGCATGAAAATCGCCGCCTTGTCGGCGCCCGATAAATTGCGGTACGTGTCTTTCGAACGGGCCATAAGACAATATTTCCTTTAGGCCTCTTGATACAACCAATTGCGAATGATCGAAAGCGCTTCCTCAGGATGTTTTTCGACAATTTCGCCGACCTTCTTCACCGATGACGCGCGGACGCGGCCCTCGACCCGGTCGATATCGATCAATTCTTCGAACTGCTCTTCGGCTTCGCCTGGCGCAGATGCGGGCGGCGCTAAGGCCGCGGTCGCGGCGGCCTGCTGTTCGAGGAGCTTCTGCTCGGCCGCCGCCGCCGCCGCCGGCAGAGCTTCAAAGGCGCGCGATACCAAAGGCCGCACAACAAGCAGTATGACTAATATGGCAAGGATTGAGAGGACAACAACCTCGGCAATCTTCAAAAGGTCATTTTTTTGCAGCCCGAAGAACAAATCCAAGGGTACATCAGGTTCGATCGGGATCGCGGCGAAGCGCATATTGATAACCTCAACCGTGTCTCCGCGCCCTTCGTTGAAGCCAATTGCCGTGGATACCAACTTGGCCAAATTGTCCATATCAGCCTTGGTGCGTTCGTTGTAGACTGGATCGCCATCATCGTTGAAGGTGATGATGCCATCTACTAGAACAGCGACCGACAGCCGTTTGATCAGGCCGATTTCGCGGACATGATTGATAATTCGTTTGGATATTTCGAAGTTGACGGTTTCTTCGGTCCGTGATTCCTGATTGCTCGAAGATTGGCCGCTATCGTCTGCTCCGGCGCCGTCGGGAAGGTTGGTGCCCACGGTAACTGGATCGCCGCCTTCGGTATCCCGGCTTTGCGCCTGCTCTTCGACCGAGTTGGTCGAGCGGACAACCTGACCATCTGGATCGAAGGTCTCTTCGGTTGTCGAAATCCGGTCATAGTCCAAATCGGCGTTGACGGTCACCTTGGCGTTGCCGCGACCGACCGATTTTTCCAACAGCGCCGCGACTTCACCGGCCATGCGCCGCTGGAAAGCTAGGCGCCGGTCTTCGAATTCTCCCGCCCTAGATTGATCGGAATTTTGGTCGTCGCCGCGCGCAAGCAAATTCCCGCGGTCGTCAATCAGCGATACCTTGCCAGGCTCAAGGTCGGGAACCCCGGCGGCGACCAGATGCTGAATGGCCGCAATTTGTTCGTTGCCAAGACGCTGGGCGCCGCGCATTTTTATAACCACCGAGGCGCTGGCGGTTTGTTTTTCTCGGGAAAACAATTCCCGTTTGGCCAGTACCAAATGCACCCGGGCGGCCTGAATGGTTTTGAGCGAACGTATGGTGCGCGCCAACTCTCCTTCGAGGGCACGTATCAAATTTATGTTCTGCAGAAAATTTGTCGTGCCAATGGCGCTGACATTGTCAAATATTTCATAGCCGACGTTGCTGCCGCCGGGCAATCCTTCGGCGGCGAGCATGAGGCGCAGCCGCGCGACGTCCTCGGTCGGAACCATAATTTGCGCGCCCTCGGCATCGACACGAAATGGAACGGATTGGGATTCCAGCTGACGAAGGATCTGGTTGGAATCTGAAGGTTCGAGATTCGAATATAACAGTTCCATATCGGTGCCGGTAAAGCGCTGGGTTACGAATACGAAAAACAACGCCATCGCTAAAAAGACAACGCCCATTACGCCAAGTCGAACGGCTCCGAGACTTCTCAGAAATTCAAAGAGGGTGCCCACGTTTATGTTCCTTAAATTTTATTGTCCCGCTTTATTCGGCATGCGAGATTGAATGCATCTTAGATTTCCTAAAAATTAGGACTTCTTGTGTCAAAGATTGGTTAACACCCGGCAATTTTTGCCTATTTAGATGTTTGCCGGGACCAAAGATGAAGGGCGTAAATGGCAAAACGGGTTTTGGCCGGTGTGGAGATGACTTGGGGCGGGCCTTACGCAACCCTTGGCGGGACACGCTCGTCTGTTGATCAAGACGCCAGCCATGGCTGATGCCGCGCCGGACATTTTGGCCGACGCATTGGCCGCTCATGGCAACGGCGACCTGAACAGGGCCGAAACCTTGTACCGGCGCGTACTGGTGCTGGAGCCCACCAATGCCGAGGCGCTTCACAATTTGGGCGCTGTTGGCCTGCAAAGCGGTCACCCGGCGGCAGCGGCCGGTTTGTTTCGCCAAGCATTGGTTGCCGATCCCGGCTACAACGACGCCTATTGCAATTTGGGGTTGGCGCTCCGAGCGCAAGGATTACTCGAGGAGGCGGCCGAGGCTTACGGCGAGGCCATCGATACCGATCCGAACATGGCCGAAGCCCATTCCAATCTGGGTGTGGTTCGACAAGAACAAGGTGCCTTTGATGCCGCCGCCGACAGCTACCGCGAGGCGATTAGGATTGCGCCTAATCTGGCCGATGCCCATTGTAATCTGGGAATTTTGCTGCACGAGCAAGGCGCCTTGCAAGAGGCCGAAGAATGCTTGGCATTGGCATTGGAGGCGGCGCCCGGGAACCCGATTGTCGAGGCCAATCTGGGCGCCGTGATGGCCGGTCTCGAACGTCATGAGGATGCCGAGCGTCATTTGAAGAAGGCACTGCAGCGCTTGCCGCAAAATTCGGATATTCTTTTCAATATCGGGCGCGCTGCCTATGCCGGTGGGCAGTTGGACCGCGCTGTTAAGTTTTATCGGCTGGCCATCGAAAATGCGCCGGAATTCGCCGCCGCCCATCACAGTCTGGCGCACGCGCTTCTGGCGCGCGGTGAGCTCGCCGAAGGGTGGCGCGAATATGATTGGCGCTGGCGCGCAAAGAATTTTGCGCATCCACCCCAAATTCCCCGCTTTCCCAAATGGGATGGATCGCCGCCCGCCGGTAAGCGCATGCTGATCTGGGACGAGCAGGGCGTCGGCGATAAATTGCTGTTTGCCGGACTGATCCCGGAACTGCAGGCAGCCGGCGCCGAATGCGTCATCGAGACGGACCCGCGCCTGGTCTGCCTATTCCGGCGTTCGTTTGCCGCTGCAACGGTGGTTCCATTTGAGCGCGGTCAGAAAGCGCTCGCCGCAACCGGCGATTTCGACTTTCAACTTCCCATCGGTGATTTACCGCGATGGTTGCGGCCCGAATCGAGGCAGTTCCGCCCCTTAGGCCGCTACCTGCGCGTCGATGACGGTTTGCGAGGTGCCATGGATAAGCGTTACCGGGATCTTGGCGGTGAAATTGTTGCCGGCATATCCTGGGCCAGCAAACCACCGAAAGGCGTTTCGCTGGAGGCGTTGCTGCCGGTGCTAAGCCTGCCGGGCGTCACCTGGGTCAATCTGCAATATGGTGACCACGCTGGTGAGATTGAGGCATTGCGCAGCGATAGCGGTATTGAAATCCACAGCGATCCCAGCATTGATCCGATCAAGGATTTGGACGGATTTGCGGCGCAGGTGGCCGCCATGGACGCGGTCGTAACGATCCAGAACACGGCGCTCTATGTTGCCGGCGGGGTTGGTGTGCCGACATTTGCGCTGACCGCGCCGGCGCCGGATTGGCGGTGGTTCGGGAGGGGTGGACGGATGGGCGAAACCCCTGCACAAGACCCATGGCATGAAAATGTGACGCTGTTCAAGCGCCGACCGGGCGAAGCGCCGGTTGCGGCGGTTGCCAAAATCGCCGATTGTTTGCGCCAATTGATGGCACCAGGCGGGCAATAACGGGCTATATTTCCTTGTAGCCGCCGGTTTCGATCCAGGTGCGCCACATGTCTCGAAAGGCTGCTTCCACGCTCCGCGCATAGGGCTCTGAATCACAGATATCCGATTGGTGCAACGCATCGCGCATGCCCTGGCGCAGGGCATTGAGTTTTACCGGATCGCTTGCCATTTCAACCGCGAGGGCAACATAGTCGTCTTTGGTTTTGGCAATGAATTCCGGGAACCCGGCATGGGTGGCGATGGATGCCGCCACCCGGTCGACAAAATTGCTGCCCAGCAGGGTAATGACCGGCATCCCCATGGTCATCGCTTCAAAAGTGGTCGTGGCGCCGTTGAAAGGGAACGGGTCCAGCGCAATATCCATGGCGCTATACAGCTCTAGGTGGCTGGCTCGATCATCCATGCCGCTGTTGAAAATCAGCCGGTCGGCACCGATGCCATGGTCGGCAAACTTATTTTCCCAGCGTTTTCGCATGGATTCCTGGCTGTAATGATTGAAGTATTTCAAATAGAGTCGGCTATTGGGCACCGCATCCAAGACCCGGGACCAGAGCGCAATAACCTGATCGTTGAGCTTTTCCGGCTTGTTAAGGCAGCCGAAGGTAACGTAGCCGTTTTCGATTACCGGCGCCGGCTTGATTTCCGGCAAACCCTCCTGAACTGGATATTGGTAGTAGACTGGCAACCGGTAGAGAGCCTCAGTAAATTTCTCCGGCGTATCCCGGGGGTGCAGGATTTCATCGGTCAGATAATAGTCCATCGCCTCAAGCCCGGAAGTGGCGCAATCGTGGTAACTGACTTGGATCGGCGCTGGCCGGTAGGTGGCCACGATGGGCCGGTTCTCGTCGAACCTGCCGGCCAAATAGATGACGATATCGATCTCGTCTTCTTCGATCATGGCGGCGACTTCGTCGTTCGATTTCTGCATGGTCGAACGATAATGCTCGGAAATCTTTTTAAACTCGTCGGTGATTTGGTCAGGGTATTCCACCTGCCCATAGAGGAAAACTTCGAACGCCTCGTGGTCGTGATGGACCATGACGGGGAGAATGTTCATGGCAACCACGTGGGTCCGGAAATCGGACGACACGTAACCAATACGCAGCCGGCGGTCCGGATCGCGGTTCCGTTCGGGAAAGGATTTGGCTGTGAATTCGGGTTTATCGAAGGGGCCGCGCACCTGGCGGTGGATGTCGAACAATTCCTGGGCCGAGAGACCGGGAACGTTGAGCAGTACGAACAACAGACATTTATGCGGCGCCTCCGAATGGGGCATCATCTCGACGGCCTTCATATAGCTTTCGGTGGCCTTGGTGATGTCGCCGATGGTCTGATAGGCCGATCCAAGGGCCAGCATCGTCGAAATGGCTTCGGGATTAAGTTCCTGCGCTTTTTCGATGGTCGCCAGAGATTCCTCCAGCAATCCGATCTTGCGTTGCGCAACGCCTTTCTCGGCCAGCAGCTTGAGATGGTCCGGTTGGGTTTCGAGCCCGACATTATATTCCTCTATAGCTTCTTCGACCCGGCCCACGGTGGTAAAAATTTCGCCTAGGGCCACCCTTGCGTCGGCATGATCGGGATCCAGGTTAAGCGCCACTTGATAGGAGATTTGCGCTTTTACCCGGTCGCCCAGCCGTTGGCGGGCAAAACCCAGCTCGTAATGGGCATCTGCGCAACGAGGGTCAAACTCGATACATCGCTGGAAGCTTTCGGCGGCGTCTTCGAACTGGCGAAGATGGCGCTGGGCGATGCCCATATTGAAATTGGCATCGAAATAGTCCGGGTCCAGGTCCAGGGCCTTTTGATAAACTTCCAATGCCTTTTCCATCTCGCCCTTCGCCTCATAGGCGTTGCCCAGATTGTTATAGGCTTGATGATAGTCGGGGGCGCTTTCGATGGCCCGGTTGATCAAGGATATGGCGGCATCGAAATTTTCCGTCTGGTGGGCAATCACGCCCAAAAATTGAAGCGCCACGGGGTGGTTGGGAATCACTTCCAGGACTTTCCGAAATATGGTTTCGGCGTCGCGCAATTCGCCTTCTTTGTGGTAGCGGTTGCCGATGGCTATCAACTCGTCAATCGTCACCTTGCGGCGCGCCGGCCTGATGGCGCCGGTGCCGAACCGGCGGCGGAGGTCCTGGGCCACCGGGCCCTTGTGCATATGATTCATCGCCCGTCCTATAATTGCTTGCCCCAGCTTGCCGCTGGTTGCCGGTCCGGCCAAAAGCCGAATTGGGTCCCATTGTCTGCGGTTAAGGTTAAGGACCGGTAAAACGAAGCCGCCACCGTCCCCGCCTCCAAACAAAAAAAACCCCGGTATGGCCAAAGCCATACCGGGGAAGTTTGGTGGTGGGCGTGAAACTGGTTAACGCTTGATCCTGACAAGCTCATCGAGCATCTGATCGGCGGTCGAGATAATCTTGGCGCTCGCCGAATAGGCCCGCTGGGTGGTGATCATGCTGGTAAATTCTTTGGCGATATCGACGGTCGAGGATTCCAGCACTGAATTCTGTACCGTTCCGGCGCCGCCCTGACCGGCCGTCCTTAGGAAGAACAGGCCTGAAAAGTCGGTTTGGTTGTATACGTTACCGGTGTTGGAACCCAATCCGCCGGGGTTCGGGAAGGTGGCCACCGGCATCTTGAAAATTGGCCGGATATCGCCATTCTCGAACAAGGCGGTCACAAGGCCCGCTTCTGAAATCGTGACGCCTGAGAATTGGCCGAACGCGGCGCCATCGGTATCGATAAAGGTCGGGTTATAGGCCGCCGCAAACTGCACGATGCCGTCCGCCTGACCGACCGTGCCGAAGTCGAAATCGATGGCCAGATCAGCGGCGCCATTGGTCAGATCGATAGCGATATCATCGATATTGTAGGCCGACGGAATGCCGCTGCCGTCAAAACTGATGCCGGGCGTGGATGTTACGTTCAAATCCAGATCGCGGATCGTAAAGGCGCCGGCGCCGGCTTGGCGCATGCTCGCCGCGTTGGAGGCGTTGATGGTTATATCAAAGGCATTGGCATCGGAGCCACCAGTGCTGGAGGCGACAACCGTGTTAAGGATATCGATGCGGCTGGACGAGGATCCGTTGACCTTGAACCGGGCTATGCCGGTTGTTGAAGCCCCCAAGGTCACCGCGACATCCGAAGCATTCAACGCCGCCACCAAGGCGGTCACGGCGCCAGATGCGCCGTTGGCGCTGGAGAAGCTGATGGCAACGCCGCCGCTGGTGGTCGCCGCATTCGATGTTTCAGCAAATTCGAAGGTCACCGACGTGGATGCCCCCGATGACGAGGTATTGAAGGTGACCGTGATGGTCTCGCCATCTGCCGGTGTGGTTGTCACGTCGAGCCGCCCGGAGGCGGCATAAACGCCGCCCGACGAAGAGGTCAGGATCGAAGATGCGGCCTGGGTCGGCGGTTCAATGGACAAATCCCACTGGTTGTTGGTGGTCTTGGACCAGATTAGCTGCAGATTATGGGCGACGCCCAAGGAATCAAAGACCTGGATGGTTGTGTTGCTTGTGTTGCCGACCGATGTTTCCGCTGGCAGATTGGCGCCGAAGGTCAGGTTGTCGGTCGCATCGGCGGTACCACCGATATTGTTCAATCGGATGGTTTCCAGATTGGTAAACACTGTTGGATCAGGATTGAACGACGCGTTGTTGGCATCCACCGTCTGGCCGAGCGAGTTGGTTTTGTAACCTTGCAGGTAATAACCGGCCGTGTTCCGCAAATAACCACTCTTATCGGGATTGAAGGCGCCGGCGCGGGTGAATTTGAAGCCCGTGGTGCCGTCGTGCGCATTGGTTTCGTTGACGACGAAGAAGCCACTGCCGGAAATGCCCAGATCGGTGGCGTTGGTGCTCGACTGAAACAAGCCTTGCACATCAACGGCCGCAAACGGGCGCTGTTGAACGCCGCCAGGGGAGTAGTTGTTGACGCTCGCCTGGGATGTCACCAGGGTCTGGAAGCGAACTTCCGTTGCCTTGTAACCGATGGTATTCACGTTTGTGATGTTATCAGCGATAGCACCAAGTGCCTGCGAATTGGCATTCAGTCCGGAAACGCCCGAGAACATCGCACCATAGATACTCATTTTTGTTTTCCTCCTCTTTCGGGGTGCTTTTGTCCTAAAATCATTTTCACGTTTCGCCCTTATTTTGGGGTTTCCACCACTTCATTCGGTTTGATTAAAGACCCAAACCTGTTGTTGGTTCCTTGATTGAGAGAACCTTATCGAGGGGTATTGAAACGCCGCCCACATCGAGCGTGGCGTTACCGCTACCCATGGTTACGCCGGAGACATGGCCGCGTATTTTGACCTTTGCCGTGACCGGCGCCCCTTCAAATCCGATCGGCGTCACCGAAACGTTGTAGCCGCCGTCGGGCACCTGTTGTCCGTTGACATCTTTGCCGTCCCATACGAATTCATGGTCGCCGGCGGTGCGTTCGCCCGCCTTGGTGAGCATGATTTTGCCTTTGTCGTCGGTGATGCTCATGACGACATTCTTGGCGTTGCTCGAAAGCGTGTAGGTGAAGTTGCCCTCGCCATTCTGTAGCGGGACCTGGTTAATTTCGGCTTCCACATCGGTGCCGACGAAGCCGATAATTGATGCCGCTAATGACGCGTTCTGGAGTTTGACCAACTGTTCCATGTGGTCGTTGGTCGAAATCTGTTGCTCGACGGCGGCGAATTGCACCAGTTGGCCAGTGAATTCGGTTGGCTCCAACGGCGACAAGGGATCCTGGTTCTTCAACTGCGTGGTGAGCAGAAGAAGAAACGAATCCAGGTCCGCGGCCAGCCCGGCACCGGCCTTTTGCGACCGGGTCTGGCCTTCCGCAGCGGTGGCGGCGGCCACGTTTGGATCTATTACAGATGTTTCAGCCATTTTTCAGTCCACCTAGACTCTAATATCGATGCCGCCATTGCGGCTTTGGTTTTGTCCGTAGATTCCCGGATGCATTTGCCCGGGATTCCCTTTGTCGTCGTCCGGCTTGCCGGAATTTTCGTTCGGCTGTCCGGTATGGGTGTCTTCGCAATCGTGGCCGGCTTCGGCGGTGTCGCTATTTTGGCTCTTGAGCCCGAAGTTCAAGCTGCCGGAGTCGGTTTTCAGACCAGCTTCCTGAAGGGCGCGTTCCAATCCGCGCACATCGCTGCGCAGCATATCCAGGGTTTCCGGCTTCTCAGCCAGGATTACCGCGGAAAGCTGCCCGTCCTTGGCGATTTCCATACGAACTTCGACCCGGCCCAAGCTTGCCGGGTTCAATTTGATATTGATCTTGTCGGCACCCTCGCCAATCGCGTTCTTAATGTTGACGGCGACCTGCTCGACCGGGACCGGCGGTTTCTGTGGCTGGCGCGCGGCGGTTAGCGGATCGGCCTTGGCAGTTTGCGATATTTGGCTGGGGCCGTTGGAGGCACCAACCGCGTTCAAGTTGGTCAAGTCCACGTTAATCGGCAAGGCTTTGGGGCTCGTGCCGGAAGCAGCTGCGGCCTGTTGCAAGCCCGCTATGGCTGCCTGGGCGCGTACTGATTGGCCGAAATTCACGGACGGATCAGCGGTGGTGTTCTGGCCGAAGGCCTTGTCGCTAGGTATGCCACCATGGTTGGTGGGCGCCTTGCGGTCGGAGGAGGCATTTTCGCCGTTGGCATTGCCTTTGGCTCCGTTGCCGCCGACGAAGTTCTCATTGGTTCCGGAATTGTCGAACTGGGCCAAGTGGGCGCCCTTGGCTAATGTATGGAGCGGCGTGGAGCGCGCTGCGCCGGTGTCGATACCTTTGTCCACATGCACCGAAAGCGCCTGTGCCAGCCCCAATTTTTGCGCCAATGATTGTTCCTGATGGGACTTGAGGATATTGCCTGCGGTTTGCGGCTGTGGCGGTGGGGTGAATTCCTTCACGGTTTTCTGAGCCGCCTTCGATGTTATCTGACCGGGATTGGTGTCCAGTGCCTTGCCGTTTGCGCTGTCCGCCAATGCTACGAGTTTTGCGGTGGCGGTTTCGGCTGGGTTGGCCACAGGTACGCTGGTGCGCGCCGGCGCGGCATGGGGTGTCAGAACGGCCGCTACGAAATCATCGATGGCGTCTTCGGCGGGCGCCAATTCGGCGCGCTCGGGCACTTGGATAGCAGGAGCTGTGTCATCATCGGCCGGTGTCGGCGCCGCCGGCTCGTCGGGCGATTGGGCATTCTGGGAAGCATGATCGTCCTGGCGGGCGTTGTTCTCCGGTACCGGTGCCGCTTGTTCGGTAAAGTTATCCGAGGCACCGCGCTGGTCGCCCAAATCCTGGCCATGATTGTCGTCGGCATTGCGCGTGTCTTCGACAGTCTTGGGACGGAACGCCGGTTCCGCGTCTTTCTCAGGCCCCTTGGCCGCTTCGAGGGTTTTTTCCGGGGTGTCGACCAGGTGCCGCAAGATTGAGGAAAACTGATAGCTGTCCGCAAGCTGCAGATCAGCGCCGCCGGCGGCGCCAACGCCACGGACAATGTCCGGGACCTGGGTCGCTTTGCTGATAATGTTGGCGGCTTCGCTCATACTTGATCATTCCTGGCGCATAATTGCTTACCAATAAGAGCAAGGATCAGGCCAAGTTGAGAGAAGGGTTTAACGCGTTGAAATTAAAGAATTTAATTAATTTTAGGTTGAAAACTTGTCCCAGGATGTCAGCGCTTCACGGCCCGGCTGTCCCGCTGGTGGGCAGCTTTTGCCGGGCGCTGGCGAGGTGCGGGCATGAAAAAGGGCGGCAAAAGCCGCCCTGGTTCATTTGAGATCGGGCTGCGCTTGGCAGCGGCTAAACCGAGAGGCCGGAACTTGCTTGTGCAGGAGCGGGTTCTGGTTTTGCTTCCATTTCACTTTCAACCTTGACCATCAAGCCTTCGGCCAAATTTTTGTTGATGTCGATGAGCGAATCGATGTGCCGGGTTTTGGTGTCGGCCAAAGCCTTCACGGTTTGCTTGTCGACAAAAATGCTCAGGCTCAGAATATTGGCCTTCAGCTGCGGCGGCAGCTCATTTTCCTTGTCAACAATATCTGCCTGGATGATGGTCCAAAGCAGTTGGTTGAACTTCAACGCCGACGCGTAGCTATCATAGTCGTCAGTGTTGTTTTTTGCTTCCTCGAGCATTAACGCGGCCTTGGTGAAGGCCATCGCCTCGACTTCCCTGGGGGACAGCGAGGACTTCTGCGTTTGTGCGTAAGCTTGTATTTTATCCTGGGACATTAGCCAACAACTCCGCTTCAAATTTGAGTAGTTTCTTACACGCTTTCAAGGCTTGGTAATGGTTTCCTTCAAGTATCTTTTGAGAGACTTCCATAACCAAAGCCAGGATCACCTGATCCGGACACGCATTAAACAGCTCTTTCACTAATTTAAAGTAAATATCGTGAAATTTTTGTTCGTTTTTCGAATCCACGTACATGCTCAATATTACGAAGTAGATTTTTTTCACCACCGTATCGGCTTTTTCCTCCGATATGATGTCCTTTTCCCTGAGAACCGGAACGGTGTTTTGTATGATGATCTCGGCCTTGGGCCCCGCGTTCGTTAGAACGGCGGTGCCGATCAAGACTTTTTCATCCGGCTTTAAGGTGAGTTTGAGCGGCATGGATTTCTGCAGCCTTTCTTTATTGTCCCCATGTGGGGTTTGCGTTGTTTCCCGAATTGGTAGGCTGATTAAACACCAAGGACGTTAAATACTGGTGAATCATCACGCATTTATGATTCGCATGGAATAGTAATCCAGCCTGGGTGAATTTCCTAACCAAAACGAAAAACGGGAAGCCCTGGGGCTTCCCGTTTCCGATATTTTATCAAGTAAGTTCGTGATTTAATTAGAACAATCTCAGGATCGACTGCTCGGATTGCTGGGCGATACTTAGCCCGATAGTACCGAGCTGCTGCCTGGTTTGCAGGGTCAGCAGGTTGGCCGATTCTGTATTGAGGTCTGCGTTCACGAATTTGGCGGCGCCTTCTTCCAGCGAATTGACCAACTGCGTCGTGAAGTCCAAGCGCAAGCTAAGCACACTGGCGTTTGAACCCATCGTCGACGCGGTTGAGCGCAACGTGGAAAGGGCACTGTCAAGATCGTTGATCGCGGTGTCAATATTGCCATCAGCGGCCCAATCGGAAGCCGCCGTGGTAATCGAAAGCCCGGACGCATCCGAGGAAACACCGGAAATGGTCAACGTCGAAGAACCATCCTCACTAAACGTCACCTTCAAGTTCGCGGGCGAGCCCTTGAGCATGTTGGTGCCTTTGTAGCTGGAATCGTTCGCCAGGTTGTCAAGCTGTAACCTGAGATCGTTGAACTGGACAGCAGACTTCGAACGGTTTTCGATATTGGCATCGGATTTCGCCGATAGCGCAATACCTTTCATCTGCGTGACAATGTCGGTGATGGCTTCAATACCAGCCACCGCCGTTT
>Ga0209360_1001352_pt1 | contig 16472 bp, 16 predicted proteins | sample SaaInlV_130m_DNA_3_FD_184651 | JGI IMG/M metagenome (GOLD analysis project Ga0209360, IMG submission 184651) | Marine microbial communities from expanding oxygen minimum zones in the Saanich Inlet - SI037_S3LV_130m_DNA (SPAdes) (version 2) | ecosystem: Environmental > Aquatic > Marine >... | reverse complement strand
ACGTCTGAACTTGCTTATCTTGGTCCTTCAAAGACTACAAACCCACATGATCATTTAAGAACTCCAGGAGGCTCTTCTAGTGGATCAGCAGCTTCTGTTGCATCTTTTATGGCACCACTATCTATTGGTTCACAAACTGGAGGATCGGTAATAAGACCAGCATCTTATTGTGGTGTTGTTGGATACAAACCAACATATGGATTGATTTCAAGAAATGGAGTCTTAAAAACTTCAGATAAATTAGATCACATAGGAGTATTTGGAAGATCAGTTGAAGATGTTGCTTTACTTGCAAAAGTTTTAATTAAGAAAGATAATCACGATAAAGCAACAGTCCACTATTCAACAGAGAACATGCTAAATGAAACAAAAAAAGGACCTTTGTTTGAACCAAAATTTATTTTTTATAAAACTGATTATTGGAAGTTACTTGATAAAAAATCAAGAGATGCATTTGAGTATTTCATAAAATCATTTAAAAACAATATTGAAGTTTTTGATACACCTTCATACTTTAAAGATATTCACAAATATCATCAAATAATTCATGAAACTGATTTGGCAAATAATTTTGGACTATATTTTAAGAAATATAAAAAAAAACTATCTAAATATATGCAAGATGCCATTTTAAAAGGTAATAAACATTCAGCAAAAGATTATGCTGAAGCTATTGATTTTATGAAAAGAAGCTATGAATCATATGAAGAAGTGTTTGAAGATTATCATGGTGTTCTGACACCTTCTAGCCCAGGTGTTGCTCCAAAAAGCTTAAAAAGCACAGGCACTGCAGAATTCAATAAGGTTTGGTCTTATCTTGGTACACCATGTATTTCTCTTCCATTGCTTCAGGGGGATGGTGATATGCCTCTAGGAGTACAATTAGTGGGTGCTCGTTATGATGATCATAGGTTTTTAGGTGTTGCCAATTGGTTAGAAAAAGAATGTAATAAATAAAATGCAAAAATTTACAACATTACTTGGGTCTTTGCTTGCAGGTTCTTTTTTAATTGGATTAGCAACAACGCTAACACGATCGTCCATGATTGGTTTTTTTGATGTTCTGCCAGTTTACATTTTGATGGGTGTTGCTATCTTTATGATGTTGTACGAAGCTTTCTTTGATAAAAAATAATTATTAGTTAAAAAAATTTGCCTAACCAAAAAAATAATTTTTTAGCTTTTTCACTTTTATTTATTCAGCCAATTTTTATGGCATCTAATTTGATTGTCGCAAGAGGTGGTGTTGAATATGTGCCACCAATTTCATTAGCATTTTGGAGATGGACGGTAGTAGTCTTATTGCTTCTACCATTCACATTATCTTTTTTAATAAAAAATTCAAAAATAATTAAAAAAGAATTTAAAAAACTTTTCTTTTTAGGTGCAATGGGGTGTGGTGTTTGTGGAGCCTTTCCCTTTTTAGCAGGGGAAACAACTACGGTTACTAATATGGGAATTATTTATACTTCTTCACCAATATTTATTATTCTAATTTCAGCAATTTTTTTTAATGAAAAAGTTAATCTTATTAAAATTATTGGTTTAGTTTCATGTTTATTGGGAGTTTTTGCAATCATTATCAAAGGTGATTTTAATTTATTATTAAATTTAAACTTTACAATTGGAGACCTGTGGATGTTAGCTGCTGCCATTGGCTGGGCCCTTTATTCTGTCTATCTTTTTTATTGGAAGTCTAAATTGCCTATTTTTCAAAGATTTACATTAGTAGCATTTTTTGGAGCAGTAAGTTTGCTTCCTTTTTACATAATTGAAGAAGTAGTTGTTCAAAGAACTTTATTTAATTCACAATTTTTTTTATGGGTTATATTTGCAGCAATATCTCCAGGAATAATCGCTTTCACTCTTTATACTCAGGCTCAAAAAAGCTTGGGTGCGTCTTTAACTGGTTTTACACTCTATATTTTTACAATTTATGCTGCAATTTATGGATTTATATTTTTTAATGAAAAACTGGAAACTTTTCATTATTTAGGCACAGTTTTAGTGTTCTTTGGTGTTTATTTGGCTAAAAAAAATTATGAAACTAAAACGTAGGAATTTTTTTTTGGAATTATTTATTGGAATAATTGTTGTTTATGCCTCAGTGTTAATTCTTCTTTTTATTTTTCAGCGAAGCTTAATGTATCATCCGGATGAGAACAATTACTTTGGTGACAAGTTGGAAGTAGACGTTGAAAAAGTAAAGATTGTAACTTCAGATAATATAGATCTATTAGGTTGGTTTCACAAAAAAGATATCAAAAAATTTAAGACAATTGTTTATTTTCATGGCAATGCTGGAAAACTTGAAAATAGAATTCACAAATTAAATCATTTTAAAGATATGGATATTAACTTTTTAATAATAGCTTGGAGAGGTTTTAGTGGCAACAAAGGAAAGCCTAATGAAAAAGGGCTTTATATAGATGCTAGAAGTACTATTCAGTGGCTCAAAAAATTAGGTTTAAAAGAAAAAGATATTATACTTTATGGAGAGTCTCTTGGAACTGGCGTTGCAACTGAAATAGCGCAAAGTAATAATTATGCTGGAATAGTACTTGAGACACCCTTTACTTCAATGGTTGAAGCTGCAAAAAACTTTTATCCGTATATTCCAGTGTCTCTATTGTTAATGGACAAATATGACAATCAAAACAAGATTAAAAATATTAACATTCCAGTTTTAGTAATGCATGGTGAAGCTGATCAAATAGTTCCTTTTTGGATGGGCAAAAAAATTTATGAAATGGCTAATCAACCAAAGTATTCATATTTTACTAAATTTGACGATCATATGATGGAATATGATGAAAAGCTTTTATTTAAGTTAGAAAAATTTATCAAAAGTTTAAATTAAGCCACATTCTAAACAAACATAGCACAAATTCTTTTATTAAATATTAAGTTGTGAATAAATTATTTTTTATATTTATTATTTTTTTTTCTTTTAAAAACTTTGTTGGAGCAGAAGAAAATAAATCACTAGTAGATAATTTATTCCATATAGATCAAATGAACTCACATAATGAAAATTTTGCTCTATATTTTAAAACGAGGGAGAAGGCGATATTGGCAAGGGGAGAAAATAGCAATTATATAAATGATTTCCCTAAAGATCTTTATATATATGATTATAAAACAAAAAGTTCATCTCCACTAATTTCTTATGAATGGTTTCCTAAAAGAGCAAAATATTTTCTTGAAGAATATGACTTTCCAATATTTCCAGACGATTTTGCTTATTATCTTTTAAAAGATAACAGAACATTAGTAATGATAAGTGCTATTAAAAGTTTAAATGCTAATTTCAAATTTGATATTAGTGAAAAAAAATTAGAACTTTATCCAAAAAATGGAAAATTTGATTTTATTATCTCATCAATAGCTAAAAATTGTGGGCATGATAATTTCAAAGAAAATTATAAGTGCAGTTTCTATAAACCTTTAATATCAAGTACTTTAATCAATTAATCTGAGTAAAAGCATCAGCAAATTTTTCTGCATCAAAAATTTGTAGATCATCCTCTTTTTCCCCTAAGCCCAGAGCAATAATTGGAAGCTTGTATTTTTTAGCAACAGCTAAAAGTATTCCTCCTTTAGCGGTACCATCCAACTTTGTCATAATCAGACCAGTGATGGGGATAATTTTGTTAAATTCTTCAACTTGATTAATTACATTTTGACCTGATGTTGCATCTAAAACTAAAATTACATCGTGAGGAGCTTCAGGATCAATTTTTTTTGTTACATTTGCAATTTTTTTATATTCTTCCATTAGATTTTTTTTATTCTGCAATCTTCCAGCGGTATCAATTAAAACGTGAGTAAAGTTATTTGCAATTGCACTTTCTATAGCTTTATAAGCTACAGACGCTGGATCTGCACCCTGTGAAGATTTAGTGATTTCAACATTTACTTTATTTGCCCAATTTTCTAATTGTTCAATTGCTGCAGCACGAAAAGTATCTGACGCAGCAAGCATAACTTCATTTCCATTTGCTTTTAATATTTTACTAATTTTTCCAATGGTAGTTGTTTTTCCAACTCCATTAACACCTGAAACTAATGTAGCGTTAATTTTATCTTTTTTTTTAAAAAAGGAATTGTTTTCAAGAGGTTTCATCAAAGAAATAATGTATTCTTTTAAAATTGTACTTATTTCTTCGGTAATATCTTTCTTTGGATCAATTTTACTATCTGAGATTATCTCTTTAATTTCAGAAGCAGCAACGACGCCAACATCAGACTGAATTAAATATTCTTCAATTTTATCCAAAGTTTTGTCATCTATTTCTTTTTTTATAACTATATCTCTTAATCCAGATGTAAAAGCAGATGCACTTTTTTTAAAACCAGATTTAAATTTATCAAAAATTCCCATTAAATATTAATCTCAATATTTTTAATATTTGAGACAGGTCCTTTCATGTGAATACTATTGTTCTCATCAATAGAAATAGACAATTTACCTAGTGAGAATTCTATATCAGTTGTTTTATCTGTTATTCCATTAATATTTGCTGCTACAGCAGTAGCACATGCTGCTGTTCCACAGGCCTTTGTAAGTCCAGCACCTCTTTCCCAAACCTTAACTTTAATTAATTTTTTACTAATAACTTTTGCAAGAGTTACATTACATTTCTCCGGAAAATAATTATGATTTTCTATTTCAGGTCCTATCTTTTTTAAATCATAATCTTCGATATCATCTACAAAAAATACAACATGAGGATTTCCCACATTAACAGAAGTTCCACCTATATGCTCAACGTTATTTTTATTCACAATTTTGATATTCAAGTTTTTTGTATCTAAATTTTTGTTTAATGGAATTTCATTCCAATTAGTTTTTGGAATTCCAATTTCAGTTTCTACTAAATTATTACCTAAAATTTGTGATTTTAATGCACCAGATGAGGTCCAAAGTACAATTTCTTTATCGTTATTTTCTTTTGATAAAAGATCAGCTACACACCTAGTACCATTTCCACAAGCACCAGAAATACTTCCATCTGAATTATAGAACTCTAATCCAGCATTTTTTTTATCACTTTTTTGAATAAATATTAATTGATCACATCCAATAAATCCTCGATCGCATATTTTGATAATCTGATCTTTGGTTAGATTGTAATTCTGACTTCGTTGATCAATAATTACAAAATCATTGCCTAAACCATCCATTTTAAAAGCTTTAATATCCATATATAGATATTTAACTTATTTATTGACTTTTTGAACCTCTATTATAGGTTGTCCCCGTTTCCGCAAAAACATTAACTTTGCGGTGTCTTTGGAAACAAAGAGATCGACACTAGTCAGCGAGGCTTCGCCCACTAGTGCGATTACTGCTGTGCGTAATAAATATGTTTGAAAATTTAACAGGTAAATTCGAAGAAATTTTTTCTTCTTTAAAAAAAGCCCCTTCACTTGATGAAGCTCAAGTAGATGAGGGATTAAGAGGTATCAGGCAAGCTCTGTTAGAAGCAGATGTTACTTTAGAAGTAGCCAAAGATTTTATAGAAAAAGTAAAACCCAAAGTTTTAGGTAAAGAAATTATTAGATCAACCTCCCCTGGGGATATGGTTGTAAAAATTGTATATGATGAATTAGTCAATTTATTAGGCGAGTCAAATAGCGAGATAAATCTTAGTGCCGTTCCACCTGTTCCCATGATGCTTGTTGGACTACAGGGTTCAGGAAAAACAACTACTACTGCAAAATTAGCAAAATATCTAGAAACCAATAAAAAGAAAAAAGTAATGATGGTTAGTCTTGATATTTATAGACCGGCCGCACAAGAACAGCTTAGATCTCTAGGAGAGCAAAACAACATCTTAACGCTTCCAATAATAGAGGGTCAACAACCAACTGATATTTGCCAAAGAGCCATTAGTGCCGCAAATCTTAATGGTGCTGAAATTATTTTATTTGATACCGCAGGAAGAACTCAAATTGACTTACAAATGATGAGTGAAATTAAACAAATAGAAAGTGCAATTAATCCTACAGAGACGTTTTTAGTTGCAGACTCTTTAACAGGGCAAGTTGCAGCCTCTGTTGCAAAAGAATTTAAAAATACAGTGAATCTTTCAGGGATAATTTTGACTAGAGCTGATGGTGATGCAAGAGGTGGAGCAGCTGTTAGTATGAAATATGTTTCAAATGTTCCAATTAAATTTTTAGGTATAGGTGAAAAAATTGATAACCTTGAAGTATTTCATCCTGACAGAATAGCAAACAGAATTCTTGGTATGGGAGATATAGTTTCTCTTGTAGAAAAAGCTGCACAAGATTTGGGTGAAGAAAATATTAAAAAAGCAGAGGAAAATTTAAAAAAGGGTCAATTTTCTATGCAAGATTATTTAACCCAGTTAAGACAAATGAAAAAAATGGGTGGTATTGAAGGAATAATGTCCTTTATGCCTGGAGTTTCAAAAATGAAATCTCAAATGGATTCAGCAGGAATTGACGAAAGTATTATTACTAAAAATGAAGCTATTATTTTGTCGATGACTAAAAAAGAAAGAGAGAACCCAAAACTTATTGATGGGTCGCGAAAAAAAAGAATTGCTAATGGCTCTGGCACAGATCCAGCCACTATCAATAAATTGCTTAAGCAATTTAAAATGATGTCTGAAATGATGAAGAAGATGTCAAAAGGAAATCTGAAAGGTATGTCTGATAAAGGAATACCGCCAGAGCTATTTAATCAATTAAAATAATAAAAAGGAGAACAAATGTTAAAACTAAGACTATCAAGAGGGGGAACAAAGAAAAGACCTGTTTACAAAGTTGTTGTAGCAGACAGTCGATTTGCAAGAGATGGAAGATTTATTGAGAAAGTGGGATTTTTTAACCCTCTTTTGCCTAAAGAAAAAAAAGAAAGAGTTGCTCTTGAAGCTGAAAGAATTAAATATTGGCTAGGTCAAGGTGCTCAACCAACAACTAGAGTTGCAAGAATTTTAGGTGAAAATGAATTAATGCCAATGCCTGCAAATGGTAATAACCCTAAAAAAGCAGTTCCAAAAAAAGAAAGAAAAAAAGAAGGTGAAGAAGCTCCAGCAGCTGCACCGAAGACAGCAGCTCCAGCGGCAGAGGCTCCTAAAGAAGAAGCTCCAGCAGCAGAAGCAGCTCCAGCAGCAGAGGCCCCTAAAGAAGAAGCTCCAGCAGCAGAAGCAGCTCCAGCAGCAGAGGCCCCTAAAGAAGAAGCTCCAGCAGCAGAGGCTCCTAAAGAGGAACAAAAATAATTTTAAAGATTATTTATGTGGCAAGCTCAAGTGTTTACACTTTATCCAGAAGTTTTTCCTGGGCCTTTATCAAAAGGCATATATGGAAAAGCTTTGTCTAAAAAATTATGGGATTTAAATATTATAAACATTAGAGATGCGGCTGAAGATAAACATAAAACAGTTGATGACACTCCGTATGGCGGAGGCTCTGGAATGCTTTTAAAAGCAGATGTCCTAGCAAAATCTTTAGATCAAAATAAAATTGAAGGTGAGAGAATAATTTACTTATCACCTAGAGGTAAAAAATTTGATCAAAATTGTGCTCAAAAATTGTCAAATGAGAAATCTGTATCATTTATCTGTGGGCATTTTGAAGGAGTTGATGAAAGAGTGCTATCTACTAGAAATATAGAGGAAATAAGTATTGGAGATTATATTTTATCAGGAGGTGAAACAGCAGCATTTGTTATGATTGATAGCATATTAAGACTTTTGCCTGGTGTTTTAGGTAATGAAAATTCTAAAGCAGATGAAAGTTTTGAAAATGGGTTATTAGAGTATCCACAGTACACAAAACCTCAAATTTGGGAGGAAAAGGCTGTTCCGGAGGTCTTATTATCTGGTGATCACAGTAAAATTAAAGACTGGCGTTTATCTCAATCTGAGGCTATAACACGCGTCCGAAGACCAGATTTATGGCAAAAATATAAGAAAAATTAATTTGATAAATATTGATATGAAAACAATCGAAGAAATAAACCAACATAACGTTAAAAAAATACTATCTGAGAAAAAAATTCCAGATTTTTATCCAGGAGACGTTGTAAAGGTTGGTGTAAGAATTACAGAAGGTAAAAAAGAGAGAATTCAATATTTTGAAGGTGTTTGTATTGCTAAAAAAAGTAGAGATTTAAATTCATCTTTTACAGTTAGAAAAATTTCTTTTGGAGAAGGTGTTGAAAGAACATTCCCATTATATGGAACGCTAATAGATTCAATAAAAGTAATAAGATCAGGAAAAGTAAGAAGAGCTAAATTATATTATCTAAGAGACAGAACAGGTAAATCAGCAAGAATTGCAGAAAAAATAAGAAAAAAAATTGGAATTGATGTTGATGTGAAGCCAGAAACTGTAACAGAAGAAAACTTAGCACCTGTAGCAGAGGCTCCTAAAGAAGAAGCTCCAGCGACTGAAGCTGCTAAAGAAGAACAAAAATCAGAAAGCCCTTCAGAAAAAAAATAATTTTTTTTTCAATGTCCACTACTCTTTACGATAAAATTTGGAACGATCACTTAGTTGATCAACAAGAGGATGGTACCGCATTACTTTTTGTTGATAGACATTTAGTTCATGAAGTTACTAGCCCACAAGCATTTGAAGGTTTAAGAAATTCTAATAGAAAAGTTAGACACCCTAATTTAACTCTGGCTGTAGCTGATCACAATGTACCTACGACAGATAGAACAAAAGGAATAGCTGATTTAGAGTCAAAAATACAAGTTGATACATTGGAAGTTAATTGTAAAGAATTTGGAGTTCAACTTTTTGGGATGGATGATAAACGACAAGGGATAGTTCATATAATTGGACCTGAACAAGGTTTTACACAACCTGGAACAGTGATAGTTTGTGGTGATAGTCATACTGCAACCCACGGTGCCTTTGGTTCCTTGGCATTTGGTATTGGGACATCTGAGGTTGAACATGTTTTAGCAACACAAACATTAGTTCAAAAAAAAGCGAAAAATTTTAGAATAAATGTTAACGGTCAATTACCACTAGGTGTAACATCAAAAGACGTAATTCTTCAAATTATTGGAAAAATTGGAACAGCTGGTGGAACGGGTTCAGTCATAGAGTATGCTGGTGATTTAATTAGATCTTTAAGTGTTGAACAGAGAATGACTATTTGCAATATGACAATTGAAGGTGGGGCAAGAGCAGGCTTAATAGCGCCGGATGAAAAAATATTTAATTACTTAAAAGGAAAACCCATGTCTCCAAAAGGAGATAATTGGGAAAAAGCTTTAAACTATTGGAACACTCTTAAAACTGATGCAGATGCAAGTTTTGATCAAGAGCTGAATTTAAATGCAGATGAAATTTTACCAATGATTACTTGGGGAACTTCTCCTCAAGATGTAATTACTATAGATGGTAAAGTTCCTAGCCCCCAAAGAGAAAAGGATGAGGATAAAAAGAACTCTATTGAAAGAGCTTTGAAATATATGGGTCTAAAACCAGATATGGCAGCTAAAGACATTAAAATAGATAAAGTATTTATTGGAAGTTGTACAAATGGCAGAATAGAAGACTTAAGAGAAGCAGCTAAAATTTTAAAAGATAAAAAAATATCATCACATGTGAATGCAATGGTTGTTCCAGGTTCTGGTTTAGTAAAAGAACAAGCTGAACAAGAAGGTTTGGATAAAATATTTGTAAATTCTGGTTTTGAATGGAGAGAACCAGGTTGTTCAATGTGTTTAGCAATGAATGCTGATAAATTAAAACCTGAGGAAAGATGTGCTTCTACGTCGAATAGAAATTTTGAAGGACGACAAGGAAGAGGTGGCAGAACTCATTTAGTTAGTCCTGGTATGGCAGCCGCAGCCGCAATATCTGGAAGTCTAGATGATGTGAGGAAGTATCAAAACTAATGCAAAAATTTAATACATTAAAAAGCATACCTGCATATTTGCCTATAGTAAATATTGATACAGACATGATCATTCCAAAGCAATTTTTAAAAACAATAAAAAGAACGGGACTTGGAAAAAATTTATTTTTTGAAATGCGATATGATGATCAGGGTAAAGAAATTAATGAATTCGTTTTAAACCAAAGTCCTTTTAAAGGTTCAAAAATTTTAATTGCTGGTAAAAATTTTGGATGTGGCTCTTCTAGAGAGCATGCACCTTGGGCACTATTAGACTTTGGAATAACGTGTGTAATTAGTTCTAGTTACGCAGATATTTTTTATAGTAATTGTTTTAAAAATGGAATTTTACCTATCATCCTAGAAGAAGAAAAAATTAAAGAGCTATCAGAATATGCGAATAGAAAAGAAGAAATTTCAGTTGATTTAAATGATGAAAAAATAGTTTATGGAAATAATGAAATTAAGTTTGATGTAGATCCATTTAAGAAAAAGTGTTTGCTTGAGGGATTAGACGATATTGCTCTATCTCTTAAAAAATCAGACAAAATTAAAAACTTTGAAACAGATTTAAAAAACAAAAAGCCATGGATTTTTAATGATTAAAGTGAAAAAAAGAAAAATACTTTTATTACCAGGTGATGGGATTGGTCCTGAAGTTATTGGTGAAGTAAAAAAAATTATTAATTGGTTCAATGATAATAAATCATTAGATTTTGAAATAGACGAGGATCTTGCTGGAGGTTGTTCTTATGATAAACATGGGACACCTATAACTGATGAAGTATTTTACAAAGCTTTAGAAAGTGAAGTGGTTATGCTTGGAGCTGTTGGAGGTCCTAAGTGGGATAATTTAGAATTTTCAAAAAAACCAGAAAGAGCATTATTAAAACTTCGAAAAGAATTAAAATTATTCGCTAATTTAAGACCTGCTATTTGTTTTGAACAATTAGTTGATGCATCAACATTAAAGCCAGAAATTGTATCAGGCTTGGACATCATGATCGTAAGAGAATTGACAGGTGGAATATATTTTGGTGAACCAAGAGGTATTAAACCAATTGATAATGGCGAAAGAAAAGGAATTAATACCCACACATATACAACTAGTGAAATTACCAGAGTAGCAAGAGTTGCTTTTGATTTAGCTAAAAAAAGATCAAACAAAGTGACTTCCTGTGAAAAATCAAATGTAATGGAAGCCGGACAGCTTTGGAAAGAAGAGGTTCAAGAACTTCACGATAAAGAGTACAAAGATGTAGAATTAAGTCATATGCTTGCTGATAATTGCGCAATGCAGCTTTTGAGAAACCCAAAACAGTTTGACGTGATAGTAACGGACAATCTATTTGGTGATATGCTATCAGATCAAGCCTCAATGCTTACAGGGTCTTTAGGACTTCTACCATCTGCATCATTAGGAGCAAAAAATAAAGATGGTGAAATGAGAGCTATGTATGAACCCATTCATGGATCAGCACCAGATATTGCGGGTAAAGGAATAGCCAATCCGATTGCATCAATATTAAGCTTTGCAATGGCCCTTAGATATTCATTAGATCTTGATAATGAAGCAGATGCTTTAGAAAAAGCAGTTCAAGAAGTTCTAAATGACGGTCTAAGAACAAAAGATATTCTATCAGAAGGTATGAAAGAGACATCAACTTCTGAAATGGGTGATGCGATAATTTCAAAATTGCAATAATTCTAGAATTATTCTAAAGTTTCCGAATGCCAAGTTATACTGCACCTGTTGAAGACATGTTGTTTCTCTTTGAAAAATTAAGAGACAATAAAAACTATAATGAACTGGAAAAATATAATGAAGTCAGTTCAGATCTAGTTAAAGATATTTTAGAAGAAGCCGCAAAAATTAATCAAAATTTAATTTTACCTCTTGCAAAGATAGGAGATGAAAATCCTGCTATTTTAGAAAATGGAGTGGTTAGAACGCCTCCTGGTTATAAAGAAGCTTACAAAAAATATATTGAAGATGGCTGGACATCATTATCATGTGATCCAAAATATGGTGGACAAGGCATGCCCAAAACAGTTAGTGCGTTTTTTGATGAAATGCTTTCGTCAGCAAGCCTATCTTTTAAATTATATAGCGAACTAAGTATTGGAGCTTACAACTGTATTAATCATCATGCGCCCGAAGAAATTAAAGAAAAATATTTGCCAAAAATAGTTGAAGGAAAATGGAGTGGCACGATGTGTTTAACAGAACCAGTTTGTGGAACAGATTTGGGTTTATTAAAAACAAAAGCCGCTCAACAATCTGATGGCACTTATAAAATTAGTGGTCAAAAAATATTTATTACATCAGGTGATCATGATTTAACTGAAAATATAATTCATTTGGTTTTAGCAAGATCAACAGATTCTCCAACAGGGACGAAAGGTATAAGTTTATTTTTAGTTCCAAAATTTATTGTAAATGAAGATGGGACTGTAGGACAAAGAAATGGAATATCGACAGGATCAATCGAAAGCAAAATGGGTATCAAAGGATCAGCCACATGTGTTTTAAATTTTGATGATGCAACAGGTTATATGATTGGATCAAAAGACAAAGGACTAAATGCTATGTTTACGATGATGAATTTAGAAAGAATTGTTGTTGGTATTCAAGGCTTAGGTATTTCAGAAATTGCATACCAAAATTCCTTGGCTTACGCCAAAGAGAGAAAACAAGGCAAAACTAATAATACAAAATCAACAAATGGAGCAGATTTTATAATTGAACATGCAGATATCAGAAAATCATTATTAAATATGAAATCTATAATTGAGGGAGAAAGAGCCCTATGTTTTTGGCTCTCACAACAAACAGAGGTTAGTCTTTATCATCCAGATGATAAAATTAAACAAGAAGCTTCCGATTACGTTTCACTGATGACCCCAGTGGTAAAATCATTATTTACTGACTTAGCAATGGAAATAACCAATGATGCTATGCAAATTCATGGGGGATATGGATACACAAAAGATCAAGGAATTGAACAGCTATATAGAGATAATAGAATCACACCAATTTATGAAGGAACAAATTCAGTTCAAGCGGCTGATTTAGTATTTAGAAAACTTTCAAACAAAAATGGAAATATCATTAAAAAATTTTTAGATATGGTTAAAGGTGAGTGTGATAGTAAAAATGAAAAAGTTAAGTCATATACTAAGGAATTAAATTATTACTTAGATATTTTGCATAAATTTACAGGCTGGATTGATGATAAAACTAAAATTGAAAAAGATGACGTTAGTGCAGCTGCAAATGATTATTTAAAAACGCTTGGCTATGTATCAATAGCATATTCATGGATTAAGGTATTAGAAGTAAGTTTTGCTGATTATGAAACTAACAAAGAATTTTATGAAGATAAAATAAACACAGCCAAATTTTATTTTGATAAAGTTTTACCAAGAGCTGAATTCCATTATAAATCTGCAATATCTGGAAGTTCAAATATAATGAATTTTAAATTTAATTAATCATGAGTAGTTACGATAAAAATTTAGATAAAAATAAAGCCAACCATATTCCTCTTACTCCATTATCATTTTTAGAACGAGCTAAAGATGTTTACCCTAATTATGAAGCAATAGTTTATGAGGATAGAAAATATACATGGATTGAAGTTTATAAAAGAGCTGTAAAATTTGCGAGTGCATTATCAAAAATTGGAATTAGTAAAGGAGACACAGTTTCATTTTTAGCGTTTAATACTCCTGAAATTTTTGAGGCACATTATTCAGTTCCAATGACTGGTGGGGTGTTAAACACTATCAATATTAGATTGGATGCAAACACTATTGCTTATATTTTAGATCACAGCGAAGCCAAAGTATTAGTTGTAGATAGACAGCTTCATGTAGAAGTGAAAAAAGCTTTAAAAAAGATTAATAAAAAAATTATTGTCATTGATATAAATGATAAAAACGCTGATCAGTCGAAGTTAGATAAAATTGGTGATTTAGAATATGAGGATTTTTTAAACACAGGTGACGAAAATTATGATTGGCAAATGCCAGAAGATGAATGGCAAGCTATATCCTTAAGCTACACTTCAGGAACAACTGGAAATCCAAAGGGCGTTGTTTATCATCATAGAGGTGCATATTTAATGTCCACTGGAAGTTCAGTTGCCTGGAATATGCCAAATAGGCTAAATTTTCTAACAATTGTTCCAATGTTTCACTGTAATGGTTGGTGTTATCCTTGGACTATCCCAATGTTGAATGGAAGAACTGTTTGTCTAAGGAACATAGATGTTAAAAAAATTTTTGAACTAATAGACAAGTATAATGTAACTCATTTTGGTGGTGCCCCAATTATATTAAACATGATTACAGGAGCACCAGAAGCTGATCGAAAAAAACTTAAAAACAAGGTTTATGTGTTAACAGCAGGAGCTCCTCCACCTAGTATAATTTTTAAGAAAATGAAAGATCTTGGTTTTGAAGTAATGCATGTTTATGGTTTAACTGAAACTTATGGTCACGTCACACAATGTTCTTGGAATGATGAGTGGAATAGTTTTGATGAAGATAAACAGAACGAAATTAAAGCAAGACAAGGTGTTAGATATCCAAATACTGAAGGAGTTACTGTTATGGATCCTGAAACAATGAAAGAAGTTTCACGAGATGGAAAAACCATTGGTGAAATTATGATCAGAGGAAATGTAGTAATGAAAGGGTACTTCAAAGACAAAACTGCAACTGATAAAGCAATGGCTGGTGGCTGGTTCCATACTGGTGATTTAGCAGTAATGCACCCAGATGGATATGTAAAGATACAGGATAGATCTAAAGATATTATTATTTCTGGAGGTGAAAATATTTCATCTATTGAAATTGAAAATACACTTGCAAAACATCCGTCTGTATCCATTGCTGCGGTAGTTGCAAAGCCCGACGAAAAATGGGGAGAAGTTCCTTGTGCATTTATAGAAATGGTTCAAGATAAACCTGCTACAGAAAAAGAATTAATAGACTTTTGTAAAGAAACACTAGCAGGTTTTAAAGTGCCTAAAAAAGTTATTTTCTGTGAATTACCAAAAACATCAACAGGAAAAATTCAGAAATTTGAATTAAGAAAACAGTTTTAGGAAATTATTTGATATTTGAATTAGAAAATAAAAATGTCCATGCATCAGATGCTGGACAAGAATTAGATCATAAAAAAGAAACCATTATTTTTCTTCATGGTAGTGGCCTTACACATATTGTTTGGTCTTTAGTTGAGCAATTTTTTTCAAGTAAAAACTACAATGTGTTGTCAATTGATCTTCCAGGACATGGCAATTCAGAGGGTCCTTGCCTTCACACAATTGAAGAGATTGCCGACTGGTTAGAAAAAGTATTTGTTAAATTAAAATTAGAGAAAGTTATTTTGGTTGGTCATTCCCAAGGATGTTTAGAGATGCTTGAATACTCAAATAAATACAGAAGTAGATTGAAAAAATTAGTTTTTATGGGTGGATCTTATAAAATGCCTGTAAATAAAGACTTAATAGACTTAGCGGAAAATGGGGATACAGATGCTGTTAAACTAATGATGAAGTGGTGTTATGAAGGCTCAAAAAAATTTATAGGTGGAAACCCTATAAAAAGAATAATCCAATCTCCAAGAGATATTAGTGAAATATTAGGAGTAGATCTTGTTGCCTGCAATAATTATGTAAATGGTTCTAATGCTGTCAAAACAATTGATTGTCCTACGATGTTTGTCTTTGGTTCATTAGACAAAATGGTTAACATTGAGATTGGAAAAAAATTTGCAAATATGGTTGATAACTCAACTACTCATATAATTGATGGGTGTGGTCACATGATTATGATTGAAAAAGCTTTTGAAATGCGAGAAAAAGTTTTAGAATTTTTACAAAAATGAAAAATTATTCAATAGCAAAATCTAGAAGACTTAGAAGTACCCCTTATACTTCCAGAATAGAAAAACAGGGTGTAACGGCTTATACAGTTTATAATCATATGCTTTTACCTGCTGCGTTTGGATCTATCGCAGATTCTTATGAGCATTTAAAAAAAGATGTTCAAGTTTGGGATGTAGCAGCTGAACGACAAGTTGAAATTCAAGGAAAAGATTCTGCAAAACTTGTCCAATTAATGACGTGTAGAGATTTATCAAAATCAAAAATTGGCAGATGTTATTATTGTCCAATTATTGATGGTTCAGGCAATTTAGTTAATGATCCTGTAGTCTTAAAGTTAGCAGAAGATAAATGGTGGATATCAATTGCTGACTCAGATGTGATTTTTTTTGCAAAAGGTTTAGCATCTGGATATAAATTTGATGTCAAAATTGTTGAACCAGTTGTTGATATTATTGCTGTTCAAGGTCCTAAATCTTTTGATTTAATGGAGAAAGTATTTGGAAAAATAATTAAAGAACTAAAATTTTTTGGTTTTAGTTATTTTGATTTTGAAGGAATAAAGCATTTAATTGCTAGATCTGGATGGTCTAAACAAGGGGGATACGAGATGTATGTTCAAGATACACAATCGGGACAGAGATTGTATGACCACCTGTTTGAGATAGGAAAAGAATTTAATG
>Ga0209360_1001331_pt1 | contig 16684 bp, 16 predicted proteins | sample SaaInlV_130m_DNA_3_FD_184651 | JGI IMG/M metagenome (GOLD analysis project Ga0209360, IMG submission 184651) | Marine microbial communities from expanding oxygen minimum zones in the Saanich Inlet - SI037_S3LV_130m_DNA (SPAdes) (version 2) | ecosystem: Environmental > Aquatic > Marine >... | reverse complement strand
GAAAAGTGGGCCACTCCCATTCTTTCTCAATATCATTTCTTACCGCAACAATAATTAATCTTACCCTATTTGTATAACCACCATAATTAGAAACCTTCAATTTTTTTATATAAATTTTGTAACCAACACTGATCCTTGGGAATACAATGAGCAGAGATGCATACAATATAATCCCCTGTTGAAGCACGAATACCGTCATTTATTGCTTTTCCTGGAAAGAACTTATCGATATTCACAACGCTTGCTATAGGATAGCGCTTTGCCACCTCAACTGTATGGTCAGTGCTATTATTGTCAACTAAAATTACTTCAAAATTATCAAAATCTTGGCTAAAAATAGCGCCCAAACAATGCGATATCCAGCGCTCTTCGTTGTAAGTTCGGATAATAATTGATATTTTATCTAAACCTATATTCATACAAACATTTCAAGACTTAGCAACTCATCAGATGGTATATTTCGCAAAGCTTTTTTGCCAATAATTTTATTAGCGTCTTTTGCTGGAATACCTGTACCTGGATTTCGATATGAAACCATATTAACCGTCAACTCTTGCCCTTTTAAAATATCTTGAGATGATGTCATGGAAACATGGTATTTATTTCTAGTAATCAATTCCGTCTCACTGACACTTTTATTGCCAGAACCTTTTATTTTTTCAATATTTCTAATATCCTTTACCATTGCCACAAAATCTTGCGGATTAAGAGACATTTTATGATCAAACCCTGTCATATTATTATCTAATGTGTAATGCCTTTCAATAGCAATAGCACCCATTGCAACTGCCGTTAAAGTTGGCAAATATCCCAACTCATGGCCAGAATAGCCTATCGGCAAGCCGAAATTCTCTTTTAGCACATTGATCATATTCAAGTTGCATTCATCGAGAGGTGTTGGATAGGCCGATACACAATGCAATAATAGCAATGGTGTTTTGTACTTTTTAAAGATTTTTACTGCTGTTTCAACCTCCTCTAACTCCGCCATGCCTGTAGACATTATAGACTTCTTACCTATTTTGGCCAGATGCTCCAATAACTCAATATTTGTCACACTATGGCTCGCTAGTTTATAAATTTCAACACCTAACTCTTCTAGGAAATCCGCTGCCTCAGGATCAAAAGCTGTACACAAGAAATCCAATCCTTGGTCCTCGGTGTATTTCTTAATTTCTTTATATTGAACCATATCAAATTCAAGAAATTCTCGAATTTCTCTATAGGTTCTTCCAAATTCTGGAAACCTGCTGTCTGACTCATCTAGAGTGGCTTTAACAGCTAATTTATCAACCGTTCTTTTTTGAAATTTAACTGCATCTGAACCTGCCTCTACAGCAAGATCAATTAATTTTTTTGCAATTTCAACTGATCCGTTGTGATTTAATCCAGCCTCTGCTATTACATAACAAGACTCATTGTTCGAAAAAAAACTTACGCTCATTTAAAACTCCTGTTATAAATCCATTTTTTAATTACTACCTAAAGATGGAATATCATCTATTTAACTTATACATATTTAACAGTAGAAACACATAGATCTAATTGATATTTAAAAAATCTACAAATTATACAGCCAAGACTGGAACATTAAAATTGCCCACAAACGTGTGGTCCAATCATGTTCACCACTAAGGTGCTGCCTCCAAAGTTGTTTAACTTGATGAGGATCAAAGTACCCATCATTTTTTATTCTAGTTTCATCCAATAAATCACCCGCCCATTCACGCAATGGTCCACGTATCCAATGGCCAACTGGTATAGCAAAACCAGCTTTTGGTCGATCAACTAGTTCTTTTGGCACATATTTGTACAATACTTGTCTCACAGGCCATTTTCCCTCTCCATTCTTAATATTTATATCTAGTGGCATTCTCCATGCTAGCTCAAATACCTTATGACTTAAAAATGGAGTACGAGCTTCAAGCCCCACTCCCATAGTGGCACGATCGACTTTGGTTAATATATCATCAGGCAAATAAGTAGAACTATCCCATAGCATCATACGCTGTTCAAACTCCTCTATACCTGAAACGATATCGCAACTATTTAACTTTGATTTCAGCCCTGGAGCATCACTAATAACTACACTATCCTCTTTATACCCTTCAGTAACAAGACTATGGTACACGTCATCCATACTATGAACTGTTTTTAAACGGTGCGCCATTCTATAGGCTTTATCTCCCATAGAGGACACTTTGTATTTATCAGGCAAAGATTTACCAACAAGATCCCATGTGGAAGTTGGAATTTTTTGAACAGCATTCCCCATTATGCTACGCAAACTTGGAGGGACCCACTTAACCTTACTCCATACCCTGCTTCCCCATAAATAACGATTATAGCCACCAAATAACTCATCTCCAGCATCGCCAGAAAGTATTACTGTTACATGTTGGCGCGCAAGTTTACTTACTAGATATGTTGGTATTTGTGAACTATCTGCAAAAGGCTCGTCGTATAAAATAGGTAAATCAGGGACCACTTTAAGCGCATCATTGGCCGTTACATACAGTTCATAGTGGTCAGTTCCTATATGTTTAGAAACTCCCTTTGCATATGTCGCCTCATTAAAAGCACTTTCTTCAAAGCCAATAGTAAATGTTTTAACTGGGGTTTTGCTTACTCTTTGCATTAATGAAACTATAATCGATGAATCTATGCCTCCAGAAAGAAAAGCGCCCAAAGGAACATCGGTAATTAATTGCGAGCGCACAGATTCCAACAATGTTTCTTCAAGTGATTCTATAGCTTCTTTTTCATTTTTAATAAGATTTTTTTGACTATTCCTTGCAACATCACTCAAAGAATACCATTGCTTAACACTTAACCCTTGAGACTTAAATGGTGCAAATGGCGCATCTTCCAATGGTTGTACTAATGAACTTTCATCTATTCTCAATACGCAGCCTGGCTCTAACTTATATATATTTTCAAAAATTGAATACGGATTTGGGACGTACATATACTCCATATAGAGGGACAATACCCTTCTATCAATCTTATTGTTAAATCCATTGTATTTACGCAATGACTTAAGCTCTGAGCCAAATAAAAAAACTCCATTACTCCATCCATAATACAACGGCTTCTCTCCAAACCGATCACGAATAAGAGATAGATTTCTATCTTTAGAATCCCAGACTGCTATAGCGAACATGCCAGTCAGCTGATCTAATGTTTTTTCTATGCCCCACTGAGAGAATGCAGAAACTAAAGTTTCTGTGTCAGAATGACCGCGCCAATCTTGTTTATGCTTATTCAGCTTTTTTCTTATCTGTAAATGATTATATATTTCACCATTGAAAACAACAACAAACCTCTTGCAAGGAGATGCCATTGGCTGATGGCCGGCAAATGATAAATCCATAATTGACAACCTTTGATGACCAAATGCAACACCATCTTTATTATTAACCCAAATGCCATGATCATCAGGACCTCTATGTGTTAGAGTTGCAGACATCGTTTGTACAGACTTTTTAAGATTGTCTTTTTTAAGGTTACCAAAAATTCCAGTTATTCCACACATACTTTAAAATAGCTATCTTATACTTTTGTTCCAACAACGCACCAATATGGCGCCTTATCAGAAAACAAAATGTTTTCTAAGTTAGAATTTTTCATCATTTTTTCAATTTGAGACTTAGTAAATCTTTTTTCTAAAGGTGTTCCAAAGCGATCACGAGAATCAGTTCTCATTGTGTAAAAAGTATGGTCTTTATAATAAGAAAGAGGAATGTCAGAAACATTCACACCTAATAATTCAAGAATACGGCTTATTTTTGCCAAAGGAAAGTAAACTATCATAGCAATAATATCGGTTACTAAACGTCTAATCCTAAACGGAAGATGATAAATTAAATGTCTAAATACATCAGAAATAGACCATATAATTTTATAAAAAAAAGGTCGATTATCAAACTTATAATATAAATACAACAACAAGGGTGCTCCTTTTTTTAACAAGTCAGAGCAAGATTTAATGGCCTTTTCTGTATCTGGAACATGATGTAAAACTCCAAGAGAATAGCCGAAATCTTGACTATGTTTTGATAACAAAACTTCATCAGCTGAACTCTCATGGAAAACTATATTATTAAAATCAGATAAATTTTTGCGAGCAACTTCTATTGCGCTTGAAGGATCTATACAATGTAGCTTCTTAACTTTTGGTGCAATTAAACGTGCCCACCTTCCACTGCCACATCCCATATCGAACCCTTCTGAGTCACTGGTCAATAGATTAAAAGGAAAAATACTAAAATATTCATTGAATACTTTCTGAGATTCAATGTCCAACATTTTACACTGATCAAAATCATTCCATTCATTGCCAAAGCTTGATACAGTTTTTGGATCTACATTACTCATAAATAAGATTGATAATATTCTTCGATATACTCTTTTAAACAAACTCTCCAATCTCGCATTATGTTTGCACTTCTTAAATTGAGCTTCTTATCAATCAACCTCTCCGAAAGTGGTCTATCAGCAAAGTACTCCTCTTTCCAATAATCAGATGTTACCGGGCTAACCTTTACTGTATTGTTTAATTCTAAAATATTAATAAGCTCAATAGCGACTTCATAGCGCCCTGTAACACCACCACACACCATATTATAAAGACCCCAATATTTTTTTTCTAATAATAATTTTACATTTTGTGCAAAATCATGTGTATAAGTAGGGGTTCCTAACTTGTCATCAACAATGAATAACTCCTTCTTTCCCTGCTTAAGTTGCAACATAATTTTCTGAATAAACTTTTTATCTTTTTTGGGCCCACCACCCATCATCCATCCAGCCCTGCATACAAGATGATTAACAACATTCTGAATAACAAAAATCTCTCCAGCATACTTGCTTCTAGCATAATGACCCAATGGATTTGGCTGATCCCAGTCGTCATACAAATCTTTAGCTCCATCAAAAATACCGGCTGTACTAATATACAGAAGTGGTATATTCAAATTATTTGCTATATACACAGCATTTTCAACAGCTATTGTATTGGTTAAATAAGTATCATCTGGATGAAGCTCACAATACTCAAGATCTGTATAGGCACCAAGATGGAAAAGGTAATCTGGCTGAAATAACTCAACATCTTTTTTATATAGATCTAAATCTCTAAAATCTAAATAACTCAACCACTCATCATTCACATCTATATCTGTACACCTTAAATCGTAATCTTGACCAAAAATACTATAAAAAGCTTCACCAAGCATACCTCCACAACCAGCTATATAAATCTTCTGTTTTTTGCACATCACTTATTCACCATAAAGTTTACTAATTATTGAAAAATACTCCATTTTAATCACATTTGTCGAATACCTTTCAACAATTGTTTTTCTGGCATTCTGGCCCAGTGACTTTCTTAATTTAGGATTTTTAATCAATGTTTCAAGAGCATCGACCCACTCCTGTTCATTGTTAACCAGCCAACCATTTTTCATATTTTTTATAATTTCTGGTGTTGTGCCTATATTAGTAGCAACTGTTGGCAGACCAAATGACATATATTGAATTGCCTTCAATCCACTTTTTCCATAAACCCATGGATCATTAGAAAGTGGATAAATACCAATATCAATTTTTTGCATATCTTTTACCTCATTATTCTTACTCCACTGAATAACCTCTAAGTCAATTTCTTTAAATTCATACTCAAAGTTACTAATTACAAGCAATTTAAAATCACATTTATTTTTTAACTTTTTTAACGCACCTCTTAGTAGATCAAGATACTCTTTTGAGCTAAACGTTCCTGTCCAACCAATAACTACTTTTTCTCTTTCGTTGTTATAAGAATTAACAGGAGAGAAAAAATCTGTATTGACAGATGAAGATATGTACTTACACCTATTATTTACTTGTAAACAGTACTTATTTAATGACGGGGAACTAGTAATAACATAATCAGCAGTTTTCATTAAGAATTTATTCTTATTTGGATTTTTTAAAGGTGCAATAATACTATTGACACTACTACTCATAGCAGTAATTGTATTGTCTTCTATATCATACACAAGCTTTTTAGATAAAAATCTAGTTATACGTTCAAAAAAAGTAGAGCCAAAAGGAGTGACCCACTGAAAGACATAAACTATATCATATTTAGACATACAAAATAAATCATGAAATCTATACAAGTAGCCTAAAATTGTTCCTTTTATTTTGGATATGTGCTTCCCTTTTAAATAGACCACATCCCACATGGATTTATTCATAAAAGAAGAAACAACTACTTCATATCCATTATCATTCCAGTGATCAAAATACTGCTCATATTTTAATCTCTGCCCTGCGGCAACTCCTTGAGGAAATGGGCATATGACTAAAATTGTCTTATGTGCAGAATTATTACGGCTTAACATCTAATGAGTGATAAATATTTTTATACGAATTAATTCCGTCTTCTAACGAAAAGTATTTTAGTGCTGCTTTTCGACACAAGTCTTTAGTTCTGGAATCTTTAATCAACTTTAACAAGTGTAAAATACTTTCTTTCTTTTCTTTCTTTTCAAGACTATTTAGCACTATACCTACTTTCTCATTATTAACAATATCAGCCATATCTCCAATTCCACTATTGCATACACAAGGCACGCCACAGCCTAAAAATTCACCTAATTTTGTTGGCATTGAAGACATTTTTGAATATAGAGGTTTTATTATAAAAAGACCCAAGTCCATAGACTGCATGGCATCAACAACACCTAAATGATTCCTAGCCTCCAAGAGTACTGACTCCTTGCTAATATCTGCTTCTTCCAAGCATTTGTTTATATAGTTATGCCCACCTTTATTAATAATATGCAATTGCGCATTAGGGACGGCTTCTTTAATCAATTTATAATAAGCTAAGGCTTCTTCAAATAAATACCATACGCCAACAGATCCAACATATCCCACTATAAAGGGTTTAATTTTTTTTTCATTATATTTAAGATTATATTTTGGTTTAAATAAATCTAGATCTGTACAGGTAGTTATAACCTTAAAATCAGGCGTACGCTCTCTTAAATAAGAAAATTTACTCATTTCACTTACGGCCTTATGTGTAAGTGAAATCACTACATCTGCATTTAATAAAAAATATTTTTCAAGCTTTTTTGAAATATGATATAAATAACTATCTCTAGGCCAAATATCGCCATCTACACGCTCATCTGCCCAGAATCCTCGCATATCAAATATATACTTAACTTTCATAATTTTCTTAAGTAATAATGCCACTATCGATGGAACATAGCTTCTAGCATGTACAATTCTCAATCTATATCTTAAAACCAGCCAAAAACTTAAAATTGTAGCTTTCGATATATCCCATAAAGTTGCTATTAGGGTTGGCTTCTTATGGTATGTTAATGGGTGCCATTTAATATTAGCATTCACAATACGCGCATCAATCTGATCAAATAAAATTTTATTATTTCTATCTTCAGGTTTTTCAAAGCTAATCAGATGAATGTGGCGCTCATTAGACAGCCCCTCTAAATAAGATAAAACCTGAGATTGCCCAAGTGGCTCAAGGACCCCGTCATATGAAATATATAAAATATTTAACATTACTTCCTATATTTAAAATAATATATTTTGATATGGAGTCCAATGAGCAGAATGATTGCCAAAAAACAACCACACATATAATGCAGAAGTATAAATAACTACTACACCCACAACAAAAATAGTGCGATTATACGCAGATTCAATCAATACAGGGATTCTTGCTAAAACAACCAGCTGTAAAGGTATAAAATAAATAGCGAGTCGATCTGAGAATGTTGAATAAAAATATGTTACCGGAAGCAAAATAATACTTACAAGACTAAACATAAACCATAGATTATAATCATAAAATCTATCTTTAAACTTATCCTTGTAAATAAAAAAAATTACCGCAACTACAAAACCCATAAACACCCGAACCAATGCACCACTTGAATCATGATATTGTATTTCTATGTAATAGTAATACATCTTCTGTAGCTTATCGATAAGTAAAATAAACACACTAGCTAAGAAGAAGAAGAAGAAGAAGAATAGCCTGATAAAAGAAAACCTATCAAGGTTATATATAAAGCCAATTGGCGACATAACCAAAAGTGTCTTATGGAAAAGAGCTCCTATTAATACGCTTATATAAAATCTCACGGCCTTTCCTTCCATTAAATCAACCAAACCCCATAACAATAATCCGACAGCTGCACTTTGCCTAGAGTACCCCATAGAAACTACAACAACTAAAAACTGAATAGAAACGAATAATGAGACCCATGGTAATGGCATTTTTCTACAAAATCTGATTAGACCAGAGACGAAAATTATTGCACATATTAAATTGGTAGAATATATACCATTCAGATAATTGAGTGAAAACCAATGAATAAGTTCATACAAATAATCACCACTTATAAATTCTGAAAAATTTAATTCTGTACCTTTATGAAACGAATAAATACTTATATAACGATCCCAATCCCCCCCAACTTTATGCCTTAACCCTATTATTAAGGCAAGCACAATTCCGGTTAGCCAAAACATCAATGAACGAAGGCGAGCTTCAACCTTAACAGGATGTAAGGCAAAAAATACAGTTGTTAGCAGTAATGCCCAATATACAATCAATAGTAACTCCTTACACTAATTTAATTTTAGATTTCTAGTTAAGATACAATCCTGAATTATATTCATATTAGTGTAATTTATATTTTTTAAAATAATTCAAATACTTAGTAGATATTCGTGATATAGAAAAATCCTGAGCTCTATTTCTTAATAAATCATGATCATGTAACACTCCAAAGCTTTCCTCCATGGCAGTTGCGAGTGCGTTGCAATCTCCCACTGGCACCAACTTACCATAAGCTCCATCGTTAAGTATCTCAGTTGGTCCGCCTGACATTGTGCTGACTACGGGAACGCCACATTCAAGCGCCTCAACAATAACATTGCCAAAACCTTCCCATCGTGAAGATAAAACGAATAAATCAGCAGTACGATACCATTGACTAGGGTCATGAACAAAACCAGGTAATTCAACTCTTTCTGTAAGATTTAATTCCCCTATCAACGATATAAGATGATCTCTGAGTTGTCCCGCACCTAGAATTATTAACTTTGCATTTAAATTACTTGGTAATAAAGAAAATGCTTCGATTAACATTTCATGATCTTTCTCTTTTTTTAACTCTGCGACCGTAAGTATATTATAAAAACAATTTCCACCCCAAACTTTAATGCGTTCATCCTGAGAGGCGGGAAAGCATGGATCTTCTTTAGCTATAGGATTGTAAATAACTTTAATTTTTTTAACATTAATATTGCCAAGGCTAGATAAATCTTTTCTCACTCCACGTGACACTGCTATAACGCCACTTGCAATAGGATATGTAAATCTGATCAAGTATTTGAGAAATAGATTCAAGAAGTAACTTTCTTCAGAATTAGAAACAGATAAATGAACATGATCACTAACAAATATTTTTCCAATCCTCCCTGATAAGACCCAAGAAATAAGAGCGTATGATGTAAGTGGCCACATAGCGACTAAAACAATATCAGAACTAGATTTGCGTAAATAGCGAGCTAATGGAAGAATGATATTTCGCAGACGTGAAACCTTTAGAGATACAATATTAATTTTAGGTGAAACTAGTGATAAATATTCCCCCTCTTTTTGCATCAGAACAAACTCTACTTGATGCCCTTTTTTTATCCAATCCTCAGCAAGATTCAAGTGCAAGCGCTCTGCGCCACCAAAGTTTAAATTAGGCAAAACAATAGATACCTTCATTATCAGTTAATATGACTGCGTTATAGTATTATTAAACAATCGGTTTTTTAAAGAAATTTCTGTATATAGCATATATGAATTCCAATTTTCTTTGATTATTAGGGTAATCCTTATATGTTTTTATGGGCAACTTCATGATTCTATCAAACTCCACTACAGATATATTTAGCTTTTTACAGACATATTTCTTTTGTAACGGTACTGTTTCAATATCATACGATACTTCTTTTAATTCGTTTAAAGCGCGTTCTCTTGTAGTTTCTCCAAAACAAATTTGGCTTGATAATGTGGCTCTTCTATAATCAATATTAAATTTAACTGGCTGTATATATGATTGGACAAAACTAGTATATTTTGATTCGTAGTGTTTCCTGCCATACTCCTTCCAGTCCAACTTATCCTTAAGTGTTGATATAGCATCTTCTTTGGAAAAGGGCAAATAATTAAGTAGATATACCATTTTAATGCCCTTTACAAACTTGTAGTAAATTTCCTTTTTATAATCAAATAATGGAAAATCTTTCATTGGTACAGTGCCATACTTTCTCTGTATCGCTTTTAAAAGAGTAGCATCTTTTGGATTGTAAAACCACGAATCTGGCAATATTCCTTCCGTTGCAAGATTGCCGCCTCCTATAATATATTTAATACCATTTTCTGCAGCAACCTTATGAAGAATAGCCGCAATAGCAACATCTGCAGGTATTTCAACTTCTGGAATTGATGATTTTAAGATAGAAAGCTGAATATCTTTAAATTCATGCCAATTTAGTATATAACTCTGATAATCAATATCCAGTTTATTGCAAATATTTTTTATATTTTCAACAGCTTCAATAGAATCCCAGCCATTATCCATATGAACAGCTAATGGTCTTAAGCCTAATTCTTTGACTAAGAATGCAACATAGCTACTATCAACACCCCCACTAACACCAATAAGGCAGTCATATTGCCGCCCTCTTCCTGTGTCTTTTATTTTCTTGACAAGATCACGAATAATCTTATCACTAGTTTCTCCCTGATATTGTAATTTTGTAAAATTATTAAAATAATTATTACAATGATTACAATTCCCTAAATGATCAAATTGTATCTCTAGATCAGATGTGTCCATTACACACCTATTACAGATTTGATATCCCATATTTTTCTCCATTTACAATGTTATTACGATAAGTTATCAAAATGTCGTGATTATTAGACCGTAATCATGCCTCATTAACCATCACATGATTTGTACGTACTATATTAAATTTAAGGACGTGGCAAAGGTACTCATAGGTGGTAATATTATAATTATACATTTATGCGCTAAATATTAAGGAATGAATATCTTTTCTGTTAGGGTAATTAATTAACACTCCATTTTTTGGTCCCTGATATACAAACATACTTCCTGCCGCTAATGCATTAGCATACCCAGAATGATATGCCTCCCTTAAATGGTCGGTCGCACCTGCACCGCCAAGCGCAACTACTGGTATTGATACAGTAGTTGAGATTTCCTTTATTAGCTTAATATTGTATCCTGACATCATTCCATCATGTTCTATCGATTGAATAATAATTTCTCCAGCCCCTTTTTCTTCCATTAATTTTGCGAAATCAACTGGTGAATATTTTGATGATCTTTTTCCATTGTGACTCCACACTCTCGTTTTTTTAAATAAGTTGTTCTTTACATCAATACACACAACTATAGTTGATGATCCAAAATAATCTGAAACTAACTTAATAAAATCTGGATTTTCAATAGCATAGCTTCCTATTATAGCTTTTTCTGCACCAGATGCTAAAATAGCTTGAACTTGTTCAATTGACCTTATTCCACCCCCAACAGAAAACGGCATGTTAGTTTCTTCGCTCAGATCACTAACAAAATCTATAGGGATTGTTCTTTTTTCTTTGGTTGCATCAATATCAAGTAGAACAATTTCATCAGCTTTTAGGTCATTAAAGATTCTAACGGCATTGATAGGGTCACCAATATAGCGATGTTTCTTAAATTGTTTCGACTTAACTAATGCCTGATTTTGTATTAGTAGTACTGGAATAATTCTTGGTCGAAACATTTATATATTTACATAGTTTGATAAAATAATATCACCCGCTTCGTGACTTTTTTCAGGATGGTACTGCACACCAAATATATTTTGACTTTCAATAGCTGAAACAAACCTAGAAAAATATTCAGTTTCGTTCAAAATTAGATCTGGCTCATGTACATCCATATAATACGAATGGGCAAAATAAAACTCACTTTTATCACCTACTCCATCCATCAAAGGGCTTTCTTTTCTTATAATTATTTCATTCCACCCCATATGTGGAACTTTATATTTAATCGTATCGCTTACCTTAATTCTCTTTACATTTGCATTTATCCAACTTAGCCCTTCAATATCGCCCCCCTCCTCACTTTTGATTCCCATTAACTGCATGCCAAGACAAATTCCAAGAATTGGTTTTTTCTGAACAAGTGCAGCTTGATTTAATGTATCAATAAGTTTAGATTTTCGTAAATTATTCATAGCTTGCTTAAAATGCCCAACTCCAGATAAAATGATTTTGTCAGCCTTAAGTATTTCATCTGAGTTAGAAGACACAAATACATCTCCACCAAGATGTTTGATCTTTTTTACTATTGAGTGAATATTGCCCATACCATAATCCACAACAACAATTCTATTTCTTATACTCATATCTAGTAGATATCTGATTTTATATCTGGAGATTTACCAAATACTGTTAATAAGTATTTTGAAACTATGTTTGGAAGAAATGATAAAGACAATGATGCAATGACCTTTGGTTTAAATATACAAATCGGATAAGCTTTTATTGCTTTAATAATAGCTTCCCTTGCATGATTCATATCCATCTTAACTGTAAATGCCAGACCAAATGCAATGAAATCTGAAGCCACTCTCTTATTAATAAGACCTCCACCTCTCAAAACTGCATTTGAATCTGATAAGGCAATACTATGAAATCGCTTCACCCTTTCATAGACTGAAAGTGTGTGTTTTGCATCATTATTATCATGCATCCTCATTACTACTAAGTTTTCATCTACATAATCAAAATTTACGTATTGACTCATCATAAAAAAATCATATTCTGAGCCAGTCCATAGGTTGTTCAATCCTATTATTTCATAACAACATCTCTTGACAAGGGGGGATATTGGTATCACAACATCTCCCTCAGTTAAATAATCCTTAAAAACATACCCCCTAACTGACTGTTGTTTAAACTCAATTTTAGTTTTATCTTTTTCAAAATAGCGATATCCATGACAATATACTACTCCAACTGAACTGTGTGATTTATTAAACAAATCGACTTGTTTTTCTATCTTGGTTGGCAAATACCAGTCATCTGCATACAATATGCTTATGTACTCTCCACTTGACTTTTTAACTCCAATTCCAAAAGCAGACTCTATCTGACTTCCAGGAAATAAATTCTTATCGAGCTTAATTATTTTTACTCGTTTATCATGCGAAAAGGTGTTGATTTTTTTTAGACTATCATCTGTAGATCCATTATCAACTACAATAACCTCAATATTTTTGTATACTTGATTTAGTGCACTATTCACGCATTGTTCAATAAATTGACCATAGTTATAACATGGAATTATGATTGACACTAAGGGACTTGTATTTTCCTTATGCATTGGCAGTCCAGTTATAACAAATTAATTTCTTGAATAATGCCTTCTAGAGAAGTATTTTTAGGACTATATCCTATACTCTTTGCCGCTTTATTCACCGAATAGTAATTTAACTTAGCACCCGTTGCATTAACAATATCAATATCCTTACCAACCTCATATTTCAATCCAAACTTACTACCAAATTCAGATAATAAATCAAATTTTGAAACAGGTGATTTTGTATAGCAATCTAACGCTATATTTATTGGCTTAAAATCAATAATTGCTCGTATTAAATTATAAAAATCCGGTGGTGTAATAAAATCCCTCGCAATATTTTCTGAAGATGTCTTAAACACTTCTTTGTTCTTTATCGCATAAACAATGTCTGTAATCAGGAATCTAGCATTCATACTCTGTGTATGGCTGAAATAATTAAACACTCTGACATCAACAATAAATAAGCTAGGTAATGACCGATGTTTAGCCTCTACATATAGTTTAGCAATTGCATACCATTCAGTCGAAGTAAGGTTGTTAATATCGACCGTTGCTAGAGTGTCTTTATTTACTGGGTCTTTATAATCGCCACCATAAACTGCGCCACTACTCAAGAATATATATTTAGTTTCTTTATTGCATTTGAGATATTCAAGCGCCATTTCATCATATTGCTCGGTTATTTTAAAAATATTATTACCCATCTCTTGAGCTTTGGCAGGATCACCAATACCTACAAAATTAATAATGACATCATATTTCTGATTATTATTAAAGCTAGAGTATTCCTGAACTTGGCAGCTCTCATTCAAATTTTTATTATTTATCCATTTTTCTAATAACTCTACCTTGCGGACAAAAAGTGAAAAGTCATAATTTTTTTTCTTTGAAAAAGACAAAAGCAAGTCTTTTGCTATTTGACTATTTGCGCCAAGAATTGCTATTTTCATGATGCATTCCATTCTAGAATTAAATCTACTATGAATTTTTTAGAAATCCCAATAGATTTTCTTAGGTACTCTTGCGAACCAACCACTGATACATAATCATCTTTAATTCCTAGCATTTTCATTCTTGGTGGAAAGTTACCTAGCTCTAGACAAGCCTCAAGGACTGCGGAACCCATTCCTCCAGTAATATTACCCTCCTCAAGTGTAACTAAGCCTTTTGAATTATTAATGCATTCTTGAATTAATATACTATCAATCGGTTTAATAGTATGCATGCTAACAACTTTACAACTAATATTGTCTTTATCTAAATCATATGCAGCAGATAAGGCCTCTTCTGTTATACCGCCACAAGCGATAATTGTGTAATCTGTGCCATCTTTCAATATATTTCCTTTTCCTATTTCAAAATCTGTCCCTAGACCTTGACTATTTTGTACCTTACTTTTGTCTAGACGTAAATAACAAACGCTTTTATGCTTTGCAATATTAATAGTAGCAAAATATGCTTCATCTTCTGTTGAAGGAGAGATCACTGTTGTTCCTGGAAGTGCCCTCATAATTGCAATGTCTTCTGTTGCATGATGTGACATTCCCAGCGCGCCATAACTAAACCCAGCTCCCATACAAATTATATTTATATTTAGTTTATGATAACAGGCATCATTTCTGATTTGCTCCAAACATCTCAATGTTGGAAAATTTCCTATGGAGTAAACAAAAACTACCTTCCCTTCTAATGCCAGCCCTGATGCTACACCAATCATATTTTGTTCAGCAATACCTATATTGATAAACTGATTAGGAAATTGTTTAGCAAAGTCTTCAAAAAGACCAAAACCCAAATCTCCAGTGATAAGGACAACATCTTTATTGTTATCAGCAAGTTCAACAAGAGCTCGTATCATTGAACCTCTCATCTTATAACTTTCCTAACTCACTAATTGCTTGATCAAATCGGCTATCTTTTGGTGTTTTATAATGCCATTCAATACTATTCTCCATATATGAAACACCCTTGCCTTTGACTGTGTTGGCTATTATGCATAAAGGTTTTTTAGAATGCTTAATGAGGGCATCTTCAAGAGCAGCATGACTATGTCCATCCAATTCTTGAACATGCCATCCAAACGATCTAATTTTTTCTGCTAAGGGCTCTAAAGCAAGTGTATTCTCTGTTGTATCCATACTTTGTAGACTATTCCTATCTATTACCACACATAAATTATTTAGATTTCTATGAGCTGAAAACATAAACGCTTCCCAATTCGAACCTTCATCAAGTTCACCATCACCCAATATGGTAAATACTCTGTAATCCAAGTCATCTAATTTGGCCCTTAATGCCATGCCTGCTGCTACAGGAAGGCCGTGCCCTAATGCTCCAGTAGAAAATTCCACACCAGAAATACCCTTATGTGAAACATGTCCACTAAACTTAGAGCCATCTTGGCAATGATCTAATAATTCCGACTTATCAAAAAAACCAACTTCTGCCAAAGTAGCGTAGACTCCTGCTCCAGCATGCCCTTTGCTTAAAATAAACCTATCTCGCGCTTCCAATTTTGGATTGTTAATATCATAATTCATAACTCTTCCATATAGAACAGCCAAAATATCCACTATAGAGAGTACAGATCCTATATGTGAACTCTCCCCTTTATTTACCATTCTAACAACGTTCAGGCGAACCGCGCGTGCCAACTTCTTGGTATCTATACTGCCCACTTTAAAAACCTACTCCAAAAAAAAATTCTAGCTTTTCAGTTATGTAATCTAGCTGCTCATTCCCCAATCCTGGGTAGATGCCTAGCCATAATGTTTGATTCATGGTTATATCAGTATTAACTAATTCACCAACAACTCGATATTCAATACCTTTAAAATATGGCTGTTTGATTAGGTTCCCAGCAAACAACAAACGTGTGCCGATTTTATTTTGATCTAAATATTTAATTAGATCCAACCTATTTATCCCAGCATTGTCCTTTAGTGTAATTGGAAAGCCAAACCATGAGGGTATTGAATTCTTTGTTGGCTTGGTTAATTCAATAAAATCTGTAAGCGTTGATAGTCTATTACTCAAATAATCAAAATTAGAATTTCTTTTTTTAATAAATTCGGGCAAACGCTTTAATTGCGCCAATCCACAAGCTGCCTGCATATCACTAATTTTTAGGTTATAGCCAAGATGTGAATAAGTGTATTTATGATCGTAACCTTGGGGCAAATCACCTAATTGCTGCTCAAATCGCTTTT
>Ga0209360_1001300_pt1 | contig 16961 bp, 20 predicted proteins | sample SaaInlV_130m_DNA_3_FD_184651 | JGI IMG/M metagenome (GOLD analysis project Ga0209360, IMG submission 184651) | Marine microbial communities from expanding oxygen minimum zones in the Saanich Inlet - SI037_S3LV_130m_DNA (SPAdes) (version 2) | ecosystem: Environmental > Aquatic > Marine >... | reverse complement strand
AATTAAAAGCTAACAAAGCTAGACAAGAAATAGAAATTCAAATGTTAAAAGAAAAAATTTAGTTGCAACAATTGAATAAAATGTTAGGTCAAACTAAATCAAGAATACTTTTGATCGCAATAATTTTTTTCTCATCGCGATCCATATATCATACATTTGTCAATACAATATGAAATGAATAAAGTAATTGTTTCAAAAGAACCTGGCCACAAGACAGTTGATAGAAATATCATTAGAATTAAAAATGAGATTGAAAGAACTTGAGATTCTTCCAACCTCTGCCAAAAATCTTCCAACCTTGGCTATTCTATCTATACCAGTAATGGTATATGAGAATTACGACCTTGAATATTAGGCGTAAAATAGCTGAAATTTCTCAATCTCTTCAAGAAAAAGAAGAGAAAATTGAGGAGTTAGAAAGTATGGCTCAAATTCTAAAACACAGGATAAAGATTGAGTAAACATCTAACGCCAAAACAGAAAGCAGAATTTCTAGATCTCATAATTATGAGAGATGGTAAATTTGCTTGTTGGTATTGTGAGAAAGAATTTCTCTCTCTAAGCGACTATCTCTATGACCATCTTAACAACAGTAGACAAGATAACAGAATTGACAACCTAGTTCTTGCCTGTTCTACGTGTAACAATAAGAAACCACACACCATCGAGATGAATGTGATAGCAATAGACAAGCTGCATGAAAATGAAGTTAGCAATTACATGAGAGAGAAGAATCTGTCAAAAACTGCAAAAAAAGAAGACACAGAAGTACAAATCAGTGTTGAGAATTACACATTAGCAAAACTCTGGCTAATCAAAGAGATTGATTCTAGAGAATATGTGTTATTTTCGGAAGCACTTGATTGTGTATCCTTTGATTGTAGAGAGAAAACAGGTCACGGATCCCAACAATCTGTTAGGCAATACATCAATACTTTGACGAGTAGAGTTGCTCCCTTTGAAATTATAAAAAATGACAAGGGGAAAAAGATTATTCGTCGAAGAGAAATCTAAATCCTGATTCTTTGTTATGTCTTGTATTTGTAAAGGAATTTGTGACAAAAGAGATAGTCAATTAAAAATTGGTTACTCTAAAGGACAAAAGTTCTGTCGAGCTTGTCAGTGGTATCAAATCACTGAAGAGTTTCGCTGCCTTTGTTGCCACAATATTCTCAGAGCAAAAAAGAGACATAACAAAAAATGGTAATTCTATCAAACCCTTTCTTTTTTTAGAAATTACTTCCCTATCTTTACAAAAAGTATGTGTTCCTTTCTTTTCTATCTAAATACAATTCCAGTAATGATTAGTCACAAAAAAGCACAATGAGCTCACTTTAGGCAGGGTTAGGAACAAAAAAAGGTATTTGGCAATGAATTTTAGACGTTTTTGTGTCTTATAGGGCTCATATTCAAATAATGATAACATATGATGTTCATTGTGAGAGATTTAATTTTTGGTATAGTTGTAATGACATTTGTTTTACTAATTCCGTTAACTGTATTTGCAGATACTCATAATATGGAACCAGAACCAATTCCTGAACCAGAAGAATTAGAAATTGCATCATTTGTTGATGAAACAAAAGATCCTCAAAGTTATGTTGATAGATACAACACTGAGGCAAGCTACAAAGAATGGTTTGATGAAAATTATTCAGAGTATGATTCAATTTATCAGGCAGTAGGATTACCTGAACCAATTCCTGAATGGGTAAAAGGTGTCTTTGTTTTTTGGTCTAATGGGAATATTTCAGATGTAGAATTAACAAGTGCTATTGAATTCTTAATAGAAAATGACATAATCAAGATTCCATTAATTCAAACATTACAAAATGAAATATCACAACTAAAAGCAGAAAATTCAGAACTACGTTCTCAACTAAATACATCAACACCTGAACCAACAGATACACAGTGCGGACATGGAACTACATTTGATGAAGTTAGTAATTCCTGTGTTTTGGAAGGAACAAATGAACCAGAATCGGAACCAACACCAGAATCTGAACCAACACCAGAATCTGAACCAACACCAGAACATGAAACTAATGATGAAGATTCTTTCCACGGAATAAAAGATGATGAAATTACAACTTATGGTGTAGATGTCACAAATATTGCATTAGATAATGATTTCAATTCATTAATTCTAGAAGTAAATGTTTACTCATCTTCAGCAAGATTGGAAATAACACTAGATAGAGAAATTATTGATGCAGTGTTTGAAGGAACAGATGATGAATTCATTGTAATGGTAGATGGGAATGAACCTAGTTTCAGCGAGATTAATACAACTTCACAGAGTAGAACTCTCAAAATTTACCTTCCTTTAGGTTCTGAAGAAATAGAAATTATAGGTTCCAAAATTGGACAACAAAGTGGAGAAACAGCAGTTGAAGATACAAAGTGTGGACCTGGAACTATACCTAATGAAGCAGGTACATCCTGTGTTTTGGGATGAACAATAGAATCATGAAACCCGTAGTAATTATCGCAATAGCAGTTGTTTTGTTAATTATTGGGATTTTTGGATTTAATCTATATGATCAAGGATATTTTGATAAATCAATTCAAAATATACCTCACGAGATTCAAAATATCCGCGAAATTACAAAAGACATTGGAATTGGAACTACTGATGAAATATCAGAAAAAATATCAGGTGTTTCAGAAAATACTGTTGGTCAAATCACTTCAAAAATAAATAATATTCCAGATTTGGATCCTCAAGCAAGAATAGTGGAACTTGAGAAAAAATTTAAAGATTGTTCAGAATTTGATTTTCAGAAATTATCTATGGCAGAGTTATTGAAATTATCAGGTGATCAACAATTTGAATATCATGAAACAAAAGCAGAGATGTTAACTGCAAAAATCAAATGTGGTCAATACAATCAAGAAATAGCAGGTCAAATAGCTCATCAGCAGAATCTGTTAGAACAAAAATGGGTAAATTCCCCTTAGAGTGATAAGATGAAACCAATAGTAATTATCAAAATGAGGCACGATTAAGAATGGGGTTATTTTCTAGGAAAAAAAAATCTGAGATGAAGGAGTATCCAAATGAATATTCGCAAGAACAAAGAGATTTGGCAAGAGAAGGAGTAGACTATTTGGAAAATACACCTGATTTCACTATGGAGCAAATTTCTGAACTATCTAAAAATTTATCACGTGATCAAATGACTCAAGATTTAAAAAATCCTACGGAGTTCAAATTCAGACAATTATCTCTAAAGTATAGCATGGCTGGAAATTTGGATGAATGTATAGATAATTGTAACAAAGGACTTGAAATCAATCCGCAAAGTCCTTTTCTATTATACATGAAAGGAAGAACACTTTCAGATTTAAAACAATTCCAAGAGGGTTTGGAGTATTTAGCAAAGGCTGTAGGATTAAGGGATGACTTTGCTGATGCATGGTGGGAAATTGGACGAATTCATCAAATACACAATGATATGGATAGTGCAATTTTAGAATATCACACAGCACAGAAATTAGAGCCAGATTATTATAAAATTAGTTCAAATAATCCTGATGTCGATGATGGTAAAAAACATGGAGTCTTACCGAAATTTACTCAAACATTAAATGAAAAAGGAGTCACCGTAGTTTTAGAATTTTTGGCTAATAAACCCGAAGGAGTCAATATCACACTGACGGGGTATTTTGCAATTTGTATGAGTACTGATCTATTACCTGAATATGTATTTCCGCCAAAAAACATTAGACTTCTTGTGTTTAGCAAATCAATTCACACAGTCAGGGAATGTGTTAATCAACTATCTGCACTGTTAAATGAAAATGGAATAGATACACAGGTAAATGAAAACGAATTAATTTTTCAAATAAATATTTTTGATAGTGAATTTCAAGAATGGGTTCCAGCAGTTGTTTTTGGTCCAGATGGTGGAGATTAGAAAATAATGGGATTATTTGATAAATTCAAGAAAAAAGATGAAAAAATTGGCATAGACCCTAGTAGACATTCGTATGTACATGTCTTAACTGACGAAATAAGAACAACATTTGTAGTTGATTTAGAGAATTATTCAGAATCTAATCAAGTACGAATGGTTGAGGATTCTACTACAACAAAAATGATTGATCATGGAAAAAACAAATATGGTGAAAGATACATTGGCACTTTTGATTCATTTAATTTTGACAAAGCAAAAACAACACCATTGATTTCTCGTTGTTCATATGATGAATTAGTAACCATATTCAATTGGAGACATCAGGGAAAATCAGATTATGAAACGGACAATATCCTTGATACAGATATATCCAAATTATCTCTTTTACAAAAAAAGTTTTTTCACATAAGCTCTGAATTAGTAACTGTGTATCCCATGACCACAAGTCCTAATGATCCTGATTATGAATATAGTATTCAAAACCCTGCAAAATATCAATGTGGGCCACCATTTGAACACATAGGACCTGATGAAAAACAATTTGGTGATTTTCACCTACGATTAATTTATGATGCTATCTTGATTCGATTATATTTTCTCTATTGGTCTACTGAAAACAAAAAGCAAAAGATGGAGAACAAAATGAGTTTGCTTAAGGATATTAAAGTAAATGAAAATTTTACAAAATTACCTGAATTTAAAATGGATGAGTTGAACAATATTTTAGATACAATTGTATTTGATTAGATTCTAAACTCCAATACGCTTAAGTTCATAGTTTTTAGAGAAGATTATTGAAAATTTATTATTTTATTTCATTAGGTGTGTTTATTGTAGTTTTTATTTTGAGTTTGGATGCTGTTGCTATAGAACGTAATTTTATTACTGGATATACTCAATCAGCGATGTATTCGGCAATATTATCTGCTATAGTGTTTATTATTTCTCGGGAAATTTTTAGACGTATGAAGAAGAATTAGATTCTAAACTCTAAAAAAACTCAATCCTCCATAACATCATACATCTAAGAGAAAATACTCTTTTTCAAACCGAAAATCATTTTCTGAGAAGTATAAGATCTAGTCAACTTTGAATGAGAGAATCTTAAAATTCAGTGATAAATGGTTGCAATTATGGAAAAAATGCGTGCAATGGTACTCTCAGAATGCGCCAAAATTGAAACAAACCCATTAAAATTAACTCAAATTGATAGGCATGAAATTAAACGTCCAAATGAAATTTTACTAAAAATTGAGGCTTGTGGTGTTTGTCATTCACAGCTTCACGGAATTGAAGGCGACTGGCTAGATATTGGGATCCCACCAGCACTCCCAACTGTTCCAGGTCATGAAGTAGTTGGTAAAATTATAGAAATTGGAGAAGGCGTAACTAAATTCAAAGTAGGAGATAGAGCAGGAATCACACCACTCCTTGAAGCATGTCAAAAATGTCAATATTGTCTAGAAGGAAAAGAATATCTTTGTGAATCATCAATTATTTTAGGAGAATCCTTCAAGGGAGGATACACCGAATACATTACAGTTACAGAAAATTTTGCAACCAAAGTTCCAGAATCTATGAAAGCAGAGTATGCTGCACCATTGTTTTGTGCAGGAATTACAGCATACAAAGCAGTAAAAGCAGCAGAACCAAAACAAAATAAAAAAATTGGAATTTTTGGAATTGGTGGTGTAGGACACATGGCAGTACAATTTGCCAAAGTTGAGAATTGTGATGTAATTGCATTTTCTAGAACTCAGAGTCATCTTGATGTTGCAAAAAGATTAGGGGCAAATGATGCAATGAAATTTACAGAAAACCAAGAAGAGTTTCTATCCACACTAAAAGAAAAACATGGAACACTTGATGCAGCAATTGTTTTTGCACCAGCAGACATTGTAACTGATACAGCAATAAAATCAGTCAAAAAAGGAGGACTAATTGTAATTGCAACAGTAGGTGAAAATCCAGCATTTAGTGCATTTGAAGAAAAAACAATCAGAGGTACACTAATTGGTTCTACTAAAGACATGGAGCAAGTAATCAAAATTTGTAATGAAAAAAATATCGAAGTAATCACACAAACATTTCCTTTAGAGAATGCAAATGAAGCACTCAAAAAATTAAAAGATTCAGAAATTGAAGCCAGAGGAGTTTTAATTCCTTAACTTTTTGGGCTTAAATATCGGAGTATTTAGATTTCATTATGAATTGTAAACGATGTCACCATACAGATGAGATACACGTTACAAATGAGGAAAGTGATTCAATTATCAAGGCTGGAAAATGCCAAATTCCAAATTGTACATGTCAGCAATACGTAGATCCTATTCAAACAATTGATGAGGATTTACTGTAACAATTCATATATCAAAATCATTTTAGAAAACCATGGATAAACACAAGCCAGCAGATGAAATGATAAAAGAGTTAGATAATTTATTATCAAAACTCAACGCAATGGAAATTGTTGCATCTGATGACTATCAAAAAAATTCAGTCAAAGTAATGAGAGCACTTGTAGAGGGACAAATGCATTCAATCAATGAGTTTGGACATTTGAAAAAAGCAATGGATTTACTAATGTTACAAATATTTGATGTTCAAAACAAATCTAAGAATTAAGTTTAGTGTCACTAATTCCACAACCAACACAACGATAAAGTGTTGATTTTTCAAGAATTTTTTCAGGTTTCATTTCTTTACCACAACAAGGACAAGAAAATTTTTCTGAGACATTAGTTCTCACAACATAATCAGGTTTTGGAGGAATCACATCATTAGAATTACAGACAGGTTTGTAGCGATTAATTATTTTATTGAGAATGTTTTGTCTGCTTTCGATACTTGACTCAAATAATGGCAATATTGCAAGATGTAATGTTTTTTCTGAAACTGAATGCTGCATCCAACATTTGAAATTGAGATTTTGAGTAAAAAATGACTCATCATCAGTATTTTCACAATCCCCAACATAGATTATGTTGAATTTGTCCTTATCTCGAGTCATTATCAAATATACCAATTTTTCCATTGGTGGACCCCATTCATCAAGTGGAATAGGTCCAAGAAACTCATACTGGAGAATTTGAATACTCAACGAATGTATTTTTGAATACTTTCTTTTCTTTGTTCCCCAAATCCAGAATTTAGCACTAATTTGATCGCAAAAATCAGACTTGAAAAGATTAAATTCTAGAGTAATGGATTTTTTGTAAATGAAAGAAGAGCACAATCATGCAAAAGTAGGATATTCAATGATTGTAGTAGCAGCTAGTCTTACAGCAATTGCATTAATTGGACTAGCAATTGGTGAAGATGTACTCTTTTCAGATAACATGCAAAGAGACAACACAGCACATTTCAATGAATGTAAAGCAAATGATTTCAAAGCAGAAGATTGTGAGAGATACCATGAGAGAATAAATAATGAGATCTCAGGAATCTACATCGATTTTGATGAATAACTAGTATCCATTACTGAAATCTTCTAACATGTTTTGATTTTTTGTTAATCGATTCATTGCATAAAATGCACCACCAACAATTCCTGCTTGATAAAAAGTATACAAAAATACTCCAGAAGATGTAGGATCAGATTTTGTGAAACTTAGGACAAGGATTGTAAAGAACACAAATGTTCCAACAAATGTAACTAGTCTATTTAGAAATCCAGAATTCATTCCAACTATTCTTTTAGTTGCTGCAGCCATTAGTGCAATACTTGAAATAATTAGAAAAGTTGCACCGCCATTTGCAGTTACAAAAGAGCTTAACCAAGGGATTAGTCCACCTTCCAAGATTGCAGTGTCAGGCATTATACTGCCACCATTGATTGCAAAGTTTACAGAACTAAACATACCGCCCATTACAAAGAAAAATAAGAAAATTTTTACAATTGAACGTTTTATTGGACTTTGAATTTCTGATGGTCTTACTGCTCGCTCTGTAATTCTCATGCCATAAAGAAATCCTATAGCCATTGCTGGAAAAAACATTATGTTAATCAAAAGTGGTGATTCTTTGTTTATTGCCTCAATTTGAGGATGAAAAATTAAAAATAAAATCACTGCTAGAGATGCTGAGGCACCAAATAATATCAAGCCCAGATGTTTATGCTCATTTGATTGCATAGAACTCTCCCAGTTGTACATTTTGTATAATATTGAGAAAATCATTAAAGACTGAGCCCAAAAATCATTTGGTCAAATGATCAATTCTCTTTACCCTTTTTAGGGCTAGAGAGATAGATTTCTCATGAAAATAGGCATCATAGTAAGTATTAGCGGAGTAATTTTCGTGATTTTAGGAATAATATTTTATCTGCAGGGATTGTCATTAGTGGGACCAGAATCATCTTTCATGTATTCTAATCCAAAATGGATAACATATGGATTTGAAATAATTATTGTAGGAGTCATAATTATAGGAATAGGGTCAGGAATTAAAATTCTCAAAAGAAATTAGTTTGTGACACGAAGTGTTATGGTACTACGAATTTTTTGTAATTTTCTAATCTTTGATGTAATTATTTCATTCATATCCCCAGAAGAGTCTGTAACAAATTCTGCAACAATATCATAACTACCAAAAGTTACCAAACAATTTTTTATTTCAGGAATTTCAGTTAATTGTGAACAAAGTGATTGTTCTTCTCCAATTTCACAGCTAATTAGCATGTAAGCTTTTTCCATTTCAATCATATTCTATTAAGATAAAGACCAACTTAAAGACATCTAAGAAATTTTCATTAAAAATTAGATCTCAAAATCCAGCAGTCATTGGATTTTTAGGTTTCATAATTTCTCTTAACAAAATTGTTGCAAAAGAACCACGAGATAAAGAAAACTCTACCACATCATCGTGTGAAGAATAATCAGTACAATGAATTGCTGCTTGTCTAAAGCCACCCTCGTTACTTACTTCTTGCATTTCTTTTATGAAAAAATCTTTGGGTGCGATCTCTTCTGCTTGTAATATTTTTGAAATTTGATAATCAAATCTTGTTTTTTTGTAATAAGAATAACCAACAAAAGGTAATGCCAAATATTGATCCATTCCTTTTACGTATTTTCCAATTATTCCTTTAAAATCAAAACAAACATCACCTACTTGTGCTTCAAATAGATTTTCACCATCAGAAAATGCAGAACTCAGTGACTGATTAAAAATATAGGATTGGTAGGCCTGAATGTAAAATCTTCGTAACGATAAAGGGATAGCATGAATGGCTTTTAGAGGCTCACCATGCTCAATCATTTCAGATAAAACAATTCTTTCAATATCCATCTGGAAAGGGACCTCATCAAGATATTTTTTATAATTTGCAGGATCTAACAGTTTTTCTCGAATCTCAGTATTTTCCTTTGAATCATAACTAGATGTAAAAGACAATACTAAATCAACTGCTTTTTTGAAATCTCTTTGCAGAATTGCCTTACCAATTAGATGCGTAACTGGTCTTTTTGAGCCAAAACGCTGGTAGCCATAAAAATTCAGAGTTTTTTCAAAATCATCAAAAGAAGACAAGTCATCAGAGCATTCAGAGATTTTTATTTTAAAGTGGTTTCCTATCATGTCTTTTTTTGATATTGGTTTTTTTACATGACCGAGTTTTTCAAGTGAATATTTTTCAGTAGAGAAATTATCCACACCTCGTCCTTTATTTCCAGCACAAACAAATTGCTCAGTTACTGCAGATGCATCTTTTAATCCAAGTGCTTTTAATCGAATTCCTTTCTTTTTAAAAACATCAGACAAAGCATGATTAGTGTCAATCCTTTTCTTTTTTAGTTTGTATACAGCATAACCATCAATATCGTCAATAGATTTTTTTGCCTTTTCAGAAATTAATTCACTTACCTGAAAATCTTCAGGTTTAATTCTAATTTTTCCACCAATTCCATTAAAGTTAGTACTATAAACTGAAATTCCAATTAAAGAATCTAAATTTGGAATCACTCTATTGTCACAGTAACAAATTTGCTTATTGCAACATCAGATAATTGTGCACCAAGAAGAACTTTGTATGTTCCAGGAATTGCATCATCAGAAATTGAAATATTAGTATGAATTGGTCTAGGTGCATCAAAATCTAATTGGAATGTTTCAGGACTATTCATGTCAAGTTCAACATTCAAGAAATCATGCGTAGATTCAAGAATTAATGAAACTCCCATCAAATCATTTTGAGAGTTAGGAGATATGATAAAGTTGAGATGTTGTGAATCACCAGAAGACATCACAAGTGTATTTGTTTCTAGTTGAATTTCAATAGGTAAAGGAATAGAAGTATCAACTACACCGATATTGTTTTCCACCCATTCAGTAAACCAAATTTTTTGTCCATCAATAGTAAAATCAAAGATTTGTGCTATACCACAATCAGCTATCATCATACCAGTTCCAGGATCACAGTCACCCCAATTAGGATTCTTTGATGGAATTTGATATTCTACAAGTGATTGTAATTTTGGATCCATTACAGAAATATTATTTGCAGTCTGTTCATTGAAAATTAAACGTCCTTGGTCATCAGTATCAATCCAGTATGGTCTAGATATTGGAGTTTTTACAATTCCTGTTTGATTTCCATATGTACTAAGTAAGGGATCTGCTGTAACATATTGAATGAATTTTTCAGTTACAGGATCAAAACTGAAAAATGATGAAGAGGTTGTATCAGCTAACCAAACTAATCCATCATTAGATACTGTAGCTCCATTTGGAGTGAGTAATGTTACAGGTAATTTGTAAACATCAATAAAATCATGTAATGCGAGATATTGTTCACCGGTGTTTGTAACTGAATCAAGATATTCATGTTGATTGAATTTAACTAAAACTCCACCTTGTTGGTATAACCAATTTGTATACCAAATGTTATCATTTGCATCAATTGCAAAGTCTGCAGTTACAGAATTATCAACAGGTGATGGAATACTAAGATAATTTACTTCTTCATCAGATTGACTTGGATCCAATAGTGTGAGTTTATTTCCTGTAAAATCATTAATTATAATTTGAGAACCATCAATTTGGAGTCTTTGTGGTAATGCGTCAGTTTCAGTTGGATATCCTAATCGAGTGTATTGTTCATCAATTGTTGAAAACTTCCATACAGAATCATATGTTTCATCAGTAAACCAAACAGAACCATCAGGAGCATAATCAATTCCCCACATCATTGAACGTGCACCAGGAGGCCACGTAGGATTATCATATTCAGTAAATGTTTCAGTTAATGGATTGAATTTTCCCAATTTTCCAGTATTAGTTTCAGTAAACCAAACATTTCCATCATAATCAGTTACAACAGCTAATGGGTTTGTACACTCTGTTGGGATAGAAAATTCTTTTACATATTTTGTCGATTTTGCATTACTTGAACCACAAAATTGATCACGTTGTTCATCAGGAAAGTTATCAGCTGGAGTTCCAGTTATTGTTACATCAGGGTTATCTTCAGGAGCTGGCAACATCATACTTTGTAATCCAAATCCAGAGGTAACCATGATTCCACCAAAAAATAATGCAAATAATAATCCCTTTTTCTTCATAATTCAAAAAATATCTAGCCAGGTTATATCTTATTCCAAGAATGAATTATTACATTAATTTAAGATCTCTAGTGATTTTATCAATTAGATTTTCAGGTGCAGGTCCAATTGAAATGCAAGTTGTTGTTCCAGGAGATATCTGAGTATGTCCAGCATCGGTAACTTCAGACCAAGGGAGATTCAAATCAATTGCACCTCTTTTGACTTCTTGTAAATCTTTGATACCTGAAACTTTGACAACAATTTTCTCTTGTCCACCCCACCATTCTTTGAACCATTCAGGATGTGATTTTCTCACATGTTCTGCTCCAAGTACGCAAGCATGTCCCACCTGAGCTGCAATCTTTCCTTTTCCCATACCAAGATCAGTCCTTACAGCTATCACCTGTTTGATATCGCCCATATTATTATCAAATACAGGCATAATGAAAAACTTTTGAATTAAATAATTGACAAAGAAACAAAATCTGTGAACTATGACGTAGTAATTGCAGGTGGAAGTGTTGCAGGATTGTTATGTGCACGAGAAATTGCCTCAAATAGATTTTCAGTCCTTGTAATTGAAGAAGATTATGAGATTGGAACACCAGAACATTGTGGTGGACTAGTAAGCATTGCAGGGTTAGAAGAATTAGGAGTAATACCATTTAGAAAAACATTTGATCACATGATAGAATCAGCAGAAGTTACCGCACCAAACGGAAATAATTTTACAATTAATTCAAAAAAACAAAAAGTTATCGAGATAAGCAGAAGAGAATTAGACAAACAAATAGCATTTCAAGCACAAAAAAATGGTGCAGTAATTAAAGTTAGAACAAGTTTTCAAGAAATTACAGATTCAGGAATTAGAACAAATGATGAAAAAATTGATTGTAAAATTTTTGTTGATGCCAGAGGAGTATCATCACTAATTCATAAAGACAGAACAGGAATTATTTCATCTGCACAATATGAGATTTATGCGGATTGGATTAAGAAAGGAAAAGTAGAAGTAATTTTTGATCAAGAGAAATACCCAGGATTTTTTGCATGGATTATTCCATCAAATGAAGGTAAAGGAAAAGTTGGACTTGCAGGAAGAGGAATCAACGTAGCTGAAGTATTAGATGAAATTTTAAAAGAAAAAGGAACTCATTCAACAATTAGAAAAATTTTTGCACCAATTTGGATAAAGGGACCAATTGAGAATTTTATTGATGGAAAAACAGTAATCATAGGCGATGCTGCAGGACAGGCAAAACCAACTACTGCTGGAGGAATTTTCACTAGTGGTATGGGTGGAGTTTATGCAGGACAGGCAATTTCAAAATTTTTGGAAACAAATGAACACAGTGATCTTGAGGAATATCAAAAAAGATGGAAAACCAGATTTGGAAAAGAATTCGATAAACAGATTTTAGCAAGAAAACTTTTAGAGAGAATAGATAATCAAACAATCAATAAATTATTTGAATCAATTACACCTGAAATCATAAAAGATATTTCAGAAAAAGATGACTTTGATTTTCATACAAGTTCAATAATCAAATTACTCGGAATGAAAGGATCAATCAAAACTGCTCAAACTCTTATCGGAGGAGAGCTCAAAAAATTACTTAGATAATTTATGCATAAATTCTAAGCAAGGTATAAATGAAGTTTACAGAAAATTGCAATATGTCATCATCCACGATCTCATTACCAACATGTAGTTGTTGTCACAGACATATTATGCCTAATGATAAATGTGTAAAATTCAATTGCCCAGAATGTGGCGCTGATTTAATTTGGAGATGTCAAAGTTGCAGGGAAGCAGCAAGAATCTATACTTGTTCTTCATGTAACACGGTAGGACCTTAGAAAAATGGCTCAATTATTATTTATCACAAAAATTCTTCCAACAGGAACTGAAGTCGATTTAGATAAACTAGTAGAATCTATCCAATCAGCATTACCTGAAGGAATTAGCATGAAAAGACATGCCAAAGAACCATTGGCATTTGGATTAGAATTTTTGAAAGCAGAATTTGTTTTAGAGGATAAAGAGGGACAGAGTGACGCATTAGAGAATTCCGTTAAAGGAGTTGAAGGTGTCAGTGAGTTGGAAGTCCTAAACATGAGTAGAATGTCCGTTGACATGAAATAGGTGATTTTTTGGTGCGCAAAGAAGAGACTTTGCAAATGCGAATTGGAGAAGCAAAACAAAGAGACGTAGGTAAAAAACGAGCCAGAATTGGTCCGGATGCCATGGATTTTCTCAAGGTATCCCCTGGAGACAGTATAGAAGTAATGGGTTCAAGATCTAGCTGTGCAGTTATCTGGCCAGTTGATGAAGATGAAAAATTACCAGACATCATTCGAGTAGATGGTCAAACAAGAAAAAATGTTGGAGCATCATTAAATGATATTGTAAAAATTAGAAAAGTTTCATCAAAATTTGCAAAAACAGTTTCACTTACACCAGTTAATGATTCAGTTACAGTAGACAAAGAGTTTACAGATTTTGTGAAAAATAGATTGAAAGGATTACCAATTGTTCATGGAGATGAAATTTCAGTTATGATTTTAGGTAATTCAATGGATTTCAAAATTACAAAGACTGTACCAAAAGGAGTAGTCAAGATGGACCGCTCTACAGCACTTACAATTTCAACTGAGACATCAGTTGATAGAAAAGTTCGTGTAACATATGAAGAAGTTGGCGGACTACGTGACAAAGTTAAAGCAATGAGGGAGATTGTAGAACTACCATTAAAGCATCCAGAATTATTTGTAAGATTAGGAATTGAACCACATAGTGGAATTTTACTTTACGGGCCACCAGGTTGTGGAAAAACTCTACTTGCAAAAGTAATTGCCAGTGAATCAGAAGCTAACATGTATCCAATTAACGGTCCAGAAATTATGAACAAGTACTATGGAGAGACTGAAGCCAAGTTAAGGGATATTTTTAAAGAAGCTAAAGACAATTCACCAAGTATTATTTTCATCGATGAGATTGACGCCATTGCTCCAAAAAGAGAAGAGGCATATGGTGATGTTGAAAAAAGAGTTGTAGCTCAACTGTTAGCATTAATGGATGGTCTCAATGATAGAGGAAATGTAATTGTATTAGGTGCTACAAACAGACCAGACAGTGTTGATCCTGCCCTTAGAAGACCAGGCAGATTTGATAGAGAGTTTGAGATATCAGTTCCAAATGAGGATGGACGATTAGAAATTCTTGAAATTCATACAAGAGGAATGCCAATTAATGAGGATATTGATTTGAAAGATTTGTCATCAGAATTACACGGATATACTGGTGCTGATATCAAATCTCTTTGCAGAGAGGCTGCACTAAAATCAATCAGAAGGTATCTACCAGAAATAGATCTTGAAACAGAAAAGATTCCATCTGAAGTCTTAGAATCAATGCAAATCAAACTAATTGATTTTTACGAAGCAATGCAAGAAGTAATCCCCACAGCAATGAGGGAAGTTTATGTTGAAAGATCCAAAGTATGGTGGCAAGATGTAGGAGGGTTAGACAGTGTCAAAAAAGCATTAACTGACAATCTAGTCACTGCAATGAAAGAGCCAAGTAAATTCACAAAAATTGGAATTAAACCACCAAAAGGAGCTTTGATTTATGGTCCACCAGGCTGTGGAAAAACACTCCTTGCACGAGCACTTGCAACTGAAACTGGTGCAAATATGATTTTAGTTAAAGGTCCTGAAATTCTTTCAAAATGGATTGGTGAATCTGAAAAAGCTATTCGAGAAATTTTCAGAAAAGCTAAAGCATCATCTCCATGTGTTGTAATTTTTGATGAACTAGATTCACTTGCACGAAATAAATCAGGAGAAAGTGGAGTGGGTGAAAACATTCTAAGTCAATTACTAACAGAAATTGAAGAAGGTATTTCTTCACGAGTTGTAGTAATTGGAATTACAAACAGACCAGATGTGTTAGATAATTCTCTATTAAGAACAGGCAGATTAGATTTAGTTCTCTATGTATCACCACCAGATGAAAAAGGTAGATTAGAGATTATCAAAATTCTAACAAAAAAGATGCCGTTAACCAATGATGTAAAATTACAAGAGATTGCAATTGCAACTCAAAATTATTCAGGTGCAGATTTATCAGCACTATGTCGTGAAGCTGCAGTTCATGCAATGCAAAATAATGCAGATAAAATATCTAGTCAAGACTTTGCAAAAAGTTTGAAACAAGTAAAACCATCAATCACTAAAGAAGTAGATTTATGGTACAACAATGTGAAGGAAAGTATATCTAACGTAGTACCAAAGTCAGAGGATAAAACATTCTACGGATAAAAAATGGCAATACCAATAAGAAATACTGTATTTGATAAAATCAAAGAAGCAAATTCCTTAACAGATGTAGAGCTTTACAAAATTTTAACAAAAGATGAGAATATTCTTCCAGAAGATAAATTCAACAAAATACTTTTGGATTTAGAAATCCTAGGTCTAATCAAAGTAGCATGGATAACAAAAGAGGAGCGTAGAATCGAAATAGTAGTTATCGAAAAAGTGATTGATAAAGTTGCAGCACAAAACAAAGAAGTGATGGAAAAAGATTATGAAGCCAGCTTCCCAGGCGTAGATAAATAATTTCTAAAACAACGGAAAGTGGAATGCTGCATCTAATGCAACTGCTACAAAAATTATTGTAAGATAAGGAGCAGTAACCTTGTATGCTTTCCAAGCAAATTCAGATGTTGGTGTCTTTGTTAATTTGTAATGATATACCAACATCATTCCCCCAGAGATTGCAGCAATTATTGTGTAAACAAGTCCCAATCCATCAGGAATTAAAACAAGTGTAAATGAAAACGGAAGTAAAATTAGTGTATTTCCTAAAATGTACTTTGATGTTTTTTGCATTCCAATTACAACAGGTAACATTGGAACACTAGCTGCTGCATATTCATCTTTAATTTTCATTGCAAGACACCAAAAGTGTGATGGGGTCCAAACAAAAACCAAAAAGCCAACTAGGAATCCTAACAAATCCATACTGCCAGTAGCAGCAGACCATCCTGCCCAAGCTGCAGCACTACCTGCAATTCCACCAATAACAATATTTGAAGAGTTTAGACGTTTTAGCCAAGCGGTATAAATTATGACATAAGAAAATATTCCAACTGCAATAAAGAAAGCAGATACTGCGTTTAGTGCAAAGAATCCATAAATTACTGAAACACAACTTACAGCTAATCCATAATACATTACATGAGGTGCTGCCATTCGTCCAGAAGGAATTGGTCTAGTACTAGTCCTAGTCATTTTTGGATCAATATCTCTATCATAATAGTGATTCAGAGCACTAGAACCAGCTGATGCCAATGCACCAGCTATAATGATGTGTAAATAATCAATATATTGAAGATCAGGGGCACCATCAACTAGCTTACTTGCAGCATACATTGAGGTTACAGCAGTAATAACTAGTAGAACGACAATTCGTGGTTTGGATATCTCCATT
>Ga0209360_1001290_pt1 | contig 17031 bp, 27 predicted proteins | sample SaaInlV_130m_DNA_3_FD_184651 | JGI IMG/M metagenome (GOLD analysis project Ga0209360, IMG submission 184651) | Marine microbial communities from expanding oxygen minimum zones in the Saanich Inlet - SI037_S3LV_130m_DNA (SPAdes) (version 2) | ecosystem: Environmental > Aquatic > Marine >... | reverse complement strand
GCGCTGGCTGCAACACTAGCCGAGCCCTTAGCGGCACTAACGGACATTGAAGTAGAAGCAGCAGCAACAGATTTTGACCCCTGGACAGCTACTGTCCGTGTTTGAACGATAGCTTGTTGGTATGGCGATGCTGCAATGTGAGGATCTTGCTTAAGCAGAGCAACGGAGCGCGCCCACTTGTTGCCCATATGAGTAAAGTCAGATGAAGCTTGAACCGCCTTTCTACCCACCTGCACGAGGCCTGTTCCCAACCGTCGCAAGCGAGGCAGAGGCTCGCCTGCAGCCTGCTTAGCAAGCAGCATACTTACAGTTATAGACTTCATCTTGGGCAAGAATGCGGACATCACACGACCCAAGCTACCCACGATATTGCCCAATTGACCCATAGAGAATCCAACAGGGCCAATAACGGCCAGCAACCCAGTGAATGCCATAATAGCCTTCTTTGTAGTCGGGCTTAAATTAGCAACCCATTTAGTGAAATTTTTAATGGCAGGAATGATAGTTTTTTCAATAGCGTCGAAGAACGCCGTCCCCATTTCCTGCATGGCAATCTTGATATCATTACGCAATCTTTGCATCACAGCGGCTGGGCCAGCCATCACCAGATTAAACTCATCAGCGAATGTCTCACCAGCTTGTGTTGCACCCATAAAGTCAATCACTAGAGACTTCAATGGTGGAGACAAACCCTGCAGAGCTGTGGAAAGAATTCCAGCCGATGTGGTATTCTTATCAAAACCCTGACTAGAACTCCCCAGACCCTGATCGAAGGCTATAATATCATCTCTAAAGCTTTGAATCGCTTCCGGTGAAGAAAAGGCGCTGCTGATCTTAGCCTCAAGCTCTTCTAAGTTCTCAACTCCTCCAATAAGATCTGCCAGACCCACAGCTCCTCCAGATCGCAATTGTTGCTGCATCGTTTTAACAGATTGAGTGAAGCCCTCCATGCCGCGCATGGCTGCAAACATACGGCTTGCTTGGCGCTTACCAACAAGCTCGCCAAGATAAATAACAGCAGCCTTCTTCCCAGCAGCCTTGTCGATGATATTCAAGTTCTCAGCCAGATTGAATAGAAGCATATTGCCCATACCAAGATCAACATTGAATTCTGACCACTTAGAGCCCATCTCTTCAGCCATATCACGAACCTTGGCTGTGGGGTTAATCATCCTCTGAAGAGAGAATTTCAAAGCGTGGGCAGATTCGGTAGCATCAAGACCAACTTCCTTCATGTTAGCCATAACGCCAGACAAGAATACTAAGTCCACACCCGCCGCAGCAGCGGCAGGAGAAACCTGAGGAAAAGCTTCTGCAAGATCTTTCAACGATAGAGCAGTGGTATTCTCCATCATGTTAAACTTAGCTAACAATCCAGCGACTTTAGCTATCCTGTCCCCGGCAGGGTCCATCTGCTTAACCATGCCTGCAAGGTTAGCAATGAAGTCTCTGCCCACCTCAACAGATACCTCTCCGACCTTCTCCAATTCAAGAGCCAGGCCAGCATACTCTACAGCGAGATCAGAGAGTTTATCTTTCTGTCCGCCACCAAGCAGAGCCTTACCCATTTGGGCGAAGTCAGACGTAAGACCGGCAACAATGGACGTAGACGCACCTATAGCGGAAGACAAACTGAGCATCTTCTTCTTGAGATCAGCAGCCGCCCCGCCAGAGATATCAAGAATTTTCTTCGTTCTGACGAACTGTCTCTCAAAGCTCTCAAACGATTGCATCATAAAGCGTAATGCAATGCCAATAGGAGCAGTTATACCAACCATCATCTGACGCCCCAACCACTGCATATTCTTAGCAGCCGAAGTAGCATTCTGAGAGACGCGCTTAAGGTCAGTACCAAACTTACGGAGAGGCACCTTCCTCATGTCCTTTCTAAGCTTTACTAGCTCTCTGGAGTAGGCACGATAGGCCTGAGTGCCACGCTGAGTTTGTTGACGCTGAAGCTTAAGCGTCCCAAGCTGGCCCTTAATTTCACGCCGATAAATCTTCTGGTTTCTAACCAGCATCTTGACGCTTTGAGCCTCGCCATGAAATATCTTTTGAAGCTCTTTAGCAGAGCCAGTAAGTCGAGGTATTTGAGATCCGAGGCTGTGCGAAGCGTCTTCAAGAACGACAATGCCATTCTTAAGCTTCATCACCTGAGCTTGCAGTTGACCAAGCTGATTCAGCCCGCCAACATTAACTCTAAATTCTAGATTTGCTCCGCCTGTTTCTGCCATATTTCACACCTATACCATTATCCCACTCATTGGCTTTCATAACCAAGCCCGATGGGTAGATGTGTAATCGTAAACTCGCTGTCCAGAGCATTGCCTGAAGAGGAACCCGACGAAGTATCTAAATCAGTCATCGACTGATACTCACCTATTCCCTCACCAGTAACAACCTGAGCAAGCAGATTATAGTCTGCGTGCTTCTTGCTACGAACCATATCAACAATATGGATCAGCTCTGGAAATGTTAATATGTTTTCTATATCGTCAATGCTTTTCCAAACACCGACAGAAACGAAAGCCTCTAAAATAAGGTGGTGGAGAGGGAAGGTACTCCATTGAAATGGTGTACCATCACTTCCCTCTCCACCTACTCGTTTGGGGCTTCGTCAACCTCATTGCCCATGCTTGCAGCCATTAAAGAAGCAAAACATCGCAAATCTAAAGCGTCCTCAAGAGCATCATTATCATTAGCCAAATCAGGATCAACCTTCTGTAATGCAATAGATGATGCGAGGACCATATTATCAATGTCCTCATCGGATAGACCGGCATCATCCTCGACATTAAGCTTATCTGCTACGGCCATAAACTTCCGTAACTGCCTAATGGTCAAAGGATGAATCGTCCTTTCCACACCATCTGCAAAGATGATATCCTGACCTCTCCTGAGATCTTTGTTCGTTGCAGCCATTTACTTTTCACACCTTTCATTCGTTATAACATCATGCTATCAGATATTCCAAAGAATATCAACCCGAATCGCCAAATTTCTTAGGCGTTTGCGGTTACATCAATAATCTTGCCATATTCATAGTTGGTATCCGAGCTATTCGGCAGAATACGAAATTCTACCGGAAATGCTACAGCCTCAGCTCGCTTCATTGAATGAGAGCTTGCTGAATACGATACAGCGCGCTTCGTTTGAAAGATGCGCTTTAGCGTAGTGCTAGCAGTCGTGCCGGGAGCGTTACCAGTAATCTGAAGTACCTTCTCATACGGGTAAACGTTCTCAATACCAAACTTAAATGTCCGCGTAGCAGATGCGCCCGACACCGTATCCAAATCGGTTACGATATCAGCTGTTGTACTGTCTGTCGCGGCAACCGTTGATGAATAGTTCCATGCGTGGGCAAGGTTCTGAAGCGTTGCTTCGGCAAGGGTCGTCTTGACCATCACCTTAACCCTCGACTGGATGACCTTGGCAGCATCGCCAAACTGATCAACTTCTACGTCAACCATGTCCGGCTCCCATGATAGCTCAACGCCATCCATAGTAGCACCAACGTCAGTTAGGGACGCAAAAGCCGTTCCCGACTCGCCCAATTCGACGGTAGCCTCACCAACGACAATATTTGCAGTTGTAATTGCCATTATTTTCCTCCTAAATTATTCAAGAATAAACATGCGCTTACCGCGCCTGTCTCTCCATCTAGCTATTTTCTGTGCGTGCTCTAAGAGCACTTCGTCCTTACGGCCCCCCACTCCTACGGAATTTTGCCACTCAAACTCATACTGAGTGGCACCGATACGAGCAGTAAAACCAGAGGTCTTTCCCACATATGTAATAGCAGTATACCTTACTTTCATTTTTATTGCGAATACTATCCCGCTACATACATAACGGAAAAGTCCAATTGGACAGAGTACCAGCCCTCCTTTTCAAGAGGCTGATTTGATCTAGAACCTATTAATCTCGATCCCAGAACACGATTAACAGTGTTATTTACATTGACTGTAGATGTGACTGTAGTGTCGGTTCCAGGGCCCCTTGGACCACCCCCGACATCGAACATACTAATAATTTTATTACTTATCCTAAAGCACCTATCTGCATTGGAATCATAGATTATATACCGCAGAGTGTCTTCTCTCAAAAGATAGGCACTTGATGCAATATGGCCAGGAAGCCAGTAATACACGATAAATGGAGGCTTCTGGTCATTAGGAATCACCATAGGAAATATTTTGACAGCCTTGCCAGCTATATCCTTCAAACCATAGTTTCTTTTAAGCTCATCATTGAAATCATAAGCAATTATTTGATCACTATAGTCTGGCACCAGAAACCTCCGATGCAACAGTATTAGATATCTCTTCGGCCAAATTATTCATCTCTGACACAACAATCCTTTGAATCCCGCTTGTAACAGACTTGATACTACCATCTGATACATTATCATAGCTCACCTCGGCGCTCACCGAACCATCACCATCAAAGTCCATACTCGCAGTAGAGACGATGTAGGTTCCATACTGGCTTTTGCCAGAGATAACAAGATGCAGCCCCATAGGGTCAACAGTATGTCTTACTGTCAAATGACTAGCCTGCTGAGGAAAGTGTTCATGAATCAGACTTTCTACATTCTTAACGGCAGCATCGCCATGAGCAGCCATCGCTGAGTAGATCATCACATTAGAGCTTTGCATGCGTCTAGCCATGCTCTTCAATGCATGCATCCCCTTAATATCAAGCTTCATCATTATTTAGATTCCACCACAACACGAGCTTTAACGTAAAGATGATTTAATCTACCAGAATACCCCGGCCTCTTTGCGATGGATATAACCTCCAGGGGGCCAGCTTCTAGCACATTACCACGACTATCACGAATGTTATACAATCTAGAGTCATAAGTAACCTTGTCCTCAAAATGCCGGGGGATGAAAACACCATATTCAGCGTTCTCAGCCACATAGGGAGTAGTCTTCCTCACAGTGCCTATCGGAGCAACGTGTGCATTGATAGTCCTACTAAAGTAATAGTCTGGAACGACCTGACCGGAAGCGCTCTCAGACTCGCTATAGAAATGCACATCTACAATGTGAGGGAAACGCATAAAGGTTTGAAACGACATTTAGCTCACCCCACATAATCCATAACATATAAAGTATAATCCATCAAAAGAATGTCGGCGTCTACGTTGCCCGTGGAGCCAAAATAATCACCATCAAATCTGTACCTAGTTGTGTCCATAGCCACATAGTTGACACGATGACGTCTATATTCTACATCATCATTCATTAAATCAAGAATTAATAATTCCGCCGCATTAAAGACATTGCTAGGAATATAGCGCCAACCGAAACTGCCAGTTACTTTATAATCAGATTTGCTGTTAAACTTGTTTGCATAGGTTCTAGCAATATAGTTCTTACTGGTGTCAGAAACCTTGTTTTTAAACCGAATAGCATATGAGGAACCAAAATTCCCCATAGAATTAAACTTTTCTAAATTATTCAACGTAGAATCAGAACTGTCATGCACAGTCTCAGAGTCGCTATCGCCAGCATCAGCAACGACAGTTGTCAACACATCCAGGGGGTAGGGCAATCTTAGATAGCGATTGTCTGTGCCATCAATAACAAAACTCTTGCTTCCATAATAATCAAAGGCCTGGCCGCAGAATGTATTGATAATCCTTCTAGCCTTCTTCTCTAGATCATCGAACTTGGCCCCATAGTTTGCTTGCATATCAGAATTGTTAGAAAAGAACTGCGCTGAAGTTATGTAAGGAGTGTATACATTTATATACGACTCGCTAGTATGCGCAACCGAACTAATAGAATACGAAAAAACTACTTTATGAATCCCGCCCTGAGACAGTACGTAATTGTTAGAATTAGCCGTAGATTCACCATACGTTATTGCATACGTACCGACAGCAGTGCGTGTACACGCAGTAGAGGCCTGAACTACACTACTGTCATCAAATTCATGATACAAGGTAGCATTAACTATATTGCTGTCTGGGTCTCCCCCCAGCGATAGTGTTACAACCTTACTGGTACCAATCTTTACGTCATCCATCAACTTTCCTCTAACAACATTATACCACCACAGACATCTAACAGCTAACCTCTGCTAGCCGTCTGCCTCTATGCATATTATACATTCGCCTGGGCATTCATCAGCAGAATCAATAACATTCTCTAGCTCACCATCAGGAACTGTAGCAAGTCCCTGAGCCATCTGATACACCGGCTTGGTTTGATAATTAGGACCAAAGATAGTATCCCAATGCACCTCTTTCACATAGGCCAATCCATCATCATGCATTTGGAATATAGCCGGTGCAATCTCTGCGCACAGACCGTCACCAGTACACAAGTCCTGGTCAATCCATACCTTCATTAAAACCCCCAGTAATTTCATCAATCAAACGCAATTCTAGACATTCATTTGAACTCAACCACCAGTCCTTGCGATGCCAGTTTCTTTTGACCTTTTGAGGTGTAAGTTTAGAATTAGCGCAAAAGATAGAAACGATTCTCCCCTCTATCCTTTTGATCCATTCAACCTTGTCTTCGATCTCAAAAGTTTTTCCAATCGCACCAAAAGCTGCCCTGTGAATCATCATCCAAGCCTCTGCAGACATCCATCTGTGATCGCCAGCCTGAACCAATACGCCACCCATGCTTGCAGCCATACCAGTAGCACCAGTGGTTATATGATGCCCTGCATTAGAAAGAGACCTTATATAATCGAATAATGCAAGCCCAGGAATTACAGCCCCTCCCGGTGAATCGAAGATTATCTCTATATCGCACCCTGGATCGAGACGAGACCATTGCGTTAACTTCTTTACACATCTATTGACACTATCAGAATCTACTTCACCAATAAACCGGTAGATATGATGGAATTCATCTCCAGCGGCACGATTATCAGCAGCATATTCAGCCTGCGATACCTCAATGTGCTCCAAACGAACACTCAATTCTGCCTGGTCAGCCTCAGCATTAGCCTTACGAGCCTCAGCCAGAGCCTTCTCAGCTTCAGCGATGGCTTTCTTTGCTTCAGCTTCAGACTTGGCAACATTCGCACTTCTCTCTTCATTAGAGAGACCATCTTCATCGTTCATAAAAACCTCCGCCTCTATATGATAGCAGCAAGGATATCATAAATCCATAGACAAATAAGAACTACCGAAGGAATGATGCCCCACAGCAAAAGCTGTTTCTTAACAAAAGCACACCTATCACCCACGCTATAGCCACAGAGCCTTCCAAGTGTCAGGACCAACCACACCATCAGACTTCAGCTCAGACGCCCTCTGAAGCGATCTGACGGCCTTGCGAGTCTTTCTGCCAAAGATACCATCAGGGATGCCAGCATCGTGCCCAGAGGCCCCTAAACGGCTCTGAAGGCACTTCACGCGGTCTGAGCGTTCCCTAATGCGAATAGGAGTCTTTTTGACCTGTTCTGAAAGATCGCTCAGATAATCAGACACACCAGCCCAATCTGCCTTCAATTCACGGATGGCGCACTTATCCTCAACCATCAACGGGGCATTAAACCACTCAATACCATCTCTAGGCTGATGGTGCCACCACTCACTCTTAACAGTAGGGTAAAGACCATAGGATTTAGCTATATTACTAACTTCCCACTCCTTCAACCCGCCACCAATCAATTTAAAGTCCACAGCATAACAAAACCCATCATCTTGAACCTGATGAAAACTCCCTTTAAAGAACCCGTCTGGACGGTGCCAATCGGGATTTGCGGCAAGATTACCTCTGCCTGACTTATAGCGGTCATACAGCCACTTTTGCTGAGCGTATGTTCTACACGCAGAAACCACAGACACCCGCCCCTTAATGCGAGCATCAGCAAAGAAAGCTTCCAACCGCAACTTGAAGCGTGGGTGCAGCAAGCTTAAATCAACATTAGAGCCAGTAACTGGAATTAACATTACTCGTCCTCAACTTCTTGCTCAGCCAACTTCAACTGTTGCTTGGCGACAAGAACACGCAAAGCGGCAAGCTCCAACTGGACCTTGCCATCTGGTGTACTATTCAACTCAGCAAAGATTTCCTCTGCCGTTGGATTCAAATTATCACTCATCTACATCCTTTCCAATATCTTCTATTAACTGATCCGAAGGGATCCAGTTCATTATGCGTAACTCACGATTCTCAGCACGCAGCATCCAAACCTCATCCATGACCCAATTTACAGCCTCAACCAACTCATGCTTATGAGTAATGTCTGAGCCCTTGTGATGGTCCTTGTACATCTGGACCAAAACCTTGAGCCTACTCTTCACTCCGCCTCTTTTCAATTCACAAGCGCAGGTGGCGCCTATCGAACCATCATAGAAGGGGCCAAAATCGCCCCAATTCAAGATGCCGCCACAATCACCACAGTCCACTGGTAGGTCTCTGCCCACGAATATCCCTTCCCATAGGAGAACATTCTACCACTATTGTTCTAGAGATTCAACCTCATCGGCCAACTTTCTCAATCTGCTGGAGATTAATTCATCGCCGGGATTGTCTCTAACATTCTCAATAGGATTAGGCCTCGCTGAAGCGGCGGGTTCAGAAGAAGGTTCAGGGAGGGGCTCAGGAGCGGACATGTCATCCAACCTATAAGAGTCAATATCAATAGCCATATTGAACGGAGACTTCATCCACCCGCCATAATAGCCGTCCAGCCAAGCCAAAGTGATCGCTGTCTCATCGCCAACAGAAATATCGTGCTGAGTCCATGCACCGTTGTCTAGTCTGCCCTTGACAAAACCAGCATCCAAATCTGCTTCAATTTGAAAAAACACATGAGAATGTCCTGCCTTAATGGATCCTATCTTTATAGAATCTCCCCAAGCCTTTTTTTGACCGGCATGATAGATGTACATACCTAATGGGAGCTCTCCATTTTTAGTCTTACCAAACCATGTTCTAAAGGAGAACCCATCCTTGACAGGCTTGCGATTGCCATGAGCATATGACCTACCCTTGTCGTCTTTCCAACGTAGATCAGCAAATCCTACAAACTTTCCGGTTGAATTACTATCCCAATTAGATGCAACCCTTACCCAATAAGACATCTTGATATGACGGGTTGGTTTAATATCTTGTCTTAAATCGCTGCCATAATGTGAACCCCGGCGGAATAGAATTCTTAGACCTGATTGTCCATCATGAGAACTAGTAGTCGTATACGCATTATGGGCCTTGCCGGTCCAATTAGACAACCAGTCATTCTCAAAGGTTTCATGAATAATATTTTTCATACGTCACTTCTCACTGATCAGCCCTGCGAACCCGATCCATTCCATTAGGAGCAACCGCTCGTTTCACCGCACATCGGGCACACCAGACATGAGTCTGCACGTTGCATGGACGCTCCGCAAAAAGGGCACGCTGTACCACCTGTTTGTATAGTGCAGGCGGCGGGGGTTTCTAACACAGTTTCGGTCATTCTGATAAACCCTGCATACTCTGGTAAACCTGAGTCTCAATCTCATCCAAGTTGGTCAACATGCGGCGCTGATAATCAAACATCGGGTAATCCCACCCTGCCTCCCGCAGATGCTGGCTTCTAAACTCGCCAAGAATCTCCAACAGATCCTCGGCCTGGCTGCGAGACAACGCAATATCACCCACAGCGTCGCTACCAGACGGACGGTCTTGGCAGCGGCATTCTTCGACTACATCGGATGGCCGCACAACGTCGTCCATTGCGTCGTCCCGCAACCCCGACAAGCACCTATCCCGCTCATGCACACCGTCGTCATCTGTGATCGGCGACCATGACCAGTCCAAGGTTTCCACTTCAAAAGTAGGAAACGTGTATTTGCCGCAACAACAAGGCGTGGCTGTCTGTTGTGTGGGTGTCATTCAGTGACCTCGACCCATGAGGTCGTGTCCTCGTCCCAGTAGCACCCCAACGAGTCCTCATCGAGAACAGGTCGAGGCTCCGGTGGGATCCAGCGGTAGTTCTCGTCCATCGACCACGATGGGTAGGGCTGGTCAGGGCTGTAGAAAACGTCGTTGTCGGGGTCGTAGACCTTCCCAATCCCGGCGTAGTTGGAGCGGAGGGTCCGGTTGTACGAGGTCTGGACCCAGTTGCCCGAGTCGGGCAGGAGGTCGTTGAGGAAGTCGATGCCCCTCTGCTCGTCCTCCTCGCCGTCGATGGTGGTGATGTGGTTGCTGACGACCAGCACCCGGACCACCACGTTGTCCTCGTCTAGTTCTGCGAAGTGAGCCATGACTACCCCAATGCCGCTGTGAGGAAACGGACCACGACGATCCCTGAACCGCCGAGGGCTGTGGAGCCTCCTGTCCAACCCCCGGTGTAGCCGCCTCCGCCTCCGCCGAGGTTGGTTCCCCCTGAGTAGACGTTGCCACCGTTTTGGCCAGCACCGCCCCCGCCTGAGCCACCAGCGCCAGATGTGGTCCCCCCGGCGCCTCCACCGCCGCCGCCGTAAGCGACATTCGACCCGGTTCGGTAGTCGTTGGTAGCGCCTGAGCCACCGGCGCCGCCCCATGTCGGGTGGTAATGCCAGACGGCCCACAGGCCGCCGCCATGACCGCCGCTGCTGCCAGCGCCTCCACCACCGCCGCCGACGTACATGGTCGCTCCGCCACCCCAGCCGCCGGAGTTGCCCTGAGATGGGCTAGTCGAAGGTGTGTTACCTGAAGCGCTGGACACGTTGTGGCCGCCACCGCCACCGGAACCGCCCGCTACCGCTAGGTAGCCCGCTGCGGAGTGGCCTCCACGGCCACCACCGGCGCTGGTAGAGCCGAACGCTGAAGTGTCCCCGCCTTGGTTCGGCACGCCGGTCGTGTTGCTAGCGGCACCTGCGGCCCCACCCGCTCCGATGGTGATGGTGTACGCCTGAACGGTCGGGACGAGGTTGATCTCACGGAAACCGCCAGCGCCACCGCCTGCGGTCGGAGAGCCGTATTCGATGCTGGCCCCACCGCCGCCGACGATCAGAACGTCTAGGGCGGCGCCAGCGCCATTCTCGGAGACGGTGAACGAACCCGATCCGAGGAAGGTGACCTCGGTGTAGACGCCGTGGGTAGTGGGCGTTTGGTTGCCGCTGGCGCTGTAGGCGAACACGCCGCCAGCACCAGAACTCTGGATCACGCCGTGGTCGGCTGGACGAATAACCATTAGGCCAGCGCCCCGATCAGCGACCAGACGTTGGTCGCCGTTTTGATGAGTGTCACCGCCGCCCATTGACCGTCAATGGCCAATGCGGCGTCTTTGGAATTGATCGTCACGCCAGCACCTGCAACCAACGTGACAACTCCGGCAAGAATGCCTTGAAGAATGATCTGTGTACCGACATCGAAAGCCACCGACGAATTCGGCGGTACAGTCACTGTCTGCGCTGAAGCATTAGCGAAAGTAACCATTTTCCCTGCATCAGCCAGAACAAACGTGTACGTCGTGCCAGTCTGAGCATTGAACGCCAACGGAGCAACCAGACTCCCAGCGGTAACAGCGCCCGTTACATCCACTGAAGTCAGGGTTCCAACCGAAGTAATGGCCGACTGAGCGGCACCAGTCACGGTGGCTGCCGTACCGGAAGTGTTCTGGTTACCTGTTGCGTTCACGCCGGGTAGGTCTATATTTGCAGTCCCATCGAACGACACCCCACCAATGGTGCGTGCTGTGGCAAGAGCGGTGGCTGTAGAGGCGTTGCCTATAGCAGCCCACTGAAGACCCGTGGTCTGGCCCGAGGCGGCAGTCAGTACCTGACCGTTGGACCCCACCGTAAGTTTGGCTACAGTGTCGGCGGCTGTGGCAGCAATGATGTCGCCCTTGACATCAACCACTGTATTGCTAATAGCAGTACTAGGCAGTGACGAATAGGACAACGATGTCCAAGCCGTTGAACCATCACCAATCTTATACTTGTCAGTGTCTGTCTCAACAGCGAACTCGCCAATAGCGAGTGTAGGGTTAGCTGAAGTCCATGCTGAAGCCGTTCCTCGTCTTAATTGAATTTGTACTGCCATGATATCTCCATTATAACAGGTTTACGATTTTATAACTAACTATTCTGCAGCGGGATCGTCAGGCTCTTCACTAGTAAGTATACCATCAGAATTAATTTCGGCATCTGCCCAAATCGCCTGAGCGAAGGCTAGGGCGTCTGCTGCTGATACTTCAGTAACGTCCCATACTTCCAAACCGGCTAAATCGACATCGGTGGTCAAATAACCAACACGATAGCCCTGCGCATCGACAGCCCACCCAGCCTCAGCATGACCTCCACGGTCGGCAATCGTTCCCTCAGGTCCAGTACCCGCCACCCCTGCATCAGACAGTTTCCATTTCAAGTAGATCATTCAGCCAACTCCAGTTTCACCTGATCTGCGATCTGTGCCTCACGGGCCTCCACCAGTTCATCCAACATGCCGATTTGGCGCATCGAATCAAGTTGCGCCCACTGAACACCACCCGACATGATTTGCAGGTTCGTCTGCCTTGTCAGGCGCTTCTCCCAGTATTCGGGCTGTGCGTGTTCGATCTCGTCACGGGTGAACTTCTGCGACTCATCGAACAGGTCCGTCAGGACCGCCAGTTCTCGTTCCGCACCCCGCATCACGATCCGGGTTTGTTCCAGGCCGACCTGCTTCTCCTCAGCCTCGATCGCGTCGAGGTCGTCGCCGGTCGCGAGGAGGCGTTCGATCTCGACCTGGGCTTTGCGAACACCGAGTTGAGCCATCCGGAGCTTGTAACCCATGTCCTGTAGCTCGATTACCACTTGGTAGAAGCGCATCTCAGGTGTGTCATGTTGGCCGATGACGAAGTGGATCAACTGGTAGCGGCTGCGGGGCTGCTGAATCTCTGCGATTGCTTCAGAAATGTTCATGCGATGTTCCCGTCAGCCATAGCCGAAAGTGAGACAGTCGCCGCCGACAGGCCCGTCCCCAACGTGGACCGCGAATCGTCGGAGAAAGCGAACTTGTTGACCGTTGTTTGCAGCGTGGATATCACATACCCCCCGCCAAAGTACCCAGCCGTTCCCGAGTTCGCCATCGCAGCCAAATGGCTGGTCGCCGCCGATAACCCAGTTCCAAGAGTTGACCGTGAGTCGTCTGAGAAAGCGAACTTGTCAACCGTTGTGACTTTAGTGCCGCCATTATCCCCGCCGCCGAAATAACCCGCTGTTCCCGAGTTCGCCATCGCAGCGAGGTTGTCCACCCCCGCCGACAACCCAGTAGCCAGCGTCGTCCGCGAGTCATCTGAGAACGCCCACTTGTCAATCGTTGTTACCCTACTACCTAAATAACCTCCACCGTAATAACCTGCTGTGCCCGAGTTCGCCATCGCACTAGGGCCAGCGGACTGCCGTGCGGTTGACACCCCAGTTCCAAGAGTTGACCGTGAGTCGTCTGAGAAAGCGAACTTGTCAACCGTTTGACCCCATGCGTAGGTTGAAGGTGCGGTGAAGTTCTGCCCACCACAGATGTAACCCGCTGTTCCCGAGTTTGCCATACCTGCTGCAAGAGCGCGCCCCGTTGACAGGCCAGTTCCAAGAGTTGACCGTGAATCGTCATCGAACGCAAACTTGTCAACCGTGTCAACATACGGCGTTGAACTGTCGTCACCGATGGCGACATAACCTGCTGTCCCCGAGTTCGCCATCGCTGCACCAGATTTTGTATCATCCGATAGTCCAGTTCCAAGCGTTGATCGTGAGTCGTCAGAGAACGCAAACTTGTCAACCGTTGTGACCCGTGTGGCGGTGACGAAACCCCCGCAGAAATACCCCGCACCACCCCCACCGCCTGCTCCAGCGGCAGCGAACAAGCCGAACTTAGCGGAACCTACAGGCATTACGAGAAGTCCTGTCCTGACACTGCCCCGTACCAGATCGTTCCGGCGTCGATAGTCGTAAAGACGAGGATGTCTGTACGACTAGCAGTAGTTGTAAGAGTAGGAGCAGTTCCACCGGCCCACTTCACCGAACCCGGCCAAGTCGCCGTGCGAGAGCCAGTCCCGTCCTGATTGAGGAACAGGGTGAATGACCCTGAGGTCCCTGAGGCGGGTGGATTTGAGAACGTGAACGTGCAGTTCGCTGTCAGGGTCACGTTGTGGACGTTGCCGTCAGTCAAATCAATCGTGTCCGTCGATCCTGATGTGGCGTTGGCAACACAGGTTTCCCCAACGTCCTTGAGGACCGGGGCGCTGATGATCTGATCTGCGCCGACAATCGCCCCCGAAAGGGTGCCACCGGCCTTGGGCAAGGCTGCGTTAGCCGTGGTGGTTGTAGAGGTCAGGACCGCATCCCTTGTTGCAATATCAACGCCATCAAAGGTGCTGTTGGTAGTGATCGCCCCAGTCATGGCTCCACCAGACAGTTGCAGTACGCCACTGGGCAGCGAGGAATACCCAAGCGAGGTCCATGCCGTTGACCCGTCACCGATCTTGTACTTATTAGTATCTGTTTCAACGCCCATCTCACCTTCCGCCAAAGTTGGGTTATTGGAAGTCCAGTCAGATGCTATATCTCTTCTTAGTTGTATTTGTACAGCCATGATTACTCCTATTATAGATCATCGAGGGTTATTTATCAAAAAAGCAACCCCGCAAATTACGCCGCCGCTATCGCAGCAATCCTTACAGACTCAGCTTCCTCAACAGTACCACCAGCAGTTATTACAGCATCAAACGCTGTTTGCGCTGCCTCCTGAATAAGCTTTGCAGCCTCCTCAGGAGGAGTTTCAGGCCATACGACTTCAGAAACACGGGTGTATGTTTGAGGAATATCTTTCAATTCTTGCCTATAAACCCGCCAATCGGCAGCAGTGTGGACACCCAGAGAGGCATCTCCTATCTGTGTCCAATCAGACCCCGCCAAACGAGCGTCCCTGTCAGCACGCACCATAGACATATCCAGATCAGCAGACTCAGCCATAGCTTCCAGCTCAGCCTCTTCTGCCGGTGTAAGTTCTATATATTCACCATTAACAACTTTCATTCTTGGCATTTCATTACCTCCTTTTTATAAGATGTCGTCTCTATACAGTATACCATTCCATTAGACGGCTGCTTCCTCAAGCGCCGCCAAACGGGCATCCTCAATGACCTGATCAGGCGGGTTGAGCGGCCACACAACCTCAGACACACGGGTGAACACCGATGGCAGATCCCGTAGTGCCTGCCTGTAGGTCGCCCATTCCTCAGCGGTGTGGTCACCTAAAGCAGCGTCACCTATCTGTGTCCAGTCTGCTGCTGCCAGCATTCCGTCACGTTGGCCTCTGACCATGTTCATGTCCAGATCGGCAGCCTCAGCCTGTGCGACCAGTTCTGCTTCTTCTTCTGCTGTGAGGTCGTAGTAGACCCCGTTGACAACCTTCTGTCTTGGCATGATTGCGCCTCCTAAGCGCCTGTCACGCCGTACAGCGTGAATGTTGAATACTGGACGAACGAACCCGACCACGGTGCAAGTTGAACTGCGCTAATCGCAGAAGTGGACTTATACAACGAAGCCGTTGTACCTACATACCACTCGCTATTAGTAGTGCTAGCGTTCTCTACCGACCACTGATGGAGCATGGATTTGTAGTTGGCCGTATTGGAATAGTGCGGAATCCAAATTTTGTTCGTGCCAAACGTGTCGGCGGTCGTGGACGCCCCGCCGATGTAAAAGCCGCTGTCGCTGGTCAGGCTCGTCCCGTTCGATGAATCAGGTGTTGCGTTTCTGGCCCGCAGCCGAGTATAGGAATACAGGGCACTTGTGTCAGAGTTGAGAACCAGTTTCCCATTTGTCACTATATTGGCCCCATTTTGTCGCATCGACGCAACAATCAGCAGATGGTCATACGACGATGGGATCGAAGTCTTGCTCCACGACGCTGTGGTCCCTGTCAGTTCTTGGTGGTCGATAACAGTGAAAGCAGCCATCAGGCACTATTCAATCCGTAGAGGGTGAACTCAGAACCACGCATAAAGTTATAACTACCTCCCGACAACGTAAACTTGACCCGATCTACGGCCCCAGTGGCATCCCACAACCCGCTCGCAAAGCCCAACTCAGGGTTTGAACCTGCCTTGTCTGCCCAAGTCGTAGCCTGCACCGTTGTGTTCTTATTGGCGTTGGCATAATCCAAAATATCCATTATCGAAGGACTGTATTTAGTCGATGCTTCGTATGCGTTGACGGCACGCATACAGTCGATGGCTGTGCTTCCCGTCGCCACCTGCGCATCTGCGATAGTTCCCGATCCTCGCATGTAGTGGCGGGAATAGTTTGCTCCCGTATCCACAGCGCCGCCACCCGTGCCTAGTTGCACATCCAGAGTTGCCTGTCCTGTTGCAGCGCGAGAACTCCGCGCCGTCAACCTGAACTGTAGATGTTCATACGTCGCAGGAATAGACGAGAACGTCACCGACGCAGCATCAGCCTCCAAATACGTTGTGGCGATTGCTTCAATAACAGCCATCAGGCAACCATCCTTGGCAACACACCGAACAGGTCGATGCGGGTTCCCGCTAACAATGTGACACCGACACCCGTCAAGTCGATCTCAGTGATTGGTGCCTGCGACTTCCAAGTGTTGGCAAAAAGTGTGATGTAACCAGCGCCATCTCTGTCATCAGCAGACTGGGCAATGACAGACTTGTATTTACCACTGTTGATGTCAAACAAGTCCACAGTGAAAGCCGAAAAGATGTTGGCTGTAGCAGTATTCCCTGCGATCCATCCTGCGTAGGCGTAGGTTGTTGACGCTACTGAACCAGCGGCAACGGCAGCACCGCTGCCGTTGAGATACTGCTGGGCGTAGTTGCTACCCGTGTCGTTGTTCAAGTTCAGGTAGAGGGAAGTCGATACCCCGCTGTAGAGGCTTCGCACATAGCCGACGATTTTGAGGTCCATGTATTGGGAGAAGTCTCCGACCTGTCCATCGTCGGTGCTGACGAACTGGACGTTTGCCGAATCGGGTTCAGCAGACGCAATAGCGACCCATGCCTCACCGTCCGTGAGGGTGCCGTCAACGATGTATGCGGGATCCATTTAGACCACACCCCCCTTTAGTTCTGGGATGT